>Ga0210404_10000174_pt1 | contig 41409 bp, 34 predicted proteins | sample IncBWH28MmetaG_FD_155455 | JGI IMG/M metagenome (GOLD analysis project Ga0210404, IMG submission 155455) | Forest soil microbial communities from Barre Woods Harvard Forest LTER site, Petersham, Massachusetts, United States - Inc-BW-H-28-M | ecosystem: Environmental > Terrestrial > Soil >... | reverse complement strand
CTTCCGCACTGCCACCCACGTTGGTGACGATCGAAGGCAGGCCGCAGGCCATCGCTTCCAGGACGGAAAGCGGCAACCCTTCCAGATGGGAAGTGAGGATGAAGGCAGAACCGGCGTGCAGATAAGGCCTCACATCTTCCTGAAATCCCTCAAAGAACACGTAGTCCCACAAGCCCAGGGAATTCGCGTGCTTTTGTAACTTTTCTTTGAGTGGTCCGTCACCTAGGATGACGCACCGGCAAGAAATGCCTTGGCGAACCACTCGAGAGACAACCTCCAGAAGGATGTCGATTCCCTTGGCCTCGGCAAGGCTCGCCGTGCAAACAAGAAGGAAATCGTCAGGATCGACTCCCAAGCGGGCTCGCACGGCCGCCGCACCCATCTTCGAAGGGACGAATGTCGGCGTGGAAACTCCAGGGTGTACGGTGATGGTCTTGCGGGCTGAAAATCCATGGACCTTCAACAAATCGTCTCGGACGGCGTTGCTCAGGCAGATCGTCTGGTTCGCTACATATCCAGAGACGCGTGCGCTTAGGAAATACCGCACTCTCTTACCAATCAAACGTCGAAGCAGGTTGCCCGGCGACCATCCTCGGACCGGTGGCGGCGGGGGATGCGCAATCAGCTGATGAATGGAAACGCGCCTCCGGACTCCGGCCAACCAGGCCGCGACAGGAGCCTGCCAGGCGAACGCCTCGGTCCAGCTATAGGCGAAAACGATGATATCTGGCTCGGCTTCTCGAATCATTCGAAGCCAATCCCGGAGCGATTTTGGTTCTTTCTCGCATTTCACAACTACTTGCGCCTGTTGATCACGATCCAGGTGTCGACTGATCGTGTCCTGGCCGAAGCAAACGATCAGAGACTGCAGTTGCGGTTCTTTCATTCTGCGCAGCAAATCCAGAAGGGGCCTTTCGAGGCCATACTCTGGGACGCAGCCCTTCCCGACGAAGCGGCCGCCGTAGGGGCGAGCGTCAACCAGGAATTCAGTTGCCGGCGGAAGAACAAACATTATTTTCTTGCCCGCGGGCATGGGTAAAGAACGGGATTCTTCTTTCCGCAGTTCTGTGCCCGGCACCTCGCTTTCAGGGGCAGACACTGCCGTTTGATCGCCCTCGACCAAGGGGGCAGTCGATTTCTGACATCCTGGCTCCGATACGGGCAGCTGCTTCAGCAAACGTCTGCGGAAAAGCTCTTCCCGCGAATATACAAAGGCGCCCTCGAGAGGCAAGCGGTTGGAATGGCTCTCCAAATACTCTTGAAACTGGACCGACTCGTTCCGGCAGGGATGTACGCTATGGATCCTCTGATCCAGACGTTCGGAAACAATTCTGCGAAATTTGAAATGGTGTGTGACACCGAGCAAAGCCGTGGCACGAGGTTCAAAGCCTAGGGCGGGGCGGTGATTGCCTCCTTCCGCGAGTCGTGTGCCATTCACGCAGAAGAAAAGCGGGAATTTCGTAATCTCAGCTTTGACACCCATTCTTCGATAGAGGTCTACCGAGCATAGGGGAAACGTTTGGAAAGGGTCGTCAATGATAGGCGGGGTTTCAAGCGACCCATCGGCCGTCAGCCTCTGGAGCATGGGAGCGGCCATCAGGTTTGCGCCTCGACCATCGAGCTCGCGAATGGTCGCCGGAATATCCAAACAGGGAAATTCCACGAATTCATCGCTATCCACCAACACGATCCACTGGTCGGTGTGGCGAGCCAGCACAGCGTCCAGACGGTTCTTCTTATGTTCGAGGTGGAAGGGTCCCTGGTAATGGTCTTCGATCGTAATCGGATAGGAGTCTTCCAGGGCTAGCAGTCTGTCATTCTCATCGGAAGTTCCGTGAACCACCAGGTGAAACCGCTCCACGCCAAGCCGAAGATAATACTTCAGCCATGCTTCGATGAGGTCTCCGTCACGGTTGACGTGGCTGATAAGTTTCAAGCTCATGGACAAAGGTTTTTCGGAGGGTGCTTTTCGGCCGCGGGAATGTCAACAGAATTCACTCGGGGCTTCAGCGTCAGTGGTTCAAGAGAGTTTGGGACTTTCGCCCGAGCGGAACCAAATGAGTTTGGACCGAATTCCAAGATTCTCACTTCCACAGGGATACCGAGGCATGCAGCCAAAAATCCGGCAGCTGGCTATGTGCGAATATCGGCGAAACCACGTGCAGAGGATTTACGTACGGGCGCAACCAATGAGGAATGGACGGACGCGGATCGAATGCGAGAAGCGGTCTCGTATCTTCCTGCCGATACGAGTTCAACTCAGGGGTGTTGGTGACATCATCCGGAAGGACTACCACCAGGTCCCCGGGATCCGGCCGGTTCCCCGGGTGACACACAAACGTCCGATAACTGCAGGGGCCGTCCTGGTGGATGTTTTTGCCGACCATCATGACGTTGCTGGTCGCAGATGAGCCGGCTCCTTCCACAGGTACGCCGATATAGTTCAGATACGAGGCAAATTCCATCATGTGGAAAGGGATCGCAAACGGAAAAAACAGCCTTTTCACACTTTGCGGATCGTTCTGGTAGCGTGCTTTGATCGCGCGGGCCATCTCGGCCTTGGCGTGGATGACGTTCTTCCTCTCATACATGCGAAACGCGGAGAGAGACAGGTCCTGCAGCACGACGAGGGCGAGGAGAGCCAGTACGCACCACCTGGTTAGGCGACTCATATTGTCGATGGACAAGATGGCCAAGCGTCCCAGGTAAAGAACGGCGATCAGGTCCGCGGGAGCGAGGAAATAAGCGCTCTGCATGCGCAGGGCGAGGTAACCGGCAAAATAGGCGACGCCTGCCAGAGCCAACGCATCCCACATGACCGAAGGCGACGCCTTGCGCCGCAGGATCAGAAAGACTCTCGCCAACACGACGGCAACGAACGCCCAAATCAAGAAATCAATTTTAAAGTAGGAAGCAATGGCTTGCTTGAGTGTTAGCTGAAATTCATCGGCGTAGCCCAAACTGTAATTGGGAAACATGGCCACCAGGTAGTAGAGCCAGAAGATCACCACCAGAAGGCCCAGGCAAATGTCCAGACGGCTTTCGGGATCTTGCAGTCGACGGAAATCCCAGCCTGCCTGATCCGATTTCCTACATCGCAACAGGAGCCGGCCGGCCGCGAACCCCACCAGCAGCAGGAAACCGGTCTCTTTGTAATAGAGCATGACCTGTGAAGAAATCACTGCTGCCACGGCCCAGGCGATCGATCGTGTCTTATCGAAGCGTTTCACAAACCACACCAGGCACATGAACCAAAAAAGGATGTTCGCCTCTCCGTAAATGAGCCCGCTGAAACTGGTCACAATGCTTGGCGTAACGAGAACCAGAGTGATCAGAGCCACGCGAGCCTGGATACTCAGCTCCTCGTCAAAGACCAAGAGAATCCCGCACAACAGCACCAGCTGAACAATGCGGAACGCATGATAGCCGGTGACGGAACTAGTGAAATGGCGGAGCAGACTGAATTCCTGATGGCCGAGCGGCCAGAACCGCCCATTCCACGGCAGGATCTGGACGTAGACGTTCTGACCGATCAGCGTTCCGTTGGTGAAGTGCGAATTATCGTAGTAGGTGAAGTCTTCCCAGACCAGAGACCCCGCGATGTAGCAAGCCAAAAACACAATCAGGAAGATCACCGCAAAAAGGGCGGCGCGTGACCAATCCTGCCGCCGGGACGGAATCGAATCGCGCGGGACGCTTTTCCCCGGCACCATCCAGATCACGGCCATCGCGCCGAGCGCCGTGATGGTCCCCCAGATAGGCCAGAACCAGGCAATGCGTTCGGTCCAGAGTACTTTGAGAGGGTGTAGAAGATGATGGAGATGATGGAGCATCAAGATAACCTGTTATCCATGGCCCTTAGGAGTGACACAGCGGCAGGCTGTTCGATCCAGGCGCGAGCGGACCGGTTGGGATTGGGTCAACTTTAGAGTTTTTCAGAAAGTCGCTTTCGAATAAAAGTACGATGCATGGTGCCAATGAATCGGGAACCGGCTGCAAAAATTCCTCTCCGACGCGGCCAAACATACTCCCAAGTGCGTTTGGGATTCCCGATACAGTCGAGCAGAGCGATGAGAATCCACTTGGCCATAAACGCGAAATCCAGGGAGCGATGGATCGAGGCGAAACGCTCCCGGTGAAATTCCCAAAACTTCGCGTCTTTGCCTTGTAGGGCAGACACCCCAAGAAAATAAAAATACTCGCGCTCAGCCTCTTTCAAAACGGGCTGGTATTCATCCTCCGATAGATAGTTTTTGCCGTGCGCGAGGATTTTCGCCCAACGGGAAAACAGTTCGAACCGATAGGGACGGATCCTCGATAGAGTCGATTCATTGTCCCGACGCGAGTAGGTCAGCACCTGATGTACAAATCCAAAGTTCCAGGTGCGGAGCGCATCGAAGCAGGCGTGGGAATCTTCAAAAGGCGCGTGCCGTTCGTCATAAAAAGACGGGTTCCGCGACCGGACCAGATCCGAATGCATGAGCAAAGAGGTGGGAGTGCCGAACAGCCCGATCCGTTTCAGGAAAAAAAGGCGACAGATTTCCCGGCCTGACACCTCGGGACTCGGATAGGGCAACCCGCCGAGAGAGGGGTGGTCACCCTCTAGTTCGTAGGCGGAGACGATGCCCACGCTGGGATGCGCCTCGGCCAGTCCGACCATGCTCTCCAGGCATTCCGGGAAGATCCAGTCGTCCGCCTGCACCATCTTGCAATACTTGCTTTTGGGCGAGATGAGCGAAAGCGCGAAGTTGTAGTTTGGGACTTGGGACAGCAATGATTCCGTGTGAAAGAGACGAATCTTGTCCGGGAACCGGGCTGCGTACTGTTGGGCGATTTCACTGGATCCGTCCGTACTGCAATTGTCCACGAGAATGTATTCGAAGTTCGTGTGAGTCTGCCGCAACACGCTCTCGATACACTCGGCAAGGTAATCCCCGGTGTTGTAAAAAGGAGTGACCACGCTGACGAAAGTGCTCGATTCCATGCTCTTCTCTCAACGGTGGGACTGATGATGTCCCAGGGCCAGCCCCGCCAGAAGGTCATATTGCCGGGCAGAAGCGGAAGTAGACGAAATTCCTCGCCGGTAGGAAGCAATCTGTTCCACAACGGCATCCCTGTGAAGCTTGATCCGGTCGAACTTGTTGAGCACTTCTTCCGCCGTGAAATCCTGGAAGTGTAAAAGGTAGTCCGTTTGACCGAGATCTTCCATGACCCAGTCCACCTTCGGATCGGGGGAGATGGCCACCGTAGGGGTTTCGGAAACGAATCCGAGAATCGTGCCGTGGAGGCGGCTGGCGACCAGATAGTCGACGTCGCGCAGCACGGCGATGAGTTCTCTCCAGGTCTTGATCGCGGGGATATGGAGTTGTCCGTCCAAACTGCTCCTGGTTTCGCCCTCCAGACGCCCCAAGAGGTCGGGGATCACACTTTCATCGTCGCCTAGAGACGAGCAAACGACAACCAGGAAATATCCACGCCGGGACAGGCAAGATAGGGCAAGAGCCAACTGCTGGACGTAACGATCATAGAGAGCGCGTTTCGGATTCGGCCAACTTCCTGGTTTGGCATACGCCATAGGGCTTAGAGCAACGATCGGCCGGCCTCGAGCCTTGGTTCGAATGTCCCCCACGGGGGAGGGAAGCTCGGATTCTGGCAAGCTGAAGGCCAGATCCGGCACGACAGGATCGTTTATGGCGCGCGGCAGGACGCTCGCAGCAATCGCTCTGCTTCTGGTCTCGCGAAAGGATCTGTACTGGCACAAACGAAGCGCCATCGAAACAAACCTGCGCGAAGCCGGCAACGTGATTCTGCCGGCGCCGACACTGGCCATGGCGCACGGGACCCGGGCCAACCGGGCTAGCAAGACCCATTTGCAGATGGCGAAGGGAAGTCGCCACGCTCCTCCAAACTCCTCATCCAATTGACCGCCGCCTGAAATAACCAAAAGGTTCTGGGTACGAAGAATTCGATAACCTTCCCAGGAATGAGAAATCTCCCGAACGAGGGCATTCACCCGAGCGCGAGCTCTTTTCAAGAACGGTACCAGACCGGGCACGCTCCAAAGTGCACGCTTGATCGGCGTCGTCCACACCCGATGGCCCGAAGCCGCTTTGGCTGTGCCGCCGTCGAGACTCTTCGGCTGTTGCGACAATAACGGCGTCGTGTCAGCTAGATAAGGAAAAGCTCCCGCGCCATGTTGCTTGATGAAGTTATCGTTATCGAGGGTGATGCCGAAAAACTGAGCACCCGGCATCCGCCGGCGAAGATTGCCAATCATCGCATCCTGAATGGCGGCGTCACCCAGATTCCCTCCGGTGTAGGGAGTCACCAGAGCGATTCGGGGGCTTGGCTCTAGCACTGCTTGGCTAGCCTCACTGGGGGTTTGCGTGATTTTGCTCTGCACGAGTCACCAAGCGGCTGTGTGGGTTGTTGCCGGGCCAGCCGGGCCAGCCCAGCCACGATGCGGGCTTTGATCTGGTTCTCAGAGTCCGAAGGTCAGAAGGTCGTGGCCCGCTGCGATCGTGACCATCTGCTTTCCGTCAATCGAGTAGGTCACCGGAGCGGCTTTGATCAATCCGCCTGTATCGATGCGCCACAACTCGCGGCCCGTCTGGGCATCGAGTGCGAAGAAAGATTGTCCGACGCTGCCGAACACCACGCCTCCCTTGGTGCTGAGCAATCCACCCACGATCGAGGTTGTGTTCTTGCGATATTCCCAGCGTGTTTCGCCGGTCGAAGCATCGAGCGCCCGAACCACGCCCTTCGGCGGGGGATTGTCGAAGATCTCGGAAGACCCTCCGAGGAACAGCTCACCACGGTGAAATTGGGGCGTCGCGGAATAGAAAATTCCACCCCATTCTCTGACCGGGACGTACATGAGATCGGTGAGGGGGCTGTAGGAAGGAGATATCCAGTTCGTAGCGCCGCCAACAGAAGGAAAGACCGTAGACCCTTCAGGTGAGGGTACGGCCGCCGGGTTCATGACCGGGCGCCCATGGGTGTCGATTCCGCTGGCCCAAGTCTGTTTCGCGATGGGGCTTGCGGAGTGAAAACTCCCGTTCTCGCGATCCAAGACGTAGTAGAACGCGTTGCGATTGGCCTGCCCGAGCAGCCGGTACCGTTTCCCGGCAACGGTCTTATCGAACGAGACCAGGGTCTCGGTGGCGTCCCAGTCGAAAACGTCGTGTGGTGTGAACTGAAAGTACCAGCGAAGCTTGCCCTGATCTGCATCGAGGGCGACGACACTATCGGTATAGAGATTGTCGCCCTTGCGCACGTTGCCGTTGTAGTTGGGGCTGGGGTTCCCGACCGGCCAATAGAGCAGGTTTAGTTCAGGGTCGAACGTTCCGGTCAACCAGGTGGGGCCACCTCCGGTCAGCGCGCCCGCTTCCCAAGTCTCTGACCCGACCTGTCCCGGCTGAGGGATGGTATTGAATCGCCAAATCTCTTTCCCGGTAGCGGTGTCCCGCGCATCGACAAATCCGCGAATGCCGAACTCTCCGCCGGCAACGCCCGTGACCACCATGTTTTTAAGTGCCAGCGGGGCACCGCTGATGGAATAGCCCGCCTTATAGTCAGCGATCGCGACGTCCCAGGAGACTCTGCCGGTTCGCATATCCAGAGCAATCAAGTGGGCGTCCAACGTGCCAAAAAAAAGCAGGTTTCCCATTACCGCGAGACCGCGATTTACATAACCGAAACTGAGCGACAGACGTTCCGGCAGTTCGCGGTCGTAACTCCAAATCAGCGCTCCCGTTTTCGCATCGAGTGCTTCCACGCGATTCGGTGGAACGGTAATGAACATATACCCGTCGACAATCAACGGGTTCGTTTCGATCAGCGTTTCCGAGGTGGTGGTGTACTGGCGCATCCACAGCAGGCGCAGTTTGGACACATTGGCGGTGGTGATCTGATCGTTGGGGCTGAACCGATGCCCATCGTAGGTACCGGAATAGGTCAACCATCGATGGGGGTCTCCACCCGAGGCCAGGATATCTTCATAGCGCACGGGCCCGAGGCCAACCATCTGCGCAATGAGCGGTGAATCGGATCGAGATTCCGCACCTGCTGCCAGTGATTTCACGTAGGCGACCAGCTTCCACCGGTCGTTTTCAGAGAGCGTACTCGGTGGCATGGCGGTGCCGGCGATCCCGTTGGAAATGGTTTTAAACACGGCCCAGTCACTGCTGCCTTTGCGCATTTGGTGCTGCTCGAGTGCGGGGCCGGCCCCACCTCCCACGCCATGGCTGCCGTGACACAGCGTGCAATTGGACTGAAAGATGCTCTCGCCCGCCGAGACATCTTCTGCGGAGCTAAACGGATTCTTGATCGCCAGATACGAACTGGGCGTGTTTACCAGCCCCTTCAGATTAAAAGGATCGCCATGACGGTTTAGGTGGACGAGTTCCTTCCAGGTGAGATCGGACAAACCACCGGTGGCTTTTAGCTGGACGATCTCGAGCCGCCAGCGAAAGCGGGGGACAGAAAGCAGCACGAGAACGGAGCCGACGAATAGAACGATAAGAATGCCCAAACCAAGCAGTGTGAAGCGCATTCCTCGATTTAGCGAAGGCATGGGGATCGCGGTGTTTCGTTCTGGTCGAACGGACAAGCCTTTTCCGGGCTCATCCCAAACTTCGTTGGCTGACGTTGTGAAATGGGTAGCTCGAAGGTGGCCGGTTGCTTCATTCGATGACGGCGGCTCGAAAGGGGTACGTTTTCTCGGGGCTTCCCGATGGCACCTGCCGACCGAGAGAAAACAACAACGATCGATGATCCCGGGGAAGGGGCGGTGGGATCGGCGGGAGCCTTGCTGGGAGCGAATACCGCGACGATTAGTTTTTCACGGCGATGAGGAAAATGCTCTGGCCAAAACCCGCGCGTTCCTTGAGACGCTTCACACGGGGCGCTCCCAGCACCGCATTATAAACACGGTTGAGTTTGCGGGAATTGACGACCCGCAGCAGGCCCAGGTGACCTTCCGGCTCCAAGGTGGTGGCCCGCCAGATGGAGAAATCCTTCCGCAGGAGTTTCTTGAGCGTCTTCATGGTCACCCATTGCCGGATCCAGCCGTCCGGGGGAGCTACGTCCGAGCGGCGGTCGAAGACGTATTTGTTCTGTGTGGTGATCAGCAGGTATCCACCCGGCTTGAGAAGCTCGGCCAGCCTGCGCAAGAAAATGGGCTGGTCGACCACATGAGCCAAGACTTCGGAAGTAACAATCACATCGAAGAAATTCAGCGGCAGATCCAGGCTCTCGACGTCACCAGAAAGAAAATCGACCTGGGGGTAGTTGGCCTGGGCGATTTCGATAATTTTCTTGCCGATGTCATTGGCAGTGACCTTGCCGAATTCGCTGAGCTTGGCGCTGAGCCATCCGGTGCCACAACCAACTTCCAAAATCTTCGCATCTCGAATTTTGAGTTCGGCCATCACGGCGCCGACTTCGAGCAGGCGGCGCTTGGAAGGCTCATCGAGCCTCCCATGACGGTACGTTAAGTTCCAATCGTCCCAAATTTTTACATCGTTGGCGGGCCTTTGCATGTTCGGGGCTCCCCTTGGTTAGACTTCGCAGGACTGTGTGGTAGCAGCGACAGTTTCTGATTGCACCAGGCGCGGAAAACAATTGACCGCACCACCCACAGCCGTTGTGGAGCCGACGAAGATGGTGGCGGCCGGCTCGCGGCGATCAAAGCCTTTCTGAGTGTGATAGCGATAAATCTCGGTGACCAGATGGAACGTGCCGTGGGCAATGTTCAGGCTCAGTTCGAAGGTGCAGCGGTAGGTGCCGCCCGCTGGGAGGGAAATCGGCGGGAAGCCAAGACGCTCGGTCGAGGTATGGAAAATAACGTATTGCGCTTGGTCCGTGAACCAGATCACCACGGCCATTTTGTCGAACGCCTCCCGAGCGGTAACTTCAAGGTCCACCCAGGCTGTCTGTCCAGACTCAAAAGTAGATTGTTCGCCGGCGCGGTCGCGTACAACCACTTTGGAAAAGTACACCGGCTCATTGTCTTTCCGGGTTTTCAAGGCTGCGCCAGCGCTGAGGTATTTCCGGATGACCGCGTCGGTGTTGTCGATCGCCGCTACTCGTCCGTGGTCCAGGAGCATGGCGCGCTTACAAATTTCAGTGACGGATTTGAGATTGTGAGAGACGAACAGGACCGTGGTGCCGCCGTCGATGACCGAGCGAATGCGCTCCATGCAACGCTGCTGGAAAACGTAGTCACCCACACTGAGCACCTCGTCAACGATCAAGACCTCGGGATCCACATGAGCCGCGATCGAGAATCCGAGCCTGGCGTACATGCCCGAGGAGTAGCGCTTGACGGGCGTGTCGATGAATTCTCCGAGCCCAGAAAAGGCAACGATCTGGTCAAATTTCGAGTCGATCTCGCGTTTGGTCATTCCCAGGATCGTTCCGTGCAGAAAGATGTTCTCCCTGCCGGTAAGGTCCTGGTGAAAGCCGGCCGTGACTTCAATCAGCGCGGAGAGGCGCCCATTGACGACCATGCGGCCCTTGGTGGGCATCATGATCCGGCTGAGGATCTTCAGTGCGGTGCTTTTTCCGGCCCCATTGGCGCCGATAATGCCGAACGATTCCCCATGCTTCACCTCAAACGAGATATCCTGCAAGGCCCAAAATTCCCGTTTGTCGCTCTGGTTGAGTTCCTCGCCCCGGATCATCTTTCCGGTCATCGCCGGCAACAGGTCACGCAGGGAGTTGTAGGTCTCACCTTTGCGAAACTTCTTATAAACATGCTCCATCAGGAGCGCAAACTCAGACATGAGGCTCTCCCATCATATATTCTCGGCGAAGGATGGCTCCAAATGCTTGAAGAACACGAACCCGGCGACCAGTGCCACTAGAGAGAAAGCAAGACTGTATACGAACCCATAGAGCGCTGGGGATTGATGGCGAACGATCGACGCGCTCAATCCGTCCAGAATCGGAGCCATGGGATTGAGCAACAGCCATTTTCCTCTGTTGCCCAACATGCGGATTTCGTAAAAGACGGGAGTGAAGAAAATTCCAAAGGTCAGCAGAACCTCGACAATATACCTCACGTCTCGAAAGAACAGGCTGGCAGCGGACACAAACATTCCGATTCCCGTGGCCAACAGCACCATGATCAACAGCAATACTGGAATCCATACCAGATATATGCTCCAACCGATCCGCATGACCAGCAGGAGGAACACCAGGGCCACGGATGCCACTAAGAAATCAAACAGACAAGCTAGCACCGCCGCAATGGGAAAGACCTCTTTGGGGAAGTAGATCTTGGTTACCAAGGAATAGTTGCTGGTGAGGCTGCTGCACGCAAACCGAATACTAGAAACCAGAAACGCCCAAGGAATGGACTTCACGGCGACACTGGCAATATCTTGGCTGTTGAGCGGCTTGCCCGACACCAGCGCGTAGCCGTAACGAACCACCACGCCGGACAAGACAATCATGATCGGCATCAGAACGGCCCACAGGAAACCCATGACCGACTGTTTGTACCGCACCTTGATGTCGCGGTAGGTGATCGCATAGAGAAGCTCGCGATATCTGTAGAGTTGCTTGAGTTCGTTTTTCACGTGTTGACGTGTCCTCGTCTGCTCGTTGTCCCTTCGATCGACCGGCTCAACAGGATCCAAACCGTTCGCTTCGAAGTGAAACCTAAATGAACGTCAATTCCACCGCGGGGTGCGGCTCGACGCCGCGCACGGCATCCCAAAATGTCTGGGCAATCAGATCGGTGAGGGGACGGCTGGCGGGTAGTTCGTAGTCGTCCACGCGCGTGATGGGTGTCAGTTCAGCGAGTGTACCTACCAGGCGGAGCTCATCTGCAATGTGTAGTTCTGTACGATCGATGGGTCGTTCGACAAAGGGAATAGCCCGCGACAGGCAGATCTCACGGACGATTTCCAAGGTGATGCTCTCCAGCCGACCTTCCGACGCAGGTGGGGTAATGACCGAACCACCGCGAACCATTAATACGCAGGCACCGGTCGCCTCCGCCACTCGGCCAAACTGATTGAGCAGAATCATTTCCGAGAAGCCCCGCCCTCTACCTTCAATGCGGGCCAATCGCGCCACATTGTAGTTGGCACTCGTTTTGATTCGAGGCGAGAGGCTCAGATCCGTAGCACGCTGCCAGGTGCTGACTCCGACACTCACGGGGCTGGGAGGCTGCTTCGATTGGTGGTATGCCGTGAGAACAAGATCTGCGACGGTACCCTCTCCCCAATGCCCCTCGACAACGTACAACGTAGCGCGAATCCACATATCTTTGTCGCGCTCGTAGAGCGCCCGGACCAGTTTTGTGGATGCCTCTCGGAATTCGTCAAAGGTGACCGGCACGGGAACATGCAGAAGTCGCGCTGAGCGAGTCAGCCGTTCGTAGTGGCGACGCATTTCGACGATCCCGAACGAATTCCCTTCCGCCTGCCAGTACCCTTTCAGCCCTTCGTAGACATTGAGGCCTCGATTCACCGCCTCACACGAGACATGCAACGTTGCTTCTTCCCAGGGACGGAGGTCGCCTCGGCAGTAAACCCAACGCGGTTGCTGTAGTCCGAGCGCGTAGAGCGCTTGCTCGGCTGGCTTGGTAGTCATATGGAAATCCCTCTTCGAAGGCTCTGATCGCTTCTTAACCTTCTAGGCGTGAGAGCAATTCGCAGCAACTCTCCTGCCCAGTAGCCCGGCATCGATCAGAGATCGAGTACTGCTTTTTGTGCGTGGAACCCTTCCGCGTAGCCGCTGGGGGAGTTTGACTCCACACCCCGGATGCGCATGAGGCCCAAGAAGGTTTCTCTCTCAAACCATGGCTTGGCAGTCTGCGATCGGAACGCCTCAAACAGATAATCGACCTTTTGCTCGTAGAGCGGTGCTTCGAGCGGCACAAACAGGTTGGGCCGACCCATGTCGCCATCGTACTTGGGAATTTCGTATTCGAGAATGAGATGGTTTCGAAAGGTGTTCCAGGTCAGTTCGGAGACCAAGCGGTGGTCCTGGTGCGCATCGCCGCGCCAGTGCGTGAAAATCACGTCTGGGCTGACTTGGCTCTTCATCTCCTCGAAAAACTCCTTCACCGCTCCGCCACTGTACGGTAGAAAGCCGTCGCGATAGGACTTGAGAATGACCTTTTTCTCGCAGCCGGAAGTAAACAGCTCTGCCGCCTTGGTGGCTTCCTGCCCTCGGGGTTCCGAAGCACTGAAGACAACCCAATGAAATCTTGCCCGCGGAAACGCTCGCTTGAGATGCAGCAGGGTGCCGCCACAGCCTATTTCGATATCGTCCGAGTGTGCGCCCAGGCAGACGATTACCAATTCTGAGTTGGCGTCTTTCTTTAGGTGTAGGGGAAGCATCCGCTCGGGGCGTCAGGTAGGGTGGCCATCGGTTCGAACGCCACCTGCGATTCTCGTGTACCGTAGCTCGACATGTTGTTTTCCAGCCGTAGAGCCGCTTCAAGCCACTCGGGATGAGGAGCTGTATTGCTGTTCGGTTCCATCCAGATAGGGTGCCAGCGCCTCGGACGGGAGTCGGGAATAATCTGTTCCCTTCAGGAAATCGCCCATGGACGTACCGGTCGAAGCCGAGTCGATGTTCGGCGCCCCGATCCGACCGCAGACATCATCCAAGTGCACGGTACGGAAGTCGATGCTGTAACGAGTGAAGTCCGAAGTGTTAGGCACCGTCGAGTGCAGTTGTGCAGCCGAGAATTGATACACGGCACCCGGCTCGCCAATCAGCCGGAACTGGGGATCCAGTTCCACAGGTTCTTCCGGCCTGGGCTGCACCCGCTGATCCTGCTTGACCTGCTGGGCGGCGTTGTAGCGACTCTCCAGGTTCCATTTGTGGTAGTTGTATCCGCTCGAACTATTTCGGATGGGCTGACTCCAGTAACGCGGATGAATCGCCATGCAGTTTTCCGAGCTGATGGCGTAAACCGGCATCCACCAATTGATCTGGCAGAGCGGCGCTGAATACCAGGTGTCGCGATGAGGGTGGAACGCGTAGGCGATCCCCGATTTCAGATAGTCGCCGGGAAACGCAGTGCGCAGCCGCGGCACGTCGAAATAAGTCTTGGCGGGATCGCATCCCAGCTCAGCCAGCATCCCCCGGATGTGTTTCTTGGCTTCGGGATGGTGGATGAACTTCGGTTTCAACACCGAAAGCATTTCGGCCGCTTGCTCTGCCGACAGCGAGTCTTGGATCTTGCGCGGGTCGAGTGGGTCGAAAACTTCCTCCACCAATTGTCTCGCTAGTTCGCACAGCTTCTCGGCACTGGCACATGGTGCGTGAAAGAAAACCGAGCCGTTGTAGAGTTCCCTCCTGCGGTGATCGTCGCTGATTTTCGAATCGATGAAGATGTTCATCTCTGTGCTCCCTGCGCGAGGTTTCGAATCTCTATTCGCTCACCGGTCGACGATTAAGCGACAATCCCAGGAGCTGCATGGCCGTTCTTCCACAGGCGCCAAGGAGCTGTCCCGGCGGCGTCCAGCTCATCCAGAATCTGCTTGTCCCGGAACGTATCCATGCATTGCCAGAAACCGTCATAGCGGTAGGACCAGACTTTGTTCTCGGCGATCAGCCGTTGGAATGGTTCGTAGATCAGTTCTTCTCCCACCTTGATGTAACGGAAGATGTCCTTGCGCAGCACGAAGTAGCCTCCATTGACCCAGACGTTGGAGTCTTTCATGCATTTGATCGCGCAAACCGAGCCGTCGCCGTCCATTTGAACCGTATCGAGACTGCTCGATCGCGGCTGCACCGAGAGAAACGACGCATAGCTGTCGCGGCGGGCAAATTCCTGGATCATCTGGGGCAGCGGGAAATCGGTGAGGCCGTCGCTATAGTTGGCGAGAAACATGTCTTCGCCTCCCAGGTAGGGTTCTACCAGGCGTAAGCGATCGGCAATCGTCGCGCGCAAGCCGGTATCAACGAACGTGATGTTCCAGTCGTCGATGTCCCGCTGCATGAAATCAAGCTTTCTGCCGCCCTGCGAGAATACGAAGTCGTTGGATACCGATTCCTCGTACTCGAGAAAAAAGTTCTTGATGGCGTTGGCCTTATAGCCCAGACAAAGGATGAAGTCCTTGTGGCCGAAGTGCGCATAATATTTCATCACATGCCAAAGCACCGGCCGAGACCCAATCGTCACCATGGGCTTCGGAACATCTTCCGAATAACCCCGGAGTCTCATTCCTTCGCCGCCGCAAAACAGCACGACTTTCATAGCTCACCTCTGTACTGCATTGCCTGTTTCAGCAGACGGTCAGTTTCGGAATCGGCACCACGAAGCGGCCGCCCCATTCTCGTATGAACTCCAACTGCTCCACGATCTCGTCCTTCAGATTCCAAGGCAGGATCACGACATAGTTCGGCTTGGTCTCCCGGATCCGGTCCGGGTGATGAATCGGGATGTGGCTGCCCGGTAGGAAGCGTCCCTGTTTGTGAGGGCTGCGATCGACCGTATACTCGATCAAGTCTTTCCCGATGCCGCAGTAGTGCAGCAGCGTCGCGCTCTTGCCCGGCGCACCGTAGCCTGCCACGGATTTCCCTTGTCGTGCAGCCGTCAGCAGGAAGTCCACCAGTTGAAGCTTGGTCTCCTTCACCTGTTTCGCAAAACCCGCGTAGCCTTCCCCCGACGCCAGGCCCGCCCGTTTCTCTTCCGCAATCAACCGCTCGACCGCCGGTTGCGTCTTGTGGGTTTGATCTTCCGACCTGCATGCGTAAACGCGGAGTGAGCCACCGTGGGTCACCAACTCCTCGACATCAAAGGCCTTGAGCCCGTGAGTTTCGAGGATGCGCACCGTGCTCAGCATCGAAAAATACGAAAAGTGTTCATGGTAGATGGTGTCGAACTCGTTGCGTTCGATCAGGCGCAGCAGGTGGGGAAATTCCAGCGTCAGGACGCCCTGCGGCTTTAGCAAGATTTTCAAGCCTTCCACGAAATCGTTGAGGTCCGGGACCTGGGCCAGCACGTTGTTGCCGAGCACCAGATCGGCACAGCGGCCTTCGGCGGCTAGCTGTTTGGCCAGCTGGGCCCCGAAAAATCGCACCAGCGTAGGCACTCCCCGTTCGAGGGCCACTTCCGCCACATTCGCCGCAGGTTCGACTCCCAAAACCGGGACGCCCTGGCGAACGAAGTATTGAAGCAGGTAGCCATCGTTACTCGCTACCTCGACCACGAAACTCTTGGTGCTCAGCTCGAACCGCCTGGCCATTTGATCGCAGTAGGTCTCAGCGTGTTTAAGCCAGGAATCCGAATACGAGGAAAAATACGGGTAGTCGCCGAAGATATTCTCGACGGTTTCATACTCCTCGAGTTGCACTAGGTAGCAGTCGTCGCATACGTAGACGTGAAGCGGATAGTACACCTCTCCCCGATTGAGCTCCGCGCCAGAGGGATAGGTCTCGCATAACGGGGACATCCCCAAGTCGACAAAGGTTCGTTGCAAGTTTGAGCCGCAGAAGCGGCACGTTTTGCTTGCGGCGCGCCGCCGAACTTCCGACGGCAGTGTGATCGCGGCCATATGTTTCGGCACTTCTTCCGTGAACCCCAGGGAATTTAGACAGCTACCGCGACACGGGGCGACGTCCGACCGGGCGAGGGATGCTGCAGATGGGCTACCGCCATTTCAGTCACCCTGATGGCAACTACGGGGCAATCAAGCTGCCAAAGCCAAGTGGGACGGCAAGACTTTACACCTTCCGATCGCCGCCCAGAATCAACGTAACTATAAGTAAATATGCTTGTTACCTAGAGCGTGCGCGCTCGGAGGTGCTCCGATTAGTGCGCGATGGGATCACTCACATTCATAGGAAACCTATTTCCACTTTGTGGCAGTTTCCGACGCAGGGAGTTGTCCAGCTCCCCGGCTTTCAGGAGTTTCTGGATGCAGGCAATGCGAACATAGCGGCCGCGCTCCATATCTTCAAGCCTGAGCCCGGCGGCACGGTAGGCATCGTAGAGTTCCTGCGCGCCTTTGCGGGCGGTCCATTGCGGGCGAAAGCCCGGCAGCAGGCGGCTGATTTTGTCGCAGCTAATGCGGTAGCACCGTTTATCCGGACCGCCGCCGGGGGCGTATTCGACGCGGCATCCCGGAACAGTCTCGGCGACAATATCAGCTAGTTCGCGGACTCGGTAGTTTTCGTCCGCCCGGCCGACGTTGAAGGTTTCGTTGTGAATGGCGTCCCGCGGCGCTTCCAGAGCGGCCATTGCCGCGGCAATAATGTCACGTATATGCACGATTGGACGCCAGGGCGTTCCATCGCTCTTGATGTAAACTTTCCCGGTCGTGTGCGCGCTGGCGATGAAGTCATTCAAGACAATATCCAACCGCAGCCGCGGCGATACGCCATAGGCAGTAGCGTTTCTCATGAACGTCGGGCTGAAATGTTCATCCGCGAGGCGAGCGATATCACGTTCGGCCAACACTTTCGAGTCGCCGTAGGGCGTGACTGGGTTGAGCGGCGAGGTCTCGTCGTGGATCGCGTCACCCGCGGCGCCATAAGTGCTGCAGGAAGAGGAAAAGACAAAGCGCTTTACGCCCGCCGCCCTGGCCAGCTCCGCGAGTCGCACGGACGCCAGGTGATTGACGTCATAGGTAAGCTTCGGATCCAGGTCGCCCAACGGATCGTTGGACAACGCGGCGAAATGCAGAACGGCGTCGAAGCCCCTGAGATCGGCTGCCGTCAGGTCACGGATGTCTTTGCGGATCTCCGGAATCTGTTCTGCTGGTTGCCCAAAATCGCATCCAGCAAACAGGTCCGCATCGAGCCCAACCACCTCATAGCCGGCGGAGCGCAGCATCGGCCCTGCCACCGCGCCGATATAACCCTGATGTCCAGTCAATAGTATTCTCATGTGCACCCTATTCGAGACAGATTCGATCTGCGATTTCAACACGAAACATTCATTTACAGGCGTTGTCCTTGGGACCGACTTCACCAGCCGTCTTTTCTGTGTCGGCATCCTCCGCGACGACAGCGAGCAAGCCGTTCTCTCGCAACAGTTCCGCGGCATCGCTGATCGCTCGGAAGGGGAGGCCGGAACGTTCGGCAATATCCAGAAGCGAGTGTTCGGTGTCGGAAAGATTCAGCACCCAGAGGCGCGCGTTGATCTCGGCTGAGATCCCATCACCGCCCTTGGAGTGGTAGAGGTTTCGCCGTCCTAGCTGCGGTTCACAGTAAGGGTTTAGGTTGCGATACTTCCGATTGTTTTCCAGCACGTCCAGGATCGCGACCGAGATCCGCAGCGATCCGGCAAGTTGCGACGGCTGGATAAACTCGAGGTTGTCCGCCGAAGTGTGATACTCGGGAAAACTCCCCCACACGCTGCGCATCAGGCAACCGACAGGAAGATTGAAACCCGGAGAACAGTACTGCCGCTCATCATAGCCATAGGGGGAGAATTCCAGAATCTCGGAAAACTCGCTGCCGTGGGCGAGAACATGCGCCGCCGCTCGATCGATGTCGGCATTTCCGCGCCGGCTCTTCTTGTAATGGAATCGGCCGGCGTCTCCGACGCATGTCAGTACCAAGCCGTGACGAATGCGTGCGGCGGCCTCTGGATTTCGCGCCAGCCAGGTGACCGCCCCGATCGTTCCCGGAATAAATAGGAAGCGATACGAGTAGCGAAGATCACGCCCGGAAAGAAACTGTGCCAGAAAGGTCGCCACACACAGTCCGGAGAGATTGTCATTGGCGAGTGACGGATGGCAGGCGTGGCAGGAAATCAGCACTTCGTCGGTTGAACGGCCACGCAAATAGGCTTCGCCGTATGTCAGGTGCCCGTCTTTCAAACTGGAGTCAATGCAGACTTCGTAGTCCCGGTCCTCGAGGGTCCGCATCTGGTTGTGAGAGAGACAGAATCCCCAATCTTCCTTGTAGTAGGAGGTCCGGTAAGGGATCCAGTCGGGCTTGTCCGGAATCGTGAACAGATGTGATTTGAGCTCGCTGAGCGGCATGATCGCGTGCACCGGCGTACTGTAATTCAGGACATGCAGGTTGGACTTACCGAAGTCCACTACCCGGCCTCCTCCCGGCACCTTGATGTACGCATCTTGAATGTTCCACTCCTTCGGCACCGTCCAATCGAACACCGAGGTTCCCGTGGGCACCTCAAAGGTCTCGAGCGGAATCCGGTTCTGGATCATGGACAGGGTCCGGCGGATCCCGTCACCAGAGACGCTCCGGCAGATCGGATAGAGGTCCTGGGCGAATCGGTGTAGTTCCCGGCCGGTTTCGACGAGGTCAGTTTGATCGAATTCGCCGAGAAAACTCATGGGATTCATCCAAAGTCCGGGTAGGTTCGGTCCCGTTCGGAGATCACTCGAACGTTTTCGGGCCAAGCAATGCCAAACGCCGGATCATCCCAGCGTACTCCTCGCGCAGATTCGGCGTGGTAGGATTCTGACATTTGGTAGAACACTTCAGTGTGATCTTCTAAGGTCAGAAATCCGTGCGCGCATCCTTCCGGTACGTAGAGCATGTTTCGGTTTTCCGAAGTCAGGACAACCGCGATCCAATTCTTGAATGTAGGCGAATCGACGCGGAGGTCGACGACCACGTCGTAGATCGATCCTCGGGTACAACGTACGACTTTGATCTCGGCGTGCGGGGCGAGTTGATAGTGAATCCCACGAAGGGTTCCCTTTTGGGTGCTAACAGACAGGCTGCATTGCACCAACCGGGAACTAAGCCCGTGCTCTTCGAACTCCGTTTGGCACCAGGTGCGCGCAAAGAAACCGCGGTCGTCCTGTTGGGGCACAATCCGAATCTCGAGAACCCCAGGTAGCTTGGTTTCATGATAGTCCATAGCGAAACCGGGTGTCTCCGAGCGGACCAGGCCAACCGCAGGGGTTAGAATCGCTCACCGCTTCACACAACCTTCCGGGCAAAACTCAGCTTGCCCCGCGTCACCACCGTATCGCCCACGCGGGCGACTCCTTCCACCAAGGCTGCTTCTTCCGTCATTTTTACGATATTCACTTCCATGGTCATGGTATCACCCGGCAGGACCGGCACCAGGAACCTCATGTCATTGACCGCTGCCAGTGCCATGAATTCTTTTTGATTCATGCCTTTGCCGGTGGTGCGGCTAAACAGAATGGAGGCGCTTTGCCCGATGGCTTCAATGATCAGAGTCCCCGGCATGATGGCATAATCAGCGAAATGTCCCAGGAATTGAATCTCGTTGCCCGTAACGTTCTTAATGGTTTTGATGCGTTTCCCTGGTTCCAACTCCAAGACGCGGTCCACCATAAGCAACGGGAACCGTTGCTTCAGATGTTGTTTCACCTCTTCGAAAGTCATGGTCATAGTCTCTCGTTTGAGAATTCGGTTTGACGTCGAACGTCATTCGCTCGCGGGCCATCACCCGAGCAGTGTACAGATTCAGTTGAATCTTCTTACGGGTCACCCTGCGTCGATGGGGCCGGGGTCGATTTCCACAGTTTCGCCAGCCGACGCGTTTCGACGAGCCACCCTGCTACGACCCATACCATACACTTGCGGAAGAATCGTTCTTGGGGATCGAGCGTCACCATCCACCGCAGTGTTGTTCTCGGCAAATGGGAGAACAGGATATTTGGAATCGAGAGGTAGTGACGCGGGATGCCCAAAACGCTGGGCCGCTTCCCAGCCTCCCGGATTCCCGCCCGTCCGTAGTCAAACCACCATGTCAGCATATAGTCTTTGTTGATTCTATTTTCAGGTACCTCGTGATAGACCACGGCCAAGGGTTCGTACCGCAGGCGCTCTCCGGCGGCCATTAGTCGGCGACCAAACTCCGTGTCGTCATTGCGGATCTCGCTGCCAGGAGCAGGGCCCAGGTCGGTGCGAAAGTCGCCGTATTTCTCAAACATGGCCTTTCGAAAAGCCATGTTGGCACCGTGAGGAGGCTGATCCAGTTCATGCGCCGTGTCGCCTGAATCGAAACGGGCATACAACGGGCCTCCCATGGGACCATCCAGCGCGAGCCAACGCGGAGGCGAAAAATTTCCCGCTGGATAAATGCGTCCTCCGGCGCCGGCCCATTCCCCATTGCCTAAGGCGCCGGTTAAGCTCCACAGCCAGGTCGGCTCCACGGTCAGGTCGTCATCGGTGAAAGCAATGACATCGCCCTGAGCTTGCTCGATCCCGGCATTTCGGGCATGGGACAATCCTTGCCGGGTGGCCAGCACGTAACGAAAACGGCCGGGATAGCGGGTGCAAAAGTCCTCGACCACCTCGCGGGTTTGGTCGCGCGAGTTGTTGTCCACCACCAGCACTTCCCATGCGACGGAGTCTGGCAACTCGGAGACTGCCACGCTCTCGAGCGCCTTTGCCAGACTCTGGCAACGATTAAATGTGCACAGAATAACGGTTATCTTCATCTTTATATGCTCACGTCGAAGGGCTGGCGCAGGGATGTCAAACTAGGACTCGGGCAGACCTAGCCAGAGGTCTTGCAGGGGGGGTACCTGTACGCAAACTGTCCGCCAGGCCAGTTGATCAGTCCAGTGCCGTCGGCGACAATTTGGACGCCCTCAATGTGTGAACGATTCTCAGCCCTGTTGAAGTTGTATCCTATGTTGCTGAAAGCGGACATGATGAATCGTTTCCAACTGGTTATCCTTTGCCTCTTGCTGTCCTTCGCGTCCGCCGTCAAGGCCCAAACGGTGACGGTTGGCTCGCCGCAAACGATGCTGACAGCCTCGCAACGCCTCAGCGACGGGCTCAATTATTTTCCAGACGGCAACATGGGGGCGTTCCTATCGAACGGGACATATTACGTCTTCGCTCCGGTCGGCTACACGCAGGGGATTACCCTCTCGAGCCTGAATACCTGGACGAACGGATTGAGCCTCATCAATACTTCAGCCGTCTTTCCGCTCGGCGCATCAGGTGCCTTCGACCAGAACTACGCGGGCGGCGGAGCGGTTTATCTTGACCCCAATACCGGCATCCTGATCGGGCTGTACCATGGAGAATACTGGTATAACCCGCCAGGGAATGGTTCGGTATTTTATGCAGGGCAGGGACTTGCCTATTCCAACGATTTGGGTGTGACCTGGCACAAACTGGGGCAAGTGATCAGCCCGCAAACAGCCCGCTCCGGCAACTGTCAGGTTGATGTTGGAACAGGAACATTGCTCGTGGTTGGCGCCTACCTGTATGACTACTACGTGGATGAAAGTTCCAATTGCGATACAAACAACTTCAATATCGCTGTGGCTCGTGCTCCGATCAGTGCCGTGATCGCCGCTGCGCAAGCTGGGACGCCGTTCACATCCGGTGCCGGCACCCTGTTCATGAAATATACAGGCAATGGCACTTGGAACGGAGACGGCGTCACGGATCTCGCCAACCCGCAGAACGGCGGTGGAGCATTCACGGATTTGCTTACGGGAAACTCGTATTTTGAACCGAACGTGGTTTACAACAGCTACTTGAGTCAGTATGTGATGACCTACTCGAATTCGTTTGCGAGCATCGAGATGCGCTTTTCAAGCGACGGACTTACCTGGGGCAGTCCGACGACGCTGGTGGGTGGTGGCGGTGAGCCGCCCAACGGTATCTATTATCCGTCGTCGCTCAATACCAGTGGGGGAGATCCGGAGACGCTGGGATCGAGTTTTTACGTGTACTATGTTGATCCCTTTGGTGACTGGTCCCAATCCAACCTGATGCGCGTCCAGGTCACGGTGGGAAGTACTGCGCCCCCTCCGCCCCCTCCGAACCCTCCTGCACCTCCGACGCTGTTACCACCCATCATCCACTGAGGCCTCATCGAGCGTACCGCTGAAGAACGACATCCATTCATTCCTGCGGTTTCATGCGCCTTTTCTGCGCCGGACTGTAAAGCCGAACGTTTTCGCCAGCCGAACAAGCTGGGGAGGCGACAGTTCACGCGCTTTGCTCATCCAGTATGCCTTGCTTGACGTTGGAGTCACGATCTGGTTATCCGCAAGCCTCTTGCACGCGTAGATGTCGTGAACTTTGCACCAGGCGTTGGCGGAAAAATGCACGATGGTGAGTTCCGGTATCTGTCGAATCTGATCGCAAACCCAAGAGGGAGTAGAAAGCGAAATCCCGTATTCTTTAGAGTTCTGATAGTTTGCGTAACCGATACCGTCGCGTTCGTACGAGTAACAGACCAAGGTGTCGCGCCAGTGCGGCAATCCGTAATTGTAGGAGAGGTCCATCCCCATCACCCGAAGGTAGACCAGAAGCCCATGCGTGCTGAACACCAACAGCCCATTCTCACGAAGGCTGGAGGCCAGTAGGTTCAGAAAGCCACTCCAGCGATCACCGGCGAAATGCGTGAAGAGCGAGCCAACCCAGATCAGATCAAATGCTTTCGCCGGAAGGCCGATCCGAGCGGGATCGTTGTCGGAATACACAGGAACCGCCCCGAACCGGGAGGCGCAGAAATCGACTCCATCCCGCAACAGGTCACCCCCTGTGATTTCGGCGTGCGGGAAGGCCAGCTTGAGGTAGCGCATGACTCGTCCATGGCCACACGGAAAATCCAGAATCCGTGTTACGTCACGCGCGCGCTTCCCTGTAGCGGCCATTGATTGAGAGATGCACTCAATCGCAGACCGCCCCACGGACCAATACCACTGACCGTGATCTTTATCATCCGCATACATCTCGTCATTGGGAGAGATGTCACGAATCAAGCCGCTTTCGTCAACAACGATATCATCCGGGATTTGCATTGTGGCTTCGTTCTACCGATAGAGACCAGGGGATTCCATCGGGCCATCCCGCTCTTCGCCGGCCCGTTCCGCCCGCATTAGTTCAAAATGATGCGTTGTATATTGGTCATGATCGTGTCCATGTCAAACTCCCGCGCCTTGGATCGTGCTCTCTCGGACATTTGCGCACGCTCTTGTGGATGAGTCAGAAGATAGGAGATCGCCTCAACCACTTCGTCCACAGAGCCGGCATTCACAACCAGTCCGTTCAGGTTATGAATAACAGCCTCGGCGTTGCCACCCACATTGGTTACGACGCATGGCAATCCGCAGGCCATCGCTTCCAGAACGGCCAGGGGTAACCCTTCCCGGTGCGAAGTGAGCACAAAGGCATCGCCCGCGAGCAGATAGGGCTTCACATCTTTCTGGAAGCCTTCGAGGAAGACGTGGTTGCTTAAGCCCAGTTCCCGCACTTGCTCCAGAAGGCTCTCTTTAAGATATCCGTCACCCACGATGATGCACTGGCACGATAGGTTCCTGCGCAACAGCTGGCTGATTGCCTGGAGCAAGATGTCGATTCCTTTTTCCTTACTCAGTCTCGCGGCACATACCAGAACAAACTCTTCCGAACGAAGTCCAAGTTTGGCTCGAATGTCAATCTCGTCTCGCTCGGAAGGAGCGAACCTCGACAGAGACACACCGTTATAAATCGTCACGCTTCTCTTGGCTGGGAATCCATAATCCCTTTCCAGAGAATCTCTCACCGCGTTGCTCACGCAAATGGTCTTCCCGAACAGATGCGCCGACAGCCGGATACCCACCAGATCGCGGACCCTCTTGCCGATCAGACGCCGCAGAAGATCGCGAAACGACTTGATTTCCTCCTTGGGCGGCACGGGAGGAGGGATCAATTGGTGGATTGCATAGAGCCTTCTGGTACCGGCAAACCACGCGCCAACGGAAGCCTTCCAGGAAATTGCATAGAGCCACCCGTAGACGAAAACGACGACGTTCGGCTGATGAGCTCGGAAAAACTGAATCCAATCCCATAAAGACTTGGGCGGCTCCTGACACCTAATGACCTCGACACCCTGGTCCGGGTCCACCCGTTGACTCAGGAAGTCTACTCCGAGAACCACGATCGAAATCTGAACGTCAGGCCCGCGAAGTCTACGGACCAGTTCAAGGAGGTGAATTTCGGTTCCCCCATACTCGGTGGTATTTGTCAGGAAGAGAATATTCTTACCTGCACGGTCAGAAAGGCGCCGCAGTTCTTCTTTCGGGAGCACAGCGGTCTCGATCAACTGGCTTTCATTGGTGGGCATAAATTATCGCTACTCTTAGGCGAGGAGTCGCTCTTTTTCAACGGCCATTGTGATCCGTTACTGTTCTGGTCAGACCAGCAGGGCTGAAACCTGATTCATCGTTTCAGGGATTTTCTCTCAGCGCCTGCGCAGTACCATGGCCAAAGCACGCGGAAGAAAGTGGCCGCCGGGAGCAGGGGAGCCGGCGTCAGAGACCAGCCGAACAACGCGGAGGCCGACTTCTTCGGCCATCTTTACGGGCTCGCTTTCGTGATGAAACTCATAGGTGTGATCGCGCTGGGCCGACTCCAAAGCGGTGCTGAAAAAGACGAGTCCGTCGTCAGCAAGATGATGGGCTATCACTTCAAACAGCGGACGCGGATCTTGCAAGTGTTCAGCGAGCATCGCGGCGATAATTCCCTGATAGGTCTTGGGTTCCCCCGCGAGGCTTAACTCCAGAGCGTTCTTGACTTCGAAGTGTACCCGCTGGCCAAGCCCGGAAACGCCGAGCAGCCGGTTTGCTACCGCCACCGCTGGCGGACTAATATCGGATCCTTTTACTTGGATGTCCGGCCTGGTCTCCGCAGCCAGTAGGCCCATGACTCCATGACCGGAGGCCAATTCCAAGACCTTAGCGCTGGGCGGCAAGGCCTTCACAAAATCGTCCCGGTACATTGCGATGTGGCTAATCATGGACGGCCAGAACGGATAGATCAAAATGGCCGCCCACATGTAGGGAACCATGTAGCCCTCGTCTTCATACACTTCCGAGACGATCTCGGGCATGGTTTCGGGCGTATAGCGGCCGTTTTTTTCGTAGAGTTGTTGGGATTTCCAGACGCCCATACAATACTTGGCGTAGCCCTTCGCGGCATCCTCAAAGGCGCGCTCGCCATAGGCCGCTTCCGCCCAGCGAGCGAGCGGATCGAGCAACCAGGAACCCAGTTCTTCATTCGCGCCAAATGTAGCCCGCGCTGCGGGAGCAAACGTCTTGGCTTTTGAATCCATACCTCTGAGAAACGCGGTGGCATCCGTCATATTTTTCATTTCCTCGTTCGCAAAGCATTTAGTCTGCCGAGCTAACATGTCTGACCATCCGAACCATCGGCCGGATCAGATCGACCCCGTCCCAGGGAGGAGCGAAAACGTGCATGCGCCCCAGTTTGACGATCCGGTCGACGCCTTTTCTTCCAGCCAACAAGACAAGCTCCTCTTCTTTTTTCGCGTCAGCCATGCCCAAGCCCAACGTTTGCACGTTCCCATCCCACTTCGAAACCACATCCCTCAAATCGTCGACTTCCAGTACATGCAAGGTCTTGCCTTGAATGGGTTGCGGGAGATCGGATCCCGAGCCGAGTAGCAGCGTCCAATCTGGATCCATCGGAAAGACGGCCTGACGCGCGGTATCATCCAGAAGCCAGGAGGCGCGCGCCTGGCAAATCGCTGAAGTCAGCCCGGCAGGAATGGCTCGCCGCGGATGCACCCGGTTTTCGGTTTCAAACGCGTGCTGTAGGCTCGATAGAAACGGAGCGGTTGACTCTCCCGGCGCTTTTTCCAGATACAAAACCTGAGGCGAGGAACAAGCCTGCTGATCAAATTGCCAGACATCTCGCGCCATGCGCAGGCACCAGGCCTTCTGTTCGCTGGGGTTCCCCCAAGCCCCCGCATCCATCGCGGCAACAGAGATTCGGGGCCCGAAAGCCGCAATGCGAGCCCAATGGGGAAACGGCAAGGCCCGAATCTGTAAAACGGCTTCTTCTCCGCCCCAAATCATGGCCCCGTCTACGGCCTTGGCCATGGCTTGCTGCAAATCTGTCCGGTCATGCTCGAACGCGGCCATAAAGATGCGTCGGGTCAAGCGTTCGCCCGGATCGGCCTGCACCAACTTTTCCATGACCAGGCGCGTCAACTCGACCAGACCGCTGGGAATACGCACTAAAGCGGCATTACCGCCGAGAAGGCCGCAGGTCATGGATAGAATCGGCTGGATTTCCACGTTGCCGGCGGGCCAGTGTCCGACCACGCCCAAGGGAAAAGCCTTGCACTTGGCGCGGCCATATTCGGTCCACCCGCCATGGAGAGCATTCGACCCAAGCTCACGGGCAATGATGGGCTCGAGCGTGCCCCGTCTGAGCCACATCCGCAGGAACGGGATCCCAGGCAGATCGTCGAGTTCCCGCGCGTCCAAGCTCTTGGCCCAAGAATCAAATACGGTCATAACCTCATGCGGTGAAATTGGTTCATCCGAAATCGCCTCACGCAGTTTGACTGCGGCTTGGGAGATCTCCTGAGGTGAATGAACAGCATGAGTAAGCTCGGTCATCGAATGAGTCGTCATTTAATTCACTGGCGATCGTTTGATTTCCAGATTCCCGCAGCCTCGGAGTTCTGCCTTGGGAATCCGTCCCGCAAACCGGAAACTGATGCCCCGTCTTCCACAGGGGCAACCGTCATAAGCAAGCACCTGGGCCATATCCTCGGTAAGCAGCAGGTGGCCTGGGAAACTCGTCGGTAAGACGCTGCAGACCTGAACAATTCCGTGTTCTCCAGCCGCGACTGGCTCGAGCGTGAGTGGATTTCGGACGATCACGTCGCCAAACACCGGTCCATGTTTGTTGCCCGCGGAGCAATCGGGATAGATGACTCCGACACTCTCGACCATACCGTAGAAATCCACGATGCGGTCCGGCGAGCACCCCAAGACCCGAGCTAACTGCTCATTGAACACCGTCTTTTCAACGGCCTGGTCCTGCAAACGTTTCCAGCCGCCGCTGTGCAGGATTCGGGCTTTAGGCAAATCGAAACAGATGCCGTCGGCCGTGAGAGGCTTTACCAGGTGGTTCCAGAGAATAAACGTAAAGCCATACACCAATACCTCCGCATCGTGGTGGCGTTCGGCGAATTCTCTCAATCGGGTGCGGTCCAGCACCAAGTCGCCTTGGTCATTCGGGCCGAGACAGTGGGTGACCTCACTAGCAAAAGGCTGCAACCCTTGTATGGCCGCGCCCCTGGCCCCCAGCTCGCTCCCGCCGGCGTGGAATCCCGGTGTGTCCACAACCAAGTAAGGTCTGCGCGCCGGACCGATGAAATCCCGGACGATCGATACCACTCCTTTGGTCATGCGTCGCGCGGTCGAAGAATCGAGCACCACACGGCTGGGCATCTGAGACGTTGTGGCGCTCGAGGTTAAGGTTCGTTTGATCTCGTCACTGCCCACGAAGGACAAGGGAGGATTGGCCTTCAGAATTCCAACCGGTAGAAAAGGAAGATCGGCAACCCGAGCAGCAGATTGATATTCCGTTGGCCAGTGCTGGACATAGTTCTTATAGCCAGCATGCCGCTGGCAGGCGTAATCGAGCTCCTCCTTGAGTATCTCGAGCAGCGCCGCCTGCCTTTCCTCAGGAGCCTGGCTATAGGGCAGCATGGAGAGAAGGCGGTCTATTTTGTCTTCAAATGGCTGCATAGAAACTCTTGGCTAAGTCGGAAGGGATGAAAGGGATATTTTCCCTGCAGAAGTCTTCGGTAATTCAGCAACCAAACGGACCGAGTCGATCGCCCAGTGGGCTGGGAGGTGGCGGCGAACTTCTTCCAGGCCCACTCGCGCTCCCTGGTCGGGCACGATAAACAATTCGAGCGCCTCTCCGGCTTCGGGATGATGGACGGCGCGGGCGACGCATTCATAGACCCCGGGAATCGCTGTGACTCTTGCTTCCACTTCCGGAAAACTCACTCTCATTCCTCGCATTTTCAGGAATGCACCTTTGCGTCCTTCGATCCATAGATAACCTTCATCATCTTGGCGGGCCAAGTCGCCGGTTCGTAGCCAGCCGTCCGGGAGCACACGACGCGTTTCTTCCAAGTTGTTAAAGTAGCCGGAGCATATCGACGGCCCCTTCACCGCCAACTCGCCGATTTGATTTGCGGGCAAATCGTTTCCGTCTTCGCCGACGATGCGAACCATCAGGTTGTCCAAGGGTCGGCCTACGCTTCCCGGCTTCTGGTCCCAGCATTCCGGATCCAGGCACGATATCCGAGAGGTTGCTTCGGTTTGCCCGTACATCACGTAGAACTTCAGGAGCGGGAATGCCTCCCGCATTTCACGGATTCTCTGTGGTGCCAAGGCTCCCCCGGCTTGGAGAAACCGCCTCAGAGAGGGCATGGCGATCTTGCGAATATTTGACCGTTGCAGAAGCACATTATAAACGGTCGGCACGCCTGCGAATGTGGTGCAACCGAATTGAGCCACAGCTCGGAGAACTTTATCGGGAAACATAAAGCGGCGGTCAAACACCACTCCACCGCCCTGATAGAGATGCGACTGCATCACGCTGGCTCCGAAGCAGTAGCTCAAGGGGAGAATCAGCATGGCTCGTTCGTCGCTCGCCAATTGCTGACTGCGGATAATCGCTTCGGTATTGGCAATCAGGTTCCCATGACTCACCATGACGAAACGAGGAATGCCGGTCGAGCCAGAGGTGGCCATCAGCGCCGCGAGATCGGAATCCACACAAGCGGCGGGCGGCTCGATTTCACGAGTGGCCAGGGCCAACTCACCCTCGAGGCACAGGACGGATCCTTTGTGAATCGATCCCGCGCGAAGGCCTTCTTCGGTCCAAACGGCTTTGGCCCCCGTCGCTTCCAACAGCATGGCCGTTGAATCTCTCACCGTGCGATCGTCTACCGGCACGGCTACCAGGCCCGCGTACATGGCCCCCAAATAAACCAAGGTGCTGGGGGGAGACAGGGAGCATCCGATCAGCAGGCGATCGCCCTGGCTCAAACCAGCGGATCGTAAGGAACTGCCGTAGGCTGCAATCAGTCGCGGCAAATCCTCCGGGCCAATGGTGCCCCCGGTGGCTGCATCGACTAAATGCGAGCACGGCCCCAGGCGCTTGAGCAATCGCCCAGCAAAATTCCGTTCCCCGGTGGCTGTCACGTTACACTTTCTCGGAGTTCTTCGCTCCAATGATGCGTACGATCTGGCGAACATTCTCCATTTCCATTAGATCATCCACATCCAAGCTGATCCCGAATACTTCTTCCAAGGTGGCGCCCAGAGACAAATGCCCCACCGAATCCCAGCCCGAGACGTCATCGGCAGTGGTCTCCATGGTCACCAACTGTGGATCGATATCAAAGGAGGTTTTGAAGGCCTCCCGAACTTTCATTAATATGTAATCCGTATCGCTCATTGGATCCCCTGGTATTTGACGTTACGCTTCCGAGTGCTTGCTCTTGCTGACGGAACTCGACGGCGCGCGATGCTCCTTCTTGATTTCGCGCGGCTATGGCTTCATTCGACCAATACGCCAGGCTTTTTTCACCGGATCGTATTGCCTCATGATCCTGGCGGGCAAACCTGCAACTAAGCAGTAATCCGGGATGCTGCGGGTCACGACCGAATTGGCCGCGACAATACAATTACGACCGATGGTCAGCTCGCCTTTGGGGCATAAGATAGCCGCCCCATGGGCGATCCAAGATCCTTGGCCAATTCGGATTCTGCCGCCCTCGGTAATGCCCTGTTTGACGATGGGTACGTTGATATCTTCGTAGGCGTGATTGTGGTCCACAATGAGGACCGACTGGGCGATGAGCACGTCGTGTTCGATGTGGATGCAGTTTTTGGCGGATATAATACTGTCCGTGCCGATGGCGCAATTGTCTTCAATCACAATTGCGGGGTCGCCTTCCGTGTTCTCGTCGGCGACGTTGAGCCACGCGCCCTTTCTTAAGGATACTGAATTACCGAGGCTGATCCTGGACGCCCGTTGTCGGTCCAGTTGACTCGTGAAATGGAACGACATCTTGCGTCCTTTAGACGCAAATGGATAGATCAGGCTGACCCAGATGCTATACATCTTGGTCAGAGCCCGGGGCAGGAATTCCAGTGGGTCCTGGCAAAAACACCGTGGCCGAGTGTTCGGAGGATGCACGATTCCGCTCCTTAGAGGTAATTTCCAGCGATCAGACCACGGCAACTGATTGTCGACCGTCATAGCAAGCTCCCGAAAACCCGCCACGGAACAATTGATTGAGCAATCAAAGGCAAGACTCTCCCACCCCGTCTCCCCTACCGTCCGCCACGGATCGGGAAATCCGGGCTAACCACCCAGGCGTGCTACCGCCATGAGGCGCGCTATCAACCTCTGATCCTTGACCTTATCGCAAGCATTCTGCCAAACTCCCTTGAGCCTCGAGGCGTCTTGCCGCCATTCGGACCGTAAATTGCTGTAAGGGAACGGTTTATAGAAACGACCCGGCACGAGGACACCCGTGCTTTCCTGGCCCTCGCCCCCGCGGCCATATATGGGAAAAACGATTCCACAATGTGGTACGTCCGGCAACGCTTCGGTCGGCCCTATCCAACATGGGGGTAAATCAGCCGCCTGGCCACCATCGATAATCGATCGGGCATGTAGGAAAGAACCAGCTTGGCGGAATTGACCTTCCATTCAAGTCTCGCTCTGTCTCGAGGAGATGCCGGGAATTTCCAATACACGAGTCGCCGTGGTTGAGGTGCCAACTTGTTCTTGAATGCCATCAGCACCGCGTCATCCGGCTTGGTTGGTCCCAAATCAAATACGGTTGCGCCACGGGATTTCGCCTCTCGGATCGCGTTCCGGAGAAGGAATGGCATCGCACCCAGAGAGTCGAACTTTGCATCCGAACTCCCGTACTTGTAGTAGGTGGTGTCTCTGAAGCGCAGAGTGAGGATGGAAGCCGCAGGCGTTCCTCCCTTATATGCGGTCCGAATTTCAAGGGCATCCCCGAAACATCGGATCAGATTCCGAAACCAGACGTAGGGCTGAGGTGGCAAACGAAGACGGCGGCCCGTGAGCACCGCGAGACGGTAGAAGTCTTCAAGCAATTCCTCCGACCTGCCGCATTTCTCGACGAATCCAGATCCCTCGGTTCCATCGAGTTCGAGTTGTGAGGAGTTCCCATCAACCGTTTGGAACAAGTCCTGAAGGTTCAGGCGCAGGTCCATGCGATGAATGCAGTACGTGCCGATGGCTTGAAAACCAGTCGTTTTGCCAACCGGATTGAATTCTCCGGTAAGCGGACGAATTTCCAAGTACTTCCAATTTCTGTGGTCGAGTTCTCCTTGCAGGTACCGCGTCAGAAACTCCATTTCTTCGGCATTGCACAGAGGCTCGCAATGATCGGAGAAGGGAAGAGAAACCATGCGCAGACTGGTAAGCCAGCTTCGAACTTGGCAAAAGAGCAGCCCATTCGCCAAAGGGCCCGTCGGCAGAGACGTGGTGAAGGCCACTGGGTTGTATCCATAGGTTTGGCGCAGCGCCTCGAGCCATGCCGTGGTGTGGAAGACCGATGCATTGGGGTGTCGGTCCACAAGGGCCTGCCACCGCGGGTCGCTCAAGGGGGCCAATTTGTGAATGGTTAGCACAGCGATTCTCGATTTGAAGTTGGGTACCGCTTGGTGGTCGACGAGTACGGCACCACCCGCGGGTACTTTCTCAGACTCTCGGATCACTCATGGCTGATGTCAGAAGGTTCACGCCCTGCGCGCGACACGCTTGAGAAACGTATTGAGGCGCGTTGGCAGCATCGTGGCAGCAGCGCGAAGCAACATGATCGGCTCGCGCGTTTCTTTGAATCCTCGCCAATAGACGGAAATCGATTTCGCCTTCAGGCCCGATTCCAGGTAGGAGCCGGCCAGATTTGTACAATGGGTGTAGATTCCGCGGTTGACAGCGGCAATGGCCTCTTGGTCGTCCTTCAAGCCAAGTTTCTCCCGCCGGAACAGCGAGATCAGAAAGACACGATCTTGCTGCCAATATTTGCGATGAACGGCGTCCGGGGTGCGTCTCTGGATAGCCAGCGGAGCGTCCACGTAGCCGAAACACGCCACGTAGGATAGCCTCAAGAGAAATTCCCAATCCTCACAACCGAGTGCCGTCAAATCGAAGAGCCCCACCTTGTTGAAAAGCTCCCGCTTGAGGAGCAAAACGGTAGGCTTGATCGGCACTTCTTCTAGAAGGCATAGGTAGAGCTGTCGCGCGCTAAATACGTATTCCTGTTGTTTCCGGTCCGGGTCGAGCAGCCTTGAAAAGCTTCTCATCAAGGTAACCAGGGACGGGATGGTGGTCGAATCGTCGATCACCTCAATATCACTGAACACCGCATCTACTTCCGGATGTCTCGCCGCGCAAGCAACCTGTCGCTCCAATTTTTCAGGTTTCCAGATATCGTCCGAGTCCAAAAAGGCGATCCACTCGCCCTGGGCCTCCGCCGCGCCGGTATTACACGCCGCTCCCACACCCCGGTTTTTCTCGTGGCGGATGTAGCGAAGCCGGGGATCCTGAAATGTTCGTACGACCTCAGGAGTGTTGTCGGTTGAACCGTCGTCCACCACCAAGAGTTCAAAGTCGCCATAGGTTTGGTTCAGGGCACTCTCGATCGCTTCGGCAACAATATAGGCACGGTTATACGTTCGAATGACGACGGAAACCTTCATTCCACTTCCCTTTCCGTTGCGTTGGGGACCCGAATCAAAAGCGAATCACCGATCCATTCATTGAGGGGACTTCCTGGCCGACGGCTTTTCTAACGAGGACCTGGAACGGGAAGAGTTGAGATTGAACGGTTCGTTCGACTTACGAATGGTCGCCACCTGTCGGAAAACGGATGACCCGGCCTGGGCCTACCGCTTGGTGGCACAGAAAACCATTTTGGCGCCCATCTTCATGGCCCAAATCGGATGCAAGGCTCGCCGCAAGGCACGAGGCACGTTGGTGAAGCTAGGGGGCATCTCGATTTCTTCACTCTCGACTCGCAACCCTGCTCTCTCGAGCCATCGCCGGACCATCCGACGCGAGTTGAAGTGTATGCCGGTCCTTTCATAGATGCCCAATTCGCTCAGGTCTTGGTCGCCACGAAGGATCCTGTAGGCAGTGCTGAGTCTTTGCACCACCGGAACCCGCACAATCACTTTCGCACCCGCTCCTAGCAACGGCACGAATGTCGACATCACTTGGCCGGGATCCTCGATCATATGAAATACGTCTAAGACCAGAAGGGAATCAAATTGCTCGCCCTCTAGTTTCTTTCGAGCTGTCGCGACATCCCCTTCCACGATCTCCACGCCCTTGGCCCTTGCGCCGCAGGCGAACACGGGGTCGACCGGCAAAGCAACCACGCGCAGACCCCGCTCCACCAGTGCGGCCTCCGTCGAGCCCGAACCGCATCCGACCGAGAGTAGAGTCCTGGTTCCCTGAGGAATGGCGTCGATGATTTCACGCTGCGCCTTCTCGTAGCAGTCTTTCGAAAACCTTCTACGCATTAACTTCGATTCAACCGGGAAAAGAGCCTTGGGGGGCTGGCCGTTTTGTGCGATTCGCGCAAGACACTGGATTTGGCTGCGTAGCTCGGTCTCACCGACGCCAAAGGTAGTGCCCACGTATACGTTGGGAAGATGATGAACCAGAAAATCTTCCAGCGGAGAAATTCCAATGACCTTTTCGAACCCGCACTGGGTGTACGGATCGGTTGCCGCTGTACATATGAGATCGTACTTCCCACCGTGTGGTTCGACCAGAAACCCGCCCGAGCGAATCGCGCGTTCCAGTTGGTCCCGCCGGAGCACGTAACACGCGGAGTGTTCGTTCGTAAAGGACGCGAAGATCTGGTCTTTCCTGAGGCGAACGGATTGGCAGTCCCAGTGATACGGACCGTGGACTTCGGGATAATTGACCCGACCGTCCACTCCCCGCTCGAAGCGAAAGAAGCCAGGAATCTCATTTCCCTCAAGAACCGCACAAGCCCTCAGGTAGGCCTGGATATTCGCTTCGGTGATCAGCGTGTCATCTTCCGAGTAGATGAACAGATCGTAGTCCTTGAGGCGCTCGGCAAAAATCTTCTTGTGTGCGAAAGGAAGCGAGTAGGGATCCTTCCCCTTTAGGTCTACAAAAGAGAGTTCGGCCCCTGGACCGACGGGTTTGGCCACGTTGGAGAGGACCACGACGTCGACATCGAACGACATGGAACGATATTCTTCGAGCAGCCGAGCAAGATACGCGTCGTTCTTGGTTCCCCAGCTTGCGATCGCCGCGAGGATTTTCATGTTAGCTCCACGGCTTCTTCTGTGTTGGCATCGACATCACCGACACGGCAGGCCTTGACTGCGATTTGACGAGAGTGATTCATCGGGTGCCAGCTTAATTGCCGGACCAGTTGTACCCTTGGGACGTAAACGAATCGGTCAGACTGATCCAAATGCGATACCTCGCCATCGAGTTTGGCGAGGGTCGCGTGAAGAAACGGAATCGGCTCTTCCCATGGAACATGGTTGAAAGGGTCGACCAGTGCCTTCCAGGTCGTTTTCGTTGTCATTCGGTTCCCAGTGACACATGGTCCGGCTAACCGCCTAGGCGGCCTGCCGAATCCTCAAAAAGGCTGGCACGCACAGCGCATAGGCAATCGCACACGCCACAGCTCCCAGAGCGATGTTGGCAAGGGGCGCGGTCGCCCAACCAAGAAAGCGAGCGCCAAGACCGGCCCCCAGAAGCGCCCCGGACACTAGTACCGCCGGCACAAAGGCCTTTCCATAGCGCAGAAGATCCAATCCGGCGAGCTCCTGCATGCGTATCATTTGCAGGAAGTAGCTGACGCTGACCGCAAGCAGCGCTGCGACTTGTCCTCCCACAACTCCCAAGAGCTTGCAGGCTGGATAGATCACGATGATCATGACCACGGCGGAGGCGGCGACCGCGCGGCGATGCAGCTCCGGACGGCCTATACCGGCAAAGACGCAGGTGATTGCGGCATTCAGCACATTGAAGAACACCACCGTGGCTGCGACCGCCAGTGGTCCCGCGGCTGCGCCATAGCGAGCCCCATAGATGACCGAAAGAAGGGAGTGCCCGCACAAATAAATGAAAACAACGCCTGGAAGCCCCAACAGGATGAGCCAGGAAGTTACCTCCACAAGGATTCGGTTCACACGCTCCTTGTCGTCCTGGACGTGGGCGAAGGCGGGGAACAGGGTTTGACCCAACATGGTGGTGATGAAACTGGATGGAGTCTGGGCCAGGGCCACTCCCATCGAGTACAGCCCCAATGCTGTTGTGGAATAGAGCTTTCCCAATACGAAGATGTCCGTGCGTGAGAAGATCAGATTTAGAAACGAAAGCCCGAATACTCCCTTGGAGAACTTATAAAGATCCCGCACCACGTGGCGGTCCCACCCGAATGACGGCAACCCGGGACACAACAGATAGGACAAGACACAACGGAAGACGTTTTCGCTGCAATATCCGATGGCCAGGGCCCACACACCACGAAGAACAAAACTGAGAATCACTGTCAGAACGACTCCGCAGATGGCGCCTCCATTGCTGATCGCCGTCCAACGTTCGAATTTCATCTCTTTCTGCAGGAGCGTGGAGCGGGGACTCATGGCGCCGTCGAACAGAGTGCTCAGTAGGGTCACTCGAAGCAGCGCAGAAAGCTCTGCGTTCCCATAGAAATGGGCGACCCAAGGGGCCATGGCAAAAATAATCGCGTACATGCCAATCGACCGGCCCATCCCCATCCACCAACCAGCGTCGAGGTAGGCCTTCTCCCCTCCCCTCGGGTTTTGAACGACCGCCGCCCTCAAGCCCACATCGGTTAAAGTCGCAATGATTGCAGCGGAGGACATGACGATGGCGATCGCCCCAAAGGCGCTGGGCGCCAGCAGCCGTGTCAGCACCATGTTTCGCGCAAACCGGCTGGTCTGCTCGGCAACGCTTCCACCTCCCAGGAACACCCCGCCCCGCGTAGCTTTGGCCCTGAGGGTAGTTCCGAGCAGCAGTCGGTCGAAAGCCGCCTTGCAACGCTCGTAATTTTTTGCAAAATCCATTGCGTTCCTCTAAGTATTTGGCGGCCCGTGGTCAGTCGTCGCCGGCCCGCGCTGCGCTTGCTCCGCGCGTCACCTAAACCGCCGGGTGTACCCGATCCGGTCTGGATTCGACTCCTGAGGGTTGAACACCCTTCGCGAAAACTGCGTGGATGGATTCTCCGCCACCGGCAAGGGGAGCCAAGCTCAACAGAAACCGCAGAGCGGTCATGCGCACAACCCTACGCGCCGCCTTCCAGGGAAGGCTCGCCTCCTGCTGGTACGCAGCGGGTGTTCGCCGGATCCCCAGGGAGCCGAAAACGTCGTCCCACACGTAGCGCAGACTGGTCCCCACGGCAGGATTACGCCGCGTTTCGAGCGACACCTCCCGGAGTCCGGCCGACTCCGCAAGGAATTTGAGAGATGCCGGCGAGTAGTGGAACAGATGTCGCGGCAGCTCGAGCCCATGCCAGTAGCTTTTGAACACGCGCGCCTCGGCAGAGTCCACATTGGGCACCAAAACATAGAAAATGCCCCCCGGCTTAAGCCATTCACCGACCCGGGCCATCACCGCCCGCGGCTGGTAGAGGTGCTCGAGCACGTCGAAACAAGTAATGACGTCAAACGATTCCGGCGGGAAAGGAGCGTCCAGGATATCGCCCGCGAACACTTGGGCGCCGCTCCTGGCTTGGGCTGTTCGTGCACCCTCGGCGGACATTTCGATTCCATACAGTTTCCAAGCGTCCCCACGGACGGAATTCAGGAACGACCCTGAGCTGCAGCCGAGGTCGAGAAGCGCCCCGGATTGCTTGTGTGGACCAAGCGCCGCTTTCCGCCCTCGCCAACGTTCGGGCGAGTTGTCGCCCGCGGCCGAGATCAGTTTGTGATACGAATCGGTGTAATGCAGGTGCATTTCTGCGGGCATGGGCGGATGGCTGAGCCAAACCAGCGAACAAGCCGGGCAGCGCACTAGCGTGTACTGCTCCCGCCTTCCGTGAAACCTGTCCGGGGCCCGCAGCCACTGCTGCGCGCCCGCTTGCCCGCAAACAGGACACGGCTCTGGGCCGTAGCTGCCATGTCCGGCCTCGTCCTTGCGCTCTGCCACCGCCGAAACTGGGGCTGGGGATGAACTGTTATTCATAGCGTCGTCTTCCGTTCCGCAGAAATCTTTAGACAATGTCAATGCCTGACGAATCTTTGCGTCGTTCCTTATGGTGGTGTACCAGTCGGAGCGCCAGTCGGGGACTAATCCACGTCAGCAGCCATTTCACTGCGATGTTGAACGTCAGGTCCGTCCGTGCTGCTGTCGACACGGCGTGGCGCGCCTTGCCGTACTGTGCAGTCTCCAGATACCAATTCGTCCACCCGCTGTGGACCGAGCGCAACTGCTCTCGAACGAGCTTGCGAATGTTCCTGGGCAGTTCTGCACTCAAGCGTAAAATCCGTTCCAACCTGAGCTGACTATCCCGAAGCAAGAATTCCGACTTGTTCCAATCCGAGCTCACTCCCACATGGCGAGTTTCCACGGGCGATCGGTCGAACCAGACCAGCGGACGGTTCACGTAACAGAAGTTTGTGAGCAGGGCCAGGCGGAACATGAATTCACTATCTTGGCTGTACAACAGGTTGGGATCGAATCCTCCCGCTCTCCTTACCACATCGGCGCGCGCCAGCAGAGAGGATAGATGAACCACCATGCCTGCTCCGCCTGGTCTCACCAGCAGTCTGAGCACGTCCGCGTTGACGCCCATCGTTCCTTCATGCTTGTAGTTCGTTTCAGCCATTTCAAATAGCGTCCGCGTTTCCGGGTGGTTGAATAATCGAGTGTCCGTATAGCATCCGGTACTCTGGGGGCCAAATTGCTCCAGGGCCTTGAACTGCCACTCCAGCTTCTCTTTGTCCCAGAGATCATCCGAGTCCAGGAAGGCGATCCATTCACCCCGAGCCTCCGCCACGCCCCTGTTCCGTGCCACGCTGACGCCCTGATTGGCCTGGGCGTAGTAGCGGATTCGGTCGCCATAAACCTGCCCGAGAGTCTGTCCCGTACCGTCGGACGATCCGTCATCCACCACGATGACTTCGAGGTCGGAAAACGTCTGGGACAGGACGCTGTCAATGGCTTTCTGGACCTGGACTGCCCGTTTATAGGTCGGGATAACGACGGATACCTTGGGATTCATGAAACTCGCTCCCTGCCGACTTGCCTGCTTTGCTGTTACCCGATCCAGCTCCCCACAGGGAGGTGAAGCCAGACCTATGATTTGACGCAGGCGCGCTCTCGAGCTTCACCGCTCTCGATGGATGCTCCTGCTCTGTGGGCTGCAATTGTTTCGCGATAGACCTCAAGCAGCCTTTCGCCGGCCACCGCCCAGGTGAGTTCGGGGACAGTCCTAAGCGAGGCTGCTCGGAGCCGTTCCAGAAGTGCGCGATCTTCATGCAACATGGTGAAATGCTCGGCCAGGGCTGCCACGTCGCCCACCCGGTGCACCAGCGCATTTTCCATGTGCTGGCAAATAGCCCCCGCGGCTTCCGAGACCAGCAGGACGCATCCGCTGCCTCGAGCCTCCGAAGTGACCAGTGCACTTCCCTCTTCAATGCTGGGAAGAACTAGAACATCGCTTTTTCGCATCAGCTCCGGCACATCGTTCCGGTGACCCAGTACTTTGACACTCGGATGCGCGAGCATGGACGCCAACTTTTCCCGGTATTCGGGCAAGAACTCTCCGGCGATCAGGAAGGTGCCGTCTTGGGAGGCGGGCGACTTCAGCCAGGCATCCAGTGCATAGTGGACGCCCTTGCGCACGGCACATACGCCGACGAACAGTGCTGTGAACTGACGCCCCTTCTCGCTTGGTTCCGCAGCGGGGTGGTACCCTTTTTCGTCGAAGCCGTACTGGTGTCGAGCCAGCTTCTCCCGAGGATAGCCGCGATCGATAAATGTCTTCACCACGAAATCCGAGGGGCAAAGCAGGCGATCGGCTAGTTGGTACTCCCGCTCCTCCTTGCGCAGTTTCCACGCGTTGTAGGCGTGTTCATGATCCGGCGGCAAGTGGACCCCCAGGCGCTCGCACTCCTTCTGCACAACTTCCATGGCATACCCGGTATGGGCGTTGCATCTCTCTAAAACCGTGGGGATTCCCAGCCTGGCCGCGGTCTGAAGGGTTTCAAGCGCCCCCAGAGGCCAGGTGTGAATGATGTCGATTTGCCCCACCAGCTTCTCGAGCCTGCGGGCCACAATCCAATCGTGCAGCGCCACGGTTCGAAAAGTGCCCAGCAAACGGTAGGGCAGGCGCACCTTCCCTCTTGCCAGCGTCGGGCGAACGCGCACCTCGGGCGGGAGCGGCCGGGATAGTGCACCGGGAAAAACCAGCAGGTCCGCTCCGGCGGCGGCCAGACCACCCATCTTCTTCCAGGCCGTGTAGCAGATCCGGTCGGCGCCGAGCCGATTGGGAAAGCTGTACAAAACCCGGACACGTTCCTTGTTGTGGCTCACTGACCAGTCTCCGGATTCGCGCCAGCTTCGCTATCGAAGGTGATGCTGGCAGGTACAGATTCTGTTCGGTATAAGAAACGATTTCTTGGTCTCGGAATCATCTGTTCGAGCTGACGGAAACCAGGGCTGCCCGGATGGGTCGCTCAGAAGATATTTCACAACTCTTTAAAAGGTTCCCATCAACGATCACTCGATGGCCACTTCGGCTGCAGCCGAGATGGTAGGTAGGTCGTCAGAAGTAATCCCAGCGACTTTCCCACAGAGATCGAATTCGCCGAATTGCTCACCGACGAGATCAACTGTTTACGCGCTTCTAGCTTCTGACCGGCACCGAGCAGAACCTTGGCATAGGAACGTCTTTTGGAGGCGAACGCATTTTCGAAAACCCGGATGAGGCTTCGATCCGACAGCTTCTTGTAGCGATCCTCGAGAAGCTCAAACCCAGATACCTCACACCCTGTAAGCTTCAAGCGATCCGATGAAAGAGATCCTTTACGGATTCTGTAGGCAGCCAAGGGGGTGGAGAGAAAAACCACAGGGCCCAGTGGCCCCACGAGATTAAAAAAATAGGAATCTTCTGCCATCCTCAATTGGAATGGTTCATCAAAGGTCTTCAGCACCATCTTAGGAATGCAACAATGGCTCATGCAACTAAAGGGTCCTGGTGCTGCGTTATATCGTTTGAGAAAACTCAGGGGGGGAATGATCTCCGCATTCGCTAAAGTATCGACCGGGTTATGTTCCCAGTGATAGGCATCGTCGCCTTCAAAATTCACGCGTCCCGTGAAAAACGCGATCGCATTCGGATGTTTCTCGAACAGCCTGGACTGCACCTCAAGATAGTTCACGTGCCAAATATCATCGGCATCGATGAACGCCACCAGATCCCCACTGGCTCGCTCGCAGAGAACGTTTCGCGCGCTGGCCACACCCATATTGGACTGTCGAACCACCGAGACGCGTGGCTTATAGGACTCCACGACAGAAAGCGTCTCATCCGTGCTTCCATCGTCCAGAACAATCACCTCGTCTGGAGTCACGGACTGCCCCAGCACTGAATCGAGCGTTGCCTGGATTGTTCTCGAG
>Ga0210404_10000173_pt1 | contig 41432 bp, 26 predicted proteins | sample IncBWH28MmetaG_FD_155455 | JGI IMG/M metagenome (GOLD analysis project Ga0210404, IMG submission 155455) | Forest soil microbial communities from Barre Woods Harvard Forest LTER site, Petersham, Massachusetts, United States - Inc-BW-H-28-M | ecosystem: Environmental > Terrestrial > Soil >... | reverse complement strand
GCAGGTAGCCGGCTGGCTCAAGTCGTTACCGGCGGATTCCACGCTGCTGATGTATCTGGGCGAGCACGTAGGCGCGCTGGAGCAGGCGGGAATTCCGTTGCGGCGGGTCATCAACGAAGGCAATCACCGGGTCTGGAAGCAGCCCAGAGACCCCGAAGGTTTGTGGGAGCGTGCGCTGGCGGATCCGGCGGAGCATGCGGACTACGTTGTGGGATTCGAGGGCGACCCCGTGTGGACGGTGGCGAAGGACCGGAGATTGACGGCGCTGGTCGAGATCCACACCACAGGTCAGCCGCGGGCGGTCATCTTTCAAGGGCGAGCGCAGGGACGCGTGCCAGCCGGCAAACAGGAGCAGACGCGGTAATCAGGCGGGTTAACGTAGAAAGCCGAAGACGGCAGGTTCGAGTGATAAAATCCGGCCATCTGAAGGCTCTCGTAAACGTTCGAGTGTAACCAATGTACTGGCAACACATTTTCGATTTGCTGCACGGAGAGATGGCCAGTGGCATTGTTGCGGCCTCTCTGACGCGTCTGGTGCTGGCGGCGATTCTGGGTGGGATCATCGGACTGGAGCGAGAACTAAGGCATCGGCCAGCGGGGCTGCGCACGAATATGTTCATCTGCTTCGGGGCGGCGATGTTCACCATTCTTTCCAGCGAGCTGGCGGGAGTGCCGTCAGACGCGGCCCGTATTGCGGCGCAGATTATCCCCGGCATTGGGTTCATCGGCGCGGGATCGATTCTGCATACGCGCGGCCTTACGACTGGCCTTACGACTGCAGCTACGTTGTTTGTGGTGGCATCGGTGGGAATGGCCGCGGGCGGAGGACTCTACGTGACCGCAGTCTTCGCCACAGGCGTGGTTCTGATTGCGTTGTTCGCCCTCGGCCACCTGGAGCAAACCTTCAACTTGAAGACACTCCTGACCTGCTACGAAGCTACGGGCAACAGCGTGGAGGAGATCAGCCAGGAGGTCAATCGCATCCTGGAGCGTAGACATCGCATGATGCAGAATGTTATGAGCGGGAATACAGGCCAGCATATCCGGCTGCAGTTTGATGTGGCCGGGTGCAATCGCGACCAGAAGGAGTTCCTGCTCGAACTGAAGGCGTCGACCGTGCTGGGCAGCGTGACTTGTTTGGGGCCGGTGGAGTTGGAGTGAGCCTACCCCACGTCGTGATTCCGTTTGTGAAGGCCAGCGCGTGCGGCAATGATTTTCTGCTGGTAGCTTCTCGGAACGTCGAAAACGCTCTGGCTCCCGCGGACTTCGCAGCGCTTACGCGGCGCATGTGCGACCGGCACGAAGGCGTAGGGGCCGACGGAGTGGAATGGATGTATCCGTATGCGGCGGCGGATGTGGAGATTCGGTTGATCAACGCCGACGGTTCTGAGGCGGAGATTTCCGGCAACGGCACGCGCTGTGTGGCGGCGTATGTTTGTGCGGAGCGGGGAATAGAGAAGATCAGAATCCAAACCGGCGCGGGATTAAAGACTTGCGTGCTGACCGGACGGAGCGAATCCGAGTACGAGTTTGAGATCGCAATGGGCGAGGCCACCGTGGGAGCGGAGCTAGCGGTGCAGCTGGGCGCAAGCGAGGTGCGGGGAATTCCGGTTTCGATGGGGAATCCGCATTACGTTGTGTTCGTAAATGAGTTTGCGGAAAACTGGCAGCACCATGCGGCGAAGATTCAACGCAGCTCTGAGTTCAAGCAAAGCGTGAACGTTGAACTGGTTGCGATCGATGGAAAGAATGATGTGAGGGCTCGTTTTTTCGAGCGGGGAGTGGGAGAGACGCAATCGTCGGGGACGGGTTCGTGCGCGGCGGCGGTGGCGGCGATCGCAACAAGCAGGGCGGAATCGCCGGTGCGAGTGCATGCTCCGGGTGGCATGCAGACCGTGCGCAGGGAAGGGAATGAGGTGTTCCTTCGCGGGCCGGCACGACTGGTGTGCCGGGGAGAGTTTTTTCTGAGTTAGGCTGCAGACTGTGGCGTTGAGGGGAAAGTACCCAGTACCTAGCACCCAGTAGCCAGTAGGTGCTCAATAAGCTTTGTTCGTCATCGTATCTGGCTCTGGTTGACTCGGTGCTGGGTACTCGGTACTGGGTGCTTTTCATTTCTGAAGCAGGCTTCTGACAGCATGTCCTCATCGACAGTTCCGCGCGTGAAACCTCCTGCCCTTCGACCGGGCGACACGGTCGGCATTGTGGCGCCCGCCAGCAACGTCAAGCGCGGCGATCTGGAGGCGGGATGCGAAGGCCTGCGGCGCACGGGCTACCTGCCTTTTTATTTCGATTCCATCCTCGATCAGGATCTTTATTTTGCGGGTTCGGTGCAACGCCGCGCTCGCGAACTGGAGGAAATGTTTGCGCGCAGGGAAGTGCGGGCGATTGTTTGCGCTCGCGGCGGGTACGGCGCAAACTATCTGCTCGAAGCGCTGGACTTGGAAAAGATCAGGCTGCATCCGAAGATTTTCGTCGGCTATAGTGACCTGACCACGTTGCTCACTTATTTTACGGACGCCGCCGGCCTGGTGACATTTCATGGGCCGATGGTGGCGAAGGATTGGGCACATGAGGATGGCGTGGATCTGGCTTCCTGGCAGGCTGCTCTCGCGGGCAGTGTGCCCTGGGAAGCCAATCTGGGCGCCGGTTCCGGAGCTAAAGGTTTGGTCGACGGCGCGGCGGAAGGAATTCTTTATGGAGGCTGCCTCTCGCTCCTGGTGGCTTCGCTCGGAACTCCCTATGAGATTCGCACGGAAGGAACGATTCTGTTTCTTGAGGACGTGGCGGCGAAGCCTTTTCAAATCGATCGCATGCTGATGCAATTGAAGCTGGCGGGAAAGTTGAATACAGTACGGGGAATCGTCTTCGGCGAGATGCGAGATTGCATGCAGACCGCAAATCAGGGCTACACGCTGGAAGAAGTGGTGCGGCGTGTAGTGGGCGAATTGGGAGTGCCAGTTGCCTTTGGGGTGAGGTCGGGACACGTGACGTCAGGCAACATCACGCTGCCGATTGGCGTGCGCGCTGGGTTGACAGTGCGTGGTGGGCAGGTGAGTTTGAAGATTCTGGAAGGGGCGGTGACGGCGCCATCGAAGTAATCGCGAAGAAGCTATGGACGAAAAAAAGCACATTCATTTAATCGGCATTTGCGGCACGGCCATGGCGTCGCTGGCGGGGATGCTGAAGCAGCGCGGATTTCGCGTGAGTGGGTCAGACGCCGCGGCGTATCCACCAATGTCCGATTTTTTGGCGGAACTCGGAATTCCGGTCGCGCAGCCCTTTGATCCGCGGAATCTCGAGCCTCGTCCCGATTTGGTGGTGGTGGGCAACGCGATTTCGCGGGGCAACGCCGAACTGGAGCAACTGCTCGACCAGCGCATTCCGTTCTGCTCGCTGCCGCAATTGCTGCACGAGGAATTCCTACGCGGGAAAGAAGTCCTGGTGGTGGCGGGTACGCACGGGAAGACTACAACCACTTCGATGCTGGCGTGGATTTTTCATACCGCAGGGATGCAGCCGTCGTTTCTGATCGGCGGCATCGCCGAGAACTTCGGCTCAAGCTTCCATCTGGGTCAGGGAAAACATTTCATTCTGGAAGGCGACGAATACGACACGGCGTTTTTCGACAAGGGTCCGAAGTTTCTGCATTACTTTCCCGACGCCATCATTTTGACTTCTGTGGAATTCGATCACGCCGATATCTACAAAGATCTGGAAGCAGTGGAGACCGCGTTCAAGCGACTGGTGAATCTGGTTCCGCGACGCGGGCGGATTGTGGCTTTCGACGGAGTGGCAGGAGAAGCTTCCGAAAGCGCCAGCCTCGAGCGCTGCCTGAACAAGGCATTCTGCCCAGTTGAGCGCTATGGCGCCGCTGCGCGCTCAGACTGGCGCATCACAAACCTGAAATTCGAGACTGCGCACACTTCGTGGTCGGTGTTGCACGACGGGCGAGCATGGGCCGATTTCGAGTTCCCGCTGGCCGGAGAGTACAACGTGTGGAATGCAACCGCGGCAGCGGCTCTGGCTGCGGGGTACGGCATCTCGACACAGGAGATTGCGGCGGCGCTTAAGACGTTCAAGAGCGTGAAGCGGCGATTGGAAGTGAAGGCACAGGTGAATGGCATCACAATCATTGACGACTTCGCGCACCATCCTACGGCAATTGCGGGCACGCTGAAAGCGTTGCGGGCACGTTATGCGGGTGCGCGCCTGTGGGCGATTCTAGAGCCGCGATCGAATACGCTGCGGCGGCGCATCCTGCAGGCTGACCTGGCGGGGAGTCTGGCGCAGGCAGACGAAGTGATTGTCGCGGGTGTATTTCGTTCGGATGCGGTGCCAGAGAATGAGCGATTGGACTTGCCGGAACTCGCGGCTGATATTCAGCGACATGGCAGCCGTGCGCGGTTGATCACGGATGCGGACGAGATCGTGCAGACTATTGCGCCGGAAATGCGCAGTGGCGATGTAGTGACGATTCTGTCCAACGGGGGCTTTGGCGGGATCTACGAGAAGCTGCCAGCACGGCTGCGGGCGCTGGCAAGTGAAGCTGCAAATGTCATTTCGGCGAATGCAGCGGGAAAGCGATGAGTTACTCCATCGTGATTGGAGGCCCGGCGCGTCAGATCCTTCGCATGGCCGTGCTGATCTGGATGGCTCTGGCGCGCTCCAACGCTGCAACCACCTACACAATTTCTCTCGCAAATCCCGAGCAACACCTGGTGGAGGTGCAGATTCTGCTGCCGGAAGGAGCGACGCAGCGGGAGTTGCAGCTTCCGGTGTGGAATGCGCTGTATCAGGTGCGCGACTTCGCGCAATACGTAAACTGGGTGCGCGCGAAAGACGGTGCGGGCCACGCGCTCGCCGTGCGCGAGTTGGATAAGAGCCGGTGGCAGATCACGGGAGCGCAGGGCGGCGCTGTCATTGAGTATCAGATTTTTGTGGATTCCCCCGGGCCGTTCGGCGCGCAGTTCAATTCGCATCACGCGTTCTTCAATCTGGCGCAGGTTCTCATGTATCCGGCCGACGCGCGGAACGACCCGATGGTCGTCCGCTTCAACCATGTTCCCGAGGGATGGCACATCGCTACGCCGCTCGCGTCAATGCCCGAGGGCAGGTTTAGCGCCGACAACTATGACCGGCTGGTGGACTCTCCAGTCGAGATCGGAGGCTTTAAGGAATCTGATTTTGACGAAGGTGGCGGACATTATCGAGTGGTAGTCGACGCCGAGTCGGGCGACTACGACATGGAAAAGATCGCTGCCATGCTTCACAAGATCGTGGCAGCAGCAACGAGTTGGATGGACGATCGTCCCTTCAGCACGTACATGTTTCTTTATCACTTTCCGCGAGGACCTGCTGGCGGCGGCATGGAACACTCCTACTCGACCGCGATAGCCGTGAATGCGGATGTGCTGGCGCGGGCTCCCGAGACGCTGGCTTCGGTGACGGCGCACGAGTTTTTTCATTTGTGGAACGTGAAGCGCATCCGTCCGCAGACGCTTGAGCCCGTGGACTACGCGCGAGAGAATTACACGCGGGCACTCTGGTTCAGTGAGGGCTGCACCAGCACCGCGGCGGACATCATTCAGTTGCGCGGTGGTTTCCTCGACGAGCGCCACTTCGAGCAGGAGCTGGCGTCAGCCATCGGCGAACTCGAACGGCGTCCGGCACACCTGACGCAGTCGGCGGAAGAGTCGAGCCTGGATGCGTGGCTGGAGGGCGACGCCTACTACCGGCGTCCGGAGCGCAGCGTTTCCTATTACAACAAAGGTGAGTTGCTGGGCATCACGCTGGATCTAGCGGTGCGCGAGGCCAGCCATGGACAGGCCTCGCTGCGCGAGGTTTTTCAATGGATGAATCAGAATTATGCCAGGCAAGGGCGGTTTTTCTCCGATTCGGAGGGCGTGCGCGAGGCTGCCGAGGCGGTGAGCCGTGCGGATCTGGAATGGTTTTTCGCGAAGTATGTCGCTGGCACGGAAGAGATTCCATGGAATGAGTTTTTCCGCATTGTCGGACTGCGTCTGGTGGAGGGAAAGAATACGGCACCGGATGCCGGCTTTGTGGCCTCGCGAAACTTTGACGGTCCCCTGGCCGTAGCGGCGGTGACGGCGGGCAGCGACGCAGAGCGAGCCGGTCTGCAAACGGGCGACACGATTCTGGAGATGAACGGCAAGACGGCGGGGCAGGAATCCTCGCAGGCGATGGCGCGGCTTACTCCGGGCGACACGATCACGGTGAAGATCCACACCCGCCGCGGTGGGGATCGCGAGCTGAAGTGGAAAGTAGGAAGCCGCGAAGAAATCTCATACGAGCTCAAAGACATGGAGAAGGTGACCGCAGAACAGCGGGCGCGCCGGGCAGCGTGGTTGAAGGGCGAGGCGGAGACTCGGCAGGGCGGCGCACAGTAACAACTGTGGCGCCGGCATCTTGCCGGCTATCCGGGCTGCGGGCGAGGACGCGCTGAGGAGGGCCGCCGAGAGGTAGCCCTACGAGGAACCAGGTATGATCCGCACCATCGTGATGCTGGTTTTCTGGGCACTGGCCGCGCCCGTGGCGGCCGTGATCGGATTTCCCTGGACGCTCATCACGGGCGACATTCGCCTGCTCTATCGCATGTTCATGTTTGGTGCCTGGAATGGGGTGCGGCTGACCGGAGTGCGAGTGCAAGCCGTGGGGCTCGACAAGTTGGACCCGGCGCGAACCTATATCTTCATGTCGAACCATGTGTCGAACCTGGATCCCCCGATCACGATTCCCCTGATTCCGCGGCGCACCTCGGTGATGGTGAAAAAAGAGTTGTTCAGCTATCCCATCCTGGGGCGCGCGATGCGGATGGGGTCGCTGGTGCCGGTGGACCGCGGAAATCGCGACGCTGGAATCGAGTCGGTTCGGATCTCGAAGCAGGTTGTGCAGCAGGGGCTCAACATGACGATCTATGTGGAGGGCCATCGTTCGTTCGATGGCAGACTGCTGCCCTTCAAGAAGGGACCGTTCTATCTGGCGATGGAGTGTGGTGTTCCAGTGGTTCCGATCACGATCACGGGCACGCACTATCTGATGCCGAAGGGCAGGTTCGCGATCAACCCGGGAACGGCGACGGTAATTTTTCATCCGCCGATCGAGCCCAAGGACTTTGGCAGCCGCGAGTGTCTGATGGAGAAGGTGCGAGCCGTGATTGATAGTGGACTGCCGCAGGAGTATCAAGCGAGTTTGACGGACCAGGACGCAGCGCGCGCGGGAATCCGGAGGTCCTGACTCGCAGCGCCGTATGCACTCTTTAAGTGCAGGAATATAATTCCAGCCAACCATGGGCCTCGCCTCTGGCACAAAACTCGGGCCATACGAAATCCAGTCTCCGCTGGGAGCCGGTGGCATGGGAGAAGTGTATCGCGCTCGCGATACCCGGCTGGGGCGTGATGTAGCAATCAAGGTTTTGCCTGCGCATCTGTCTTCCAATCCTGACCTGAAGCAGCGGATGGAGCGCGAGGCGCGCTCGATCTCGTCGCTGAATCACCCGAACATCTGCACCTTGCACGATGTGGGGTCGCAGGACGGCGTGGACTTTCTGGTCATGGAGTACCTGGAAGGCGAGACTCTGGCCGACCGGCTGTACAGGGGAGCGATACCGCTCGAAGAGGCGCTGAAAACTGCGATCAAGATCGCCGATGCACTGGACAAGGCGCACGCCCGCGGAATCGTGCATCGCGATCTAAAGCCTGCCAACATCATGCTCACCAAGAATGGGCCGAAGTTGATGGACTTTGGTCTGGCTAAACCTGCGCCTGGTTTGAGTTCGGCTTCGGGCGCGAGTCCGTTGACTCCCAGCACGCCCACTATGACTGTGGCTGAGTTGAGCGGTTCCGCCTCGCCTTTGACACAGAAGGGGACGATCGTCGGAACGTTCCAGTACATGGCGCCGGAAGTCTTGCAGGGCTCGGAAGCTGATGCGCGATCCGATATTTTCAGTTTTGGCTGCGTGATCTACGAGATGGTCACAGCGCGCAGAGCTTTTGAAGGCAAGTCGCAGTTCAGCGTGCTGGGCGCAATTCTCGACAAGGAGCCGGAACGAATCAGCGCGGTGCTGCCGAGTTCACCGCCACGGCTGGACGAAACCGTACTGCGCTGTCTGGCGAAGAATCCAGAGCAGCGCTACGGCTGCATGCACGATGTCAGGATTCAACTGGAGGCCTTGGCGGAAGCGCCTCAGCAGACCGCGGGCGCGGAAACGTTGACGCCGGATCCGGCAGGTTCTCGAGTGCCGTGGCTGGTGGCAGGGGTCGCGGTGCTTCTGGCGATGGCTTTTGGGGTTGCCTATGTATTCCGGGCTCCCCAGGTCGTTGCAGTGATGCGTTCCTCGATTTTGCCGCCGGCGGACGCGACGTTTGTGACCATGGCGCCCGCGTCGGGTCCCCCGGTGTTGTCACCTGACGGAACCAAGCTGGCGTTTACCGCTCGGAGCAAGGGCAATATCCTGTTGTATGTCCGCCCGCTCACCTCACTGACGGCACAGATTCTGCCCGGAACCGAGGATTCCATGTATCCGTTCTGGTCTCCAGACAGCCGTGAAGTCGCCTTCTTTACCGGAGGTAAATTGAAGAGGATCAACGCCAGTGGCGGGCCGCCCCAGAACATATGCGACGTGGTCAACGGGCGCGGGGGGGCATGGAGTAAAGAGGGAGTCATCGTGTTTACGCCATCGGCCACGCAACCACTGTTTCGCGTGCCGGCATCAGGCGGAACCCCCGAGCCAGCTTCGAAGATGAATTTCGACAAGGGCGAAAACAGTCACCGCTGGCCCTCCTTCTTGCCGGACGGTAAACATTTCCTTTATTGGGCGCGGAATTCCCGCGGGCAGCAAGAGCACGTGCTGTACGTCGGTGAGCTGGGATCTTTGCAGGCAAAGCCCCTCATGAAAAGCGAGTCGATGGCGGTCTATGCCTCTGGCTATCTTCTGTTTATGCGGGATCAAACCTTGATGGCGCAACCTTTCAACCCGCGCCGAATTGAATTGAGTGGCGAACCGGCGCCTATCGCGGAACATGTGGCCATCAATGGAGGCACTGGCCGACCCTTGTTTGCGGCATCGGATACTGGAGCGCTCGTGTATCAGTCCGGAGAAGTAACCGGCGGCTGGGACCTGTTGTGGTTGACCAGAGATGGAAAAAAGACAGGATCCGTCGCTCAAGCGGACCGCTATTTCAATCCAGCGCTCTCGCCCGATGGCACGCGCCTTGCGGTAACCATCTTCTCCGGTCTTCAGGGAACCGGCGATATATGGATCTTCGACTTGAAGCGCGGAAGCAACACGCGCCTGACCTTCGGACCGGCGCTGCAACAGGTTCCGGTATGGACGCCCGACGGAAAGACGATCTTTTACTCCTCTAACGCCAAGAGCCCGCCTCACGTTTACGCTAAAGCTGCCGACGGCAGCGGCTCCGAACGAGCCGTGTCAGAAGGCAATGATTTGGTGGAATTTCCATGGAGTTTCTCCCCCGACGGGCGCTACCTCGCTTACGAACGGCGGGATTTGGGAAAGAACGATAGTACCTTTGATCTCTGGGTACGTCCTTTGTCGGGCGATGGCAAGCCATTTCCGATCGTGCAGACTCCATTTGAAGAGAGGGAGCCGCAGATCTCACCCGACGGGAAATGGATGGCGTACCGGAATAATGAGTCCAGCCGGATGGAAATTTACATCACTGCGTTTCCGGGCGGAGGCGCGAAGTGGCAGGTCTCCACCAACGGGGGAACAGCAGCGAAATGGCGCGGGGACAGCAAGGAGCTTTTCTTCGTGGATTCTGCCGACAATCTGATGGCGGTTGATGTAAACGCGTCCAGCAGCGCGGTGCAACTCGGCGTTCCCCATGCTTTGTTTCAGGTGGTTGGGGCACAGCGGCAAGCTGGAGCGTTCGACGTAGCCAGCGATGGCAAGAAGTTCCTCGTCAACAACGGGAACCCGAAAGAAGGTAATGAACCTGTGACCATAGTGCTCAACTGGCCTGCTGAGTTAAAGAAATAAAACCGCGCTATTCTTTGCGCGTCTTGTCTCGCAGCGCCCGAGCAATCTCCGGAAGTCTGGGTAGGATTGCGGAATACTTCAGCCACAATTTGTGATCTACGGCGGGGGCGCCGCTTACCAGCGCTCCGGCAGCGATATCATTTGCGACGCCGCTTTGCGGGGTGACGATGGCGGCTTCGCCGACTTTGCAGTGCCCGACCACTCCGACCTGTCCGGTTAAGATCACGCGATTGCCGATTTCCGTGGAGCCGCCGAGGCCCACCTGCGAGCAGAGCAGCGCATCTTCTCCGACTTGCGATCCGTGGCCGACCTGCACCAGATTGTCGATCTTGACGCCGCGCCGGATGCGGGTTTCGCCGACGCTGGCGCGGTCGATGCAGGAGTTTGCCTGGACTTCCACATCGTCTTCGATCACGACCGGCGCGGGCTGAGGAATTTTGTACCAGTGTCCGTCGTGAGTCTTGGCGAAGCCGAAGCCGTCGGAGCCGATCACGACTCCGTTGTGCAGCAGGATGTTGTTGCCGATCCGGCAGTTCTCGCGCACCACGGCGTGGGCGTGCGCAAAGAAATTGTCTCCGATCTCCACGCCGCGGTAGATGACCACGTGCGCCAGCAGCACGGCATGGGCGCCGATCTCGACGTGCTCGTTGACGACGACGTAGGGGCCGAGGTGAGCGCCGCGTCCTATCTTCGCGGTGGGATGGACGATTGCGGTGGGATGAACTCCCGGGGCATAGCGCAGCGGTTGATGGAATAGTTCGAGGGCGCGCGCGAAGCTCTGATAGGGATCCTCGACGCGCAGCGTGGCGGCCGGGATCGCGGGAAAGTTTTCGGCGACGATGACGGCTGCGGCTTTGGTGAGCCGTGCTGCGGGCGCGTACTTCTGGTTCGCGACGAAGGTGATTTCTCGAGGTCCGGCTTGCTCGATGCCGTTGAGGCCAGTGATCTCGGTATCGATGATCCCGGAATCGAGGGAGCCGTTTTCTAGGCGCGCGTTGAGGGCGGAGGCGATTTGAGAAAGTTTCATGGCGGATGGATAGGCGCGAGTAAATCCTACACCAGTCAGGAGCGGCATGGAGCTTGCGGGCGGAATCGCTTGAGTGTTCCGACTGGAACATTGTGCCTAATGTTCCGACTGGAACATTTGTGCATGCACTGGTGTGCGTACCCAGAGATACGTACAAACTGCTTTAAGTGAAACGGATTACTGGAGTTAGGAGCGCCGGAAAGCGGGTGGGCCGAATGGCGAAAGGGGCTGGCACTCGACGTCGGGGAGTGCTAATTACATAGACTTGCGGGATGTCGGGAACGTCCCGTCTGTCCGCGCATTTCTTCCTGCGCCTAGAACGAGTCAGTCCCGTCTCCCTTCGACGACCAGCTGCTGATGCACTTGGTCTGTAGTTCGGTCCTTGTCATCCGAGAATTCAGAAAAGACCTCCTGGATAGATAGTGACCGATCTTTGGGATAGGCCTCATAGAAGCGTGTCACTCTCTGCACATATGTACCAATGTTCTTAGCAAAGCTCGGCGCTTTGCCTAGACACGCACGGAGGGCACGCTCACTTATTTCAGTCGGCGAAGATGAACCCTGTACCGCTCCCTCAAAACATCCGCGTCGAAATCCTCGATCTGTGCCGAGGAGCAGACCGGTCAAGTAGGCCGTTTGTGTCTCTGTGCTCCATTTCAACCACTCTTCTCCCTCACAACACCTTTGTGAAGCAGAAGCCGTGTCTGTTGAGTAGCTCAACAGGCCAACACACAAAGCAATTAGCGCCAGTATTCTTCTCGACATGTAGTCATTCCTTTCCAATCTCATTGATCATTCTTGTATTCAATAGTCAGCTGTGGCTTCGCCTCGAACGAGAGATGGAGAACTTCGTAATTGAAGAGCTTACCGCTGACCGGATCAAGGACGCGGGCTGGATGTGTGTCGGAAGGGGTTTTGCCGATTGACCACCGCCTCGTCACATCATACGGATGTCCGGCTTGGACTGACTGGGTGTCGTCGAACTGTCGAGGCTGCGTCTGCGGGGGATCAGCGATTTGTGCTGATTTGTTGCTACTCTTTTCGCTCAGAGTGATGACATAACTGGTTTCTGCTGCCCCGGATGTCCGTTTCCCATTCTTATCGACCTCAACGACATAGTACGTGGCCTCGCGTCCTGCCCAAGTTCCTAATTGATGCGTTTGGCCGTTCTCTCCTTCAACAGCTAGTTCTGTTGTCTTCTTTTGCGGCTCCGCCGGCGGCCCCTCTCCTGGGTTAAAATCCTTCAAATAACAATCACCCCCGTCTGAACCGAGATCGCATAAAGCGGGGATTAGCATTTTTGATGCAAGGGCAGTTCCCACCAGTCCAGACGGATCAGTGAGGTTTAGCGGATTGTTCTCAACGTATGCGTAGGCGTTCCAAGTCTGCGGACTGGTTAACCGTGCTCCCACACCACCGGGATCCGGAGTCATAAACCGCCCGAGGGCGGAGGCGTCATATCGGGCTTCAAAATTGTCGAGCCCCGACTCCGTGTCCCGTTCCTTGCCGGTGAACTTGTAGTGCTGCGCGACAGTGTTGCAGTAGTCGTTCTGCTGCCCGCCATACGGGTAGTAGTCAATATCCTGCTCGCAACTACTCCCAGCGGCGTTCATCACTACTCCATGCGATCCAAGGCGATCCGAGAAGTAATAGTGTACGGCTCCTCCGGAAGCATCGCGCCTCGCAATCCTCTGGCCATCGAAGAAAATGTACTCTTCCTGCATTGTGCCGGCAAAATTGCTTTCCGCAAGAGTATCCGCACCGACGCCCCTCCAGTACAGTGTGCCCGTTGCGCTGCTGGAGCAGGTTCCCGGCGATGTTCCCTGCGTACACTTTACAACTCGCTTGCCCTCGCCATCGTACACATACGAAATGCCGGCGGTCGCGTTGAGCCGGTTCTCGGCGTCGTAGTTGTAGCTGGCGCCGCCGTTGCTTGTCATGTTTCCCGCCGCGTCATAGCCAAACCCGGCGAGTTGATTGTGCACGTTGGCCGACGTGCTCAGCCCTTCGTGACTCGTTTTGCCCGAAACCGGGTTCTCATTGGTGAGATTGCCCCAAGGATCAATCGTATACGTCTCGCCCCAAATGGACCCCGACGAATTGGCTTGTTGAATGCGGTTGAGGCTATCGTAGGCAAAGTTCTGTGTTCGGCTGGTGTCCCGGCAGTTGGTGATGGACTGCACGTTCCCATTGTCAGTCGTGCCCCAGGAGAAGTTGTAGCTTGTATTCATGATGGTGGCTGTTGCCGTGGGACAGGCAGACTGCTGCAACTGGGTCAGCGTGGTTGAGCTGATAGTCCCAGCCGTGTAGTACATTTGCAGCAGTTGGAGACGGTTGTTGTAGGTAAGGGCTCCCGAGATCGAACTGCCGTTGGAAAGTTGGGTCAGCCCACCAGGCGGAGCATAGGTTGCCGATGCCGCGTAATTGATGCTATTGGCCGAATCCACTGCCGACAGACGGCGTGCCGCTGCGCTGTAGGCGTAGGTGATGGTCCGTCCGCTGGGGTAGGTGACGGTAGCCATCGAGCCATCCAGGTTGTAAGTGTAACCGATGTTCTGCGTGATGGCCGAGCTTCCGTTGATCTTACGGCGTTCAGTCAAAGTGCGTCCCATCGGATCGTAGTTCCAGGCCGTCGCCCCGGAAGTGTCGCTCATGCCAGTGCGTCTGCCAATGCCGTTTGCGATGGTTAAGCCGTTGTAGCTGGTCTGATCGTAGGAATACGTTGCGGCCGACGAAGGAAACGTGCCATTGGAACAGGTTGGCGGCGTCGTAGGCGACAACGTGTACGCCTTGGCAGTGAGGCGATTAAGAGCGTCGTAACAGTAGGAGATCGTCTCTGTGGCAGAGAGTAACTGGTTGGGTGCAGGCGACTGCTTGGTCAGTACGTTGCCATTGCCATCGTAGGTGTAAGCGAGATATCCCGACTCGGGGTTCGTGGCGTTACTCAACCGGGACAGCCCATCGTAGGCAAACGTGCGGGTGCGCCAAGTACCGCTCGTACCCCCGCCGTGCTGGGTCACCGAAAGCAGGTTGTTCAAGGGATCATAGCCGTAGTCAGTCTCGTAATTAAGATGGGGAGACGAGCCCGGGTCTTCGAACAGTTGCGTCAATCGGCCGAGTCCGTCACTGCACGACTGCCGCGCTTTCCCCGCCTCATCGGTTACGGTCGTGCAATTGTTGTTGTAAACAGTCGAGACTTGCGATCCGTCGGGCTGAAGCACAGTAAGCACGCGATCCAACGCGTCGTAGGTATAGGTCGTACTGCCGTCCGTCGGCGATGCACCAGAGCGGTGCGGGTTGCTGACTGTAGCTTTTCGACCGAGAATTTCGTACGTGGTGTCAACGTAGTCGGTGCCTTCGGGATCGGAAGTAAGCTGGGTCTGGGTAACGCGGCCCAGGCCGTCATAGAGGGCTGTACTGGTCAGATTGTTGCCGCTGGTTATGGCGGTGCTGGTGGAAATGCTCCACGGGAGAGTCGCACCGGTATTGTACGTGGTCGTGGTGCTGCCGGTGTCCGGGTAGGTGGTCTTGGTTAGCCGCCACAGCGGGTCGGCTACGCCGTTGCTCGGGTTCGCGTAGCTGTAAGTTGTCGGGTTGCCGTTCCCATCGGTGGAACTCGTCTTTACGCCACCGTTGCAATCCCAGGTCTGCGAAGTCGTGATGGTCACACCATTTACGATCGGAAAGGTCGTGCTTGTGGGAAGTATGCTGTTGCAAGAGCCGTCGTAATGGTATGTGGTCGTATTCGCGGGCGACAATGCATCCGTGGTGGTTGCAAGGGTCCCGTTGCCGTTGTAGGTGGCGGTTGTGGTGGCGTACGAGCTGCCGGTTATCCATCTTGAGGTCTGAATCGCGTGCCCCGTCGCGTTGTAGGTGTAGTTGGTTTGGCTGACCGTGGCTCCTGTGTTGTTCACGGTCGTCACGGAACACGGCCGGTCCGTAATGTACGCGTTTGAAAGCGCGCCACAAGGGCCCGACGCGGTGTCGTAGGTGTACGTAGTCTTAGAGACCGGATTGCCCACTGGGGGAAACGCTGCGCCGAAGTCCCAGCGGCTGATTTGCGTGGGATTCCCATAACCGTCGAACTTGGTTTCGACCAATGACGGTGACGACGATGTTCCTGGATAAGTATAGACATCAGCCTGGAAGACCATCCCGCCGCTGGGAACACCGGTGGTGGGGCAGTTGGTGAAGTTTCCCTCGAAGCAGGTTATGGTTTTGCTTCGCTGACCCAGATTGACGTCGGAGGTGATTCTTTCCGTCTCGGTTACGCCGCCAAAATAGTGTGTGGTAACGTCGCCCAGTGAGTCGGTCTCGGTGACCGTTATGGGTGAAGAGTAGCCGTGAACGTACGTGGTCGTGCTGGTATGCCCGTTGTTGTCGTTCACGGAAATCTGAATCTGAGGAATCGTTTGATAGTTGCAGTCAAAGCCGTTAAGGCCGCCCCCGTGCCCGCCCGAATATGCGAATGAAACGTAGCCACCGCTTGGCAATGTGACCTTCCCCAGCCGTCCTGTGACGTCTCCGGAAAAACCTGGCGTCGATTCGTAGGTGATAACGTATTGCGCGCCGGTTGGAAGAGTTACCGAGCTGGGTAGGTAAACACCCGTTTTGTCAATGTCGTAGGGGTTGCCGCTGCAGCCAAAGATGGTTTTGATGTGTTTCGAGGAGTAGGAGACTGTATAGGTTTGATTACCGCCATTTACGTCGGTGTAAGTGTACGTATCGGGGTTGCCGCTGAGTCTGCCCAACGAAACGGTGATTGGTACTTGCCCCAGGGTGTCAGTGTTGGAAATTGAATTGCCATCAGGGTCAGTGAACGCGCTCGCGGGGCTCGAAACTACGTCGCCGTTCTTGTCGTAAAGGACCCACGTCAGACTTCCATTTAGTATTTGGCTGCCTGTCACCACGGCTGTGTATCCCGAGCCATCGTTGGCGACAACGGTGTCTGGACCCCAATCACCGCCGCAGCCTTGTTGCAGAGGACCGACCAATATGCCGTCGGCGATTGTGAAGTAGTGTTTCGATCCCGTTCCGTCGGCCACAAACCACTGGTTTTCGCCTATAGTGGTGCCATATTGTTTGGAGTAATTGGTGGGGCCCGGCCCGCAATTTGTGTCTTGAAATTCAGTGCGTTGAGTGGGAGTGCGAACCTGGGAGCGGCTTGCGGGATATGGGGAACGTCTCGTCTGTCCCGCATTGCGCGGTCCCCGCATTGCGCCGTGTACTCGAATCCAACAACCTTCGATCGAAGTCCAATCACTGGCGATTCAGGAACTCCTTCGCCTTCGTTCGCACGATCGGATCTGCCGACGTGGTCGCAATGCGGGTTAGGGCAGCCTGAGCTAGCGACACAGTCAGCCCTGACTTGCTCTTCAATGCCACTGCAAGAGCGGTAGCGGCTTCGAGATTAGAGATGTGTTCTAATGCAGGAACAATGGTCGTCTGGATCGGTGCATCGACGTCCAGCAGTCGAGCAAGGTACGGCACAACCATGGGATCATGGATCACGCTCAAGGCAGTCGCTGCTTCGACAGCTGACTCATAGCTGTCCGTTCCTGATGCTTCGCGAGTCAGCCTCTCACAGACAAGCGACAATTCCTGCGGGTTGCTGGGTCCGACTTCAACTCGCTCCGCGAACTCGTCGGTTCTTAATAGGTCTCTACCCTCTTCTGTCCGTATTGGGTTCGTCAGCATCGCACGCAGCTCGTATCGTCCCAATTGTGAGAAATCGAACCACTTGTTAAGAACCAACCTTTCGGTAAACCGTCGTCCTGGTTCAATCGACGTCATACCTAGAAAGTCAAGCTCCGATGCTGAGGTAGGGCGGACGGTTACCCGCTTCCCGTCCGGAGATGTCACCGACAGCAGAAATCCTTGCGTACCGTTAAGCCCAAGGTCAACCTTTACTACGGCAGCACTGTTGTTGGAGACGAAGAAGGAGAGGATGATTGGTTCTTGAGCAGATACTCTTGTGTTTTCGAGCCTATAGCCAGCAACGACCTGAGCAACCGCCGACCCGCATAAGAACAAGATTACCAGTCTTTTCATACTCGCTACCCCCAAGATCACGGAAGTGGATTGATGGTTGCGGTTTTCGGCGTGTCGGTGGTGCTGACTAAGAATTTCCATCCCCCCGCGCCATTGGTCGAAACCGACCGAGTTATTACGAGACCATCTTTCCAATGGATGAAGTTCCCTCCGCTGCATTGATACCAGTAATACTGATTTGCGATGAAAGAGGAGGCGGTATAGGGCTTCTTGAACGATGAGCCGGTTATTCCCGGGCCAAGCCAATGGCGGTCGACAAATCCCGCCGATGTCGCTGGGCCGCTCACGATGGTCGGATTCACATAGGGACTGTTGGCGGGCCAGGGTGGGCTTGGCGGTTGGTAATCGACACCCGGCGGCGTCTGATATGTGACATTCTCGCCGATAGTGCACGCGGATAAATCACTCTTATTCCCTGTGCTGGAATCCCATACGTAGGTGACATCCAATTCGCCGTTGCCCACGTCTTGAGCTGTTGTGAGACGGAAGTTAACCGGAACCGCCGAGGCTGAGGTCACCTGAAAATTGACGGGGCTGCTAGTGGGCGACCCACCATCTCCAGTCGTCGTATTGGTCACGGAAACGCCCTGCATTCCAATAGGTGCATTCGTCGCAATCGTGAACGTCGCCGTGATCGTGGTGTCGCTTCTTGTCAGATATGCGACCGATATGCCTGTGCTGTCGAAACCCACGGTCGGAGCTGTGCCGAACTCCGACCCGGAAATGGTAACGCCAACGTTGGTTCCCATCTTGCCGAAGTTCGGCGAAATACTGGTTATTTGCGGCTGCACCGTGACCGGCTGCGTCGGGCCGAACGTCTCTACCGGGCACTGTGGCGGATGCGACAGTTGCAGACTGAACCAGACCGCTGCCCGTGGCCAATCCGACTGCTACTGTGTGCAACATGCTCTTGGATAGCGTGGCAACGGCCGTCTTGCTGCTTGTCCAACTGTATGCCGAAGCGGTGACATCCTCCTGATATCCCGAACAGGTGTCGTTGGCATAGATGTAGTCCTGGTTATCTATCCCCGGCGGGCCGCCGAACGGGCTGGGATCTAGTACGACAGCATTGTAGCCGCAGCACGATCCGCAGCCGTAGGCCGCATGTCCATACGTCTTATCGATGACCAGCTTGCCCTCGTATAGCTGTCCCACGGTCGCGTGATCCAGGTCGCGCAGTTCATACGAGCCAGTCATTGTGCCGGGCGGCAACGTATGGCCATCGGAGTCCGGAACCTGATCGTGCACGAGATGTCCGACATCAAGCCACACTTGTTGACCGGGCGACAACATCTTTTCCATCCTGTACTTGCTCTTGCCGCCATTGTAGAACAGCGTGACCTCTGCGGCGGTGGCTTCCGGGCCTCCGTTTCCGGTGGTGATGAATGTGTTGTGCGTGGCATCGACGTGCCACATGCCGCCAGCCCACACCCGGCTGAGGTCCTCTGAAAATGGCGTCTGCAAGCCGTAGCGGTTGCCTTCGTCGTAGCTGACAGCAACTGCGACTAAATCAGCTCGGCGGCCTGTGTAAGCCAGCTTCAGAGTGCCCCAGGTCGCGTCATGTGGCATTTGCCCGGACTTCTGGTCATCTGCCAGGTTGATGACCTTCACCTCGTCCGGCAATAGAGTCAGAGGTGACAGCGCAAGTTCTCCAGACGTCGTTTGACTGCGCCAGTCAATGGTCATCGCAGTCTGCGTGGGGGCCGAGCCAGCGTTCCGCAGGAAGATACGAGGGAGCAGCTGTGTCCCATTGGGAAATCCCAATCCTTGATCCGGCTGGCTCAGGGCCATCATGGGAGCCCGCAGGACGCGGCTCTGGGACCGGTCATCTGGCTCACGGTCAAACAGTTTCATGATCGCCGCCAGCCCTGTGACTTCGTCGAAAACAATCTGCGTGGCGGAAATCAGTTCCTTGCCCGGCAGCGATAGCCTGAGGCCACCCACTCCGCCGATGCTGGACGGTCCAAGTACCTCTCCCAAATCGATGCGCTTCGTCTCGCCGGGGCCAAGGCTTACCACGACAGGGCGATGAGATGCGAAAGCCGAAGAAAGGGTCAAGGCGCCGGTTACCGTCTTCTTCAACGGATTGCTAAGAATCAGATAGTCAGTCGAGCTGGCAGCAGGAAGCCACCACATTCCTTCGATGCCGGCAGAGCTGTAATCCGGTCCGTCGTTCTGACCGTCAAAGTGAAAATCGATCGGCTCACCTTCACGGCGAACTATGGTTGCGGCAAAGAGGTTATCCGGATAGAGCCCGTCGAAGCGAAACACAGCCGAGCCGAAGGAGCCGAGGTAGTTGATGATTTTGGGATTGACCTGGGCAAGCTTCCGCAGGTCGAGCGCCACGACATGTTGTGCGGCAACCGTAACCGGCGCGAGCGAAAGCTCCTGCCCGGTGGCTGCTCGGAGCACTGGCGTGATCGTCAGTTCTCGAGAGCGTAGGTTGTTGCGCATTTCCAGATCGGTATTCCAGCCTGGTTCCAGGGTCCAGTACGCGGCGGAAACCGATTGCGGAGAGGGTTCCCACTTTGCCGGGCCAGCCAATTTTGGCCTTGGCGGATGCTGCGGCGGCCCGTTCTGAGCGCAGAGGGGAGACGAGCAAAGGAGCAGAAAGGATACGGCAGCGATTGCGTGAGAGGCAGTGCGGACCATGATCGCCATCCAAGAAGAAAGTGTTGAATTCCGGACTCGGGCCCGATGTGAGAGCGTAATTTACAGCGAACAGCCGCGCACGCAACAGGAAATTTATCTTGTTACGAAAACCGGATAAGGGCGCGCGGCGTTGGGCGAGGTGGTGCGCACAATGCAGCTACTCCTCGAACATGGGGACCTGGCGCCGGTTCGTCAGTTGGACCGCGACGGGGACGGCGGGTTGCGCCGTTTACGGCCAGCACCGTTAGTGATTCCGGGGCGGTGCGGGGGACGAAGATGCGTTGCGTGTTCGGGCGTAGACTTGCGGATGCGCCCCGTGAGACTGACAGTACGGGTGATCTTCCTTTACAAGTCTCTTGCGATCATGAATTTAGCTCTTGACTATCAGTTGAGCTGCGGTGCATTGCGCTAGTTTGCGCCCCATGAGAAACCTGCTCCTGGAAAAAGGAGACAGGGACCTATGTGGCGCGCTCTTTGTGCAGTAGTTCTTTTGCCGACGTTTACAGCAGCGCAGTCAGAGGTCGCTGGAACCGCACAAACGGTCCAATCCCAACCCAGCTCTGCGGCTGCGACGGGGCCAACCAAACCCGCATACCGCTCGTACACGTATTACAACGAAATCCGCCGGGGAACGACGGCGGATATAGCGGTCCAGATCGCCGTGCCTGGACTTGTGACGCTGGCTCAATCGCCCGTTCCTGGCATAGTCCCACTCCGGCTGGAGTTACAGACGGTGGAGGGTTTTACGATCGACAGGATTCGCTATCCGAAGACCTCCAAACGCAAGCTCGCGCTCCAGCCGGAACCCGTACGCGTAGCCAGCACATGGAATCCGATCCAGTTCAAGCTGCGTGTCGATCGCAGTGCTGCGTTGGGGACGCACACCCTGGTCGGGAAGATGACTTTTCAGACGATCAACGGGGTTAAGGGCGTGGGCGAAGTACAGGAGGTCGATGTGCAGATTCCAATCACGGTGGTGGAGCACGACACGAAAGTGAGTCGGAGTGAGTGGCCGATCCACAGATTGCCGGTGTGGGCTGTGGTGTTGCTGATCGTGTTCTCGCCGGTGCTGATCGCGCTAGTAATCCCTCTTTACTTGATTTGCGCCGTGGAAGGGCCGCGCAATTGCCCTGATTAGCGCAGGAGGCATGCGGTCGGGACTAGTCCTCGAACAAAGTGACCTGGCGCTGGTCGTCGGTGGGGCCGCGTCTTGGGCGGCGGGTGGCGCCGATTACGGCTAGCACCGTGAGCGATTCTAGGGCGGTGCGGGGGACGAAGATGCGCTGCGTGTTGGAGCGCTGGTCCGGGGGGTTGACCAGATAGCCTTCCGGCATATTTTGGGTTAGGTCGGAGGGCATTAGGCCTTCGAGGATTTCGTTGTCCTTGAAGCGGAGGCGGACCCAGAGGCCTTCGGAGCGAGGGCGGGAGGTGAAGGTCTTGCGGGTTAGCGATTCGGAGTCTCCGAACTCGCGGACGAAGTAGACGCCCTTGATCTCGCGGAGGTCCATGGCGACTACGTTGCCGGAGGTGTTGAGGAGCTCGAGTTTGCCTTCGTTGACGAATTGCGTGGGCGAGACGTAGCCGGAGACGGAATCGCGGTCCATCTTGCGGACGATTACTTTCTTGTGGGTCGAGGGCATGGCTCGGGCTTCGGGCCTCGCTTTCGGGCTTCGGCAAAAACCGACCCTGCGGGTCGGGTCTACTGCCCCCAGCATTCCGGTTCAGCCGAAGCCCGATGGCTGAAGCCCGAAGCCCACATCCGAAGCCCGCCTCATTCTCGCACTAATTCGTGGAAAAACGCGCGAATCCACGTTGGCAGTAGCCAAATTGTAAACGTTGTGTTATTCCTTTAAGTTGCCTTGGCGAGACTCAAGTCTGCATAAGTGTTTTGTATTGAATGGCTTGTGTCGGGTTGGGAGCCGAATTGCCGGGGCCGGGCCGAGCCGTCCTGTGGAAATGTTGTGGAAAACGTTTAACCCAGGGTGGATTGTGCCCGTGATGTGGCAGGAAACGACGGGCTCGGTCGTTTGAGTTGGATCGCTTGAAGACGAATGGCTGATTACATTTACACCATGGAAATCCGGTTGACGCCGGATCAGTTGAAGGGCGTCAATCTGGTGCAAGAAGTAGCCCGCGCCGCGGGAATCACTCTCTACCTGACGGGTGGCGCGATCCGGGACATCATCAGCGGGTTCACCATCCGCGACCTGGACTTCACGGTTCAGGGCAATCCCCTGAAGCTGCAAAAAGACTTTGAACGTGCGGGCGCGCAACTGGCGGGTCACGACGAAGACGTGCGCACGCTGTTTCTGGTGCTGCCGGGGAATGTGCGCGCCGAGATTGGCATGGCGCACACCGAACTCTACGAGAAGGTGGGTAAGGCACCGGTGATTACACCGGCCAGCATTCAGGAAGACCTGCGCAGGCGCGACTTCACGGTGAACGCTATGGCGCTGTCGCTGAATGAAGGGTCGCGCGGGCTGTTGCTTGATCCGTTCAACGGAGTGGCTGACATTGAGGCCAAGCTGTTGCGGATCCTGCACAACTATTCGTTCGTGGAGGATCCCTCACGGCTGATTCGGGCCACGCGTTTTGCGGCACGCTTTCACTGGCCGATGGAGGAGCGCACGCAGCAGCGCTACGACGCGGCCAAAGAGAATAAATACATCGAGCACATTTCGCGCAGCGCGGTGGGACACGAGATTACACAGCTGGCGCATGAAGACGATCCGCTGAACGTGGTGCGTGCGCTGGAGAAGGAAGACTGGCTGAAGGTGCTGCATCCGCACTGGTCAGCAGCAAAGGTGGACACGAACGGGCTGGGGCTGTTGATGAAAACGCGCCAGCAGATGGTGGACCTGGGCTATACGGTGGATCCATCGCCGGCGGTGATGCACTTCCTGACGGCGCGGCTTTCGGACAAAGACATTTCAGACCTGCGGCGGCAGATCCCGCGCAAGGATTTGATCGAGTCGTGGCGGGACATTGAGGATCACGCCAAGGAACTGGCGAAGCGATTGACGGGGAAGGAGGCGGCGACACCTTCGCGAACGTGGAATCTGTTGTCGGCGGCGCGGCCGGAGATGATTCTGTTTCTGGCGGTGACATCACGGCATCAAACCGTGGCGGGGAAGATCAAGAACTTCCTGACCAAGTGGAGGCAGGTGCAGCAGCGCATCCCGCTGCCGGAGATGACGGAACTTCTGATTACGCCGGCGCTGCCCGAATATCCAAAGATTGCGCGTGACGTGTTCATGCTGCTGCTCGACGGAAGACTTCGCTCGCGGACGGAGACTCTGAAATTCTTGAAACCGTTTGCTCCGCCGCCTCCGCCTCCGCCTCCGCCACCCAGGCGCGGACGCGGGCTGAAGGCGGCGGCTGCGCTGGCCCCTGTAGTGCCGGGCAAAAAAGGCGAGGTGGCGAAGGGCAAGGGGAAAGGTGCGGTGGCGGTCGCGCCGGTGGCGGCGGTTGTGGGTCCGTTACCCACGCCGCCCGCGAAGGCAAAGCCGAAAGCAAGCCCGAAGCCGGAACCCAAGGCGGCCAAAGCCAAGAACAAACCTGCGAAGCGTGCGCCCAAACCGAGCGGGAAACATCCCGCAAAACCAAAGCCCAAGCCCAAGCCAAAGAAAGCGGCTCACCAGAAGGCAAAGGCCAGAAAACGATAGGATCCCTGCGGTTGCAGTTTTGGATTGCCACGGCCTCTGTCGGGCATATAATAGAGGCATGCATCGCGCAGTTTTCATTGCGGTGTTCATGCTCGTGATGGCGTCTGCGCCGCTTGTAGCGCAACGCGGTGGGGGCCATGCTTCCGCGGGCGGCCATGGCGGGATGGCTTCGCATGGCGGGATGGCTTCGCACGGCGGGTTTGGCGGCCACGCGGGCGGTCACGCTTTCAGTGGGACACGCTCGGGCTCAGGTTTTGCGGCACGTTCGTTCGCGCGCGGTACCTCGCGTCAGTCACTCTCCCGTCAGTCACTCTCCTCACGGAATTTCAATCGTTTCCGCGGTCGACGAGGCCGAACCTTCGGTTTCAGGAATAATTGCAACGGTTTCGGGTGCCGGGGGCGTTACGGGTATCCGTGGTGGTATGCGGGAGCATTCGATCCGTACTGGTGGTGGGATTCTGGCTCGTCGTACGATGAGGACCGGGAACGCGAGATTGGCCTGGCGAACGAGATGAACGCGCAGAGCCTCGAGGAGCAGAGGATGCGCGAGCAGGGCGATCAGGATGTCTATGCGAGGTCAGAGCCTGCGCCATCGCGCGAAGTGGAACGCACAGAAGCAGCGCCAGCCACGGTGCTGGTTTTCCGCGATCAACGCAAACAGGAAGTGCAGAATTACGCCATCGTAGGCCAGACGCTGTGGAGTTTTGCTCCACAGCACACGCAGAAGATTCCGCTTTCTGACCTCGACCTACCAGCCACGGCCAAGGCGAACGACGAGCGCGGCGTAGATTTCCGCTTGCCGGGCGCGCATGAAGGGCAATAGCCTCTAACGCAAATCCTGCGTGTAGCTCCGCTCTGTGGATAACTTGGCGCTTGCGCGAATGTGGTTCCCGTTAGAATGGCGCGAACGTAAAATCGTACTGAGCCTATGTCCCAATTCGTCCACCTGCACCTGCATACCGATTACTCCCTGCTGGACGGCGCCTGCGACGTCGAAAAGCTTTGCCAGCGCGTGAAGGAGCTGGGCATGCCTGCCGTGGCGATGACCGACCACGGAAATATCTTTGGCGCAGTACATTTCGTGAATGCAGCGCACAAGTATGGCGTGAAGCCAATCGTGGGCTGCGAACTCTACATCTGCAAAAAGGACGATCACAACATCGAGCGCACGCCACCCGACGGCGATACCTATAACCATCTGCTGGTACTGGCCCAGAATGAAGAGGGCTACCGCAACCTGGTGAAGATTACGTCGGAGGCCTCGCTGCACGGGTTCTACTACAAGCCTCGGGTGAGCAAGAACTTTTTGGCGGAGCATTCGCGCGGACTGATCGGGCTCTCGGGATGCCTCAAGGGCGAGGTTGCCGAGCGATTGATGGAAGGGAAGTACGACGCCGCGCGCGAGGCAGCGGGGACGTTTAGGGATATTTTTGGCAAAGAGAACTTCTATCTCGAAATTCAGAATCAGGGTCTCGCGATGGAGCAAAAGATCAATCCCAGCATGTTCCAACTGGAAAAGGATCTCGGCTCACCACTGGTAGCGACCAACGACAGCCATTATCTCTGCGAAGACGACGCTCACGCTCAGGACGTGATGTTGTGCATCCAGACGGGCAAGTCAATTCATGATACGCAGCGCATGAAGTTTGATGGGACGCAGTTCTTTGTCAAAAGTCACGACGAGATGTATCGCGTGTTCAAGGACTCGCCCGAGGTCCTGACGCGCACGCTCGACATCGCCGAGCGCTGCAGCTTGCGCCTGGAAAAAGTGGCGACGCCGTTCCCGCAATTCGAGGTTCCGCCGGGCTACACGATCGACAGCTATTTCGAACACGTTTCCCGCGAAGGCTTCGCGCGACGAATGGCGGCGCTTCGGCCACTGCACGAGCAGGGCAAGTTGAAGCATCCGATTTCGGATTACGAGCAGCGGCTGGAGCGGGAGCTCGGGATCATCCAGCAGATGAAGTTTCCGGGATATTTCCTGATCGTATGGGACTTCATCCGCTACGCCAAAGAGCATGACATTCCGGTGGGGCCGGGGCGCGGATCGGCGGCCGGGTCGCTGGTTTCCTATGCTTTGGGCATAACGGATCTCGACCCGCTGCAGCACGAATTGCTGTTTGAGCGCTTTCTGAATCCCGAGCGCGTGTCCATGCCGGATATTGATATCGACTTCTGCATGAACCGGCGCGGCGAGGTGATCAACTACGTTACTCAGAAATACGGGCGTGACAACGTGGCCCAGATCATCACGTTCGGCACCATGGCTGCGAAAGCCGCGATCAAAGACGTCGGGCGCGCGATGGATATCCCCTACAGCGATGTCGATCGCATCGCCAAAATGATTCCCCTGCAGCTGAACATCACGCTCGACCAGGCCATCGAAGATTCGCCCCAACTGCGCGAGGCGATGGAGAAGGATGGGCAGATTCGCGAGTTGATCCAAACCGCGAAGAAACTGGAAGGGATGGTGAGAAACTCCGGGGTCCATGCGGCGGGTGTGGTGATTTCGCCGCGGCCTCTGACGGAACTGGTTCCGCTGCACAAGACCAAGAACGACGAAATCGTGACCGCCTTCGACATGGTTGCCATCGAAAAGATGGGCCTGCTGAAGATGGACTTTCTTGGGCTTACCACACTGACGATTCTCACCGACACGCTGAAGCTGATCCTGCAGACACGGGGAACGCCGGTCACCCTTGAGCAGATTCCGCTGGAAGATGCGGAGACGTATCAGAAAGTTTTCCATAAGGGATTGACGTCTGGCGTGTTCCAGTTTGAGTCGCATGGCATGCGGGATGTGTTGCGCAAGTATCAGCCCAATTCGATTGAAGATCTTACGGCGCTGAATGCGCTCTACCGGCCAGGGCCGATCCAGGGAGGGATGATCGACGATTTCGTCGATCGCAAGCATGGGCGCAAGCGCGTCGAGTACGAACTGCCGGAGCTGAAAGAGATTCTGGAAGAGACGCTGGGCGTGATCGTGTATCAGGAGCAGGTGATGCAGATCGCGAACCGGCTTGCCGGCTACTCCCTGGGTGAAGCCGACCTGCTGCGGCGCGCCATGGGCAAGAAGAAAGCGGAGGAGATGGCGCAGCAGCGCGAGCGCTTTGTGGAAGGCGCGGCGCAGCGCAAGTTTCCGCCCAAGAAGATCGAGAAGATTTTCGATCTCATGGCGCAGTTTGCGGGATACGGATTCAACAAATCGCATTCCGCAGCTTACGCGCTGCTGGCCTATCACACGGCGTATTTGAAGACGCATTATCCGGTCGAGTTCATGGCGGCTCTGCTCACGTCAGTGACCGGCAGCACGGATGACGTGGTGAAATACATCAACGAATGCCGCGAGATGGGCATAGCCGTCGAGGCGCCAGACATCAACGTTTCGGATGCGAACTTCACCCCGCATGGGGAAGCCATACGCTTTGGGCTGGCGGCGGTGAAGAATGTCGGAGGCAATGCAATTGAATCGATTGTGGCGGCGCGGAAGAAGCTGGGGCGTTTCAAGTCGATCTATGAATTCTGCGAGAACGTCGATCTGCGGCTGCTCAATAAACGAGTGCTGGAGTCGTTGATCAAGAGTGGAGCGATGGATTCGCTGGGGAGGCGCGCACAATTGATGACGGTGCTGGACCGCGCCATGGATCGTGCCCAGAAGTCACAGCGCGACGCGGAGTCGGGACAGCACGGGCTGTTTGGTGTGTTTCAGCAGGAAGAGTCGGAAGCAAACAACGACAAGCTGCCCAACATCCCCGACTGGGACGAGCAGGCGCGTCTGGCGGCGGAAAAAGAAATCCTGGGCTTCTTCATCAGCGGGCATCCGCTGGAGAAATATAGAGACAAGCTGGTGGACCTGCAGGCGCTGAGCATTGTGGAACTGGCCGCGATGACGCGGTCCACTGGCAAGGACGAGACCATCGCTACGGCGGGGATCATCGGAAATGTGCGCGTGCAGAAGTCCAAGCGTGGCGAGTTCTACGCGCAGGCCACGCTTGAGGACATGTCAGGCTCGATCGACATGATCGTCTTCCCGGAGGCGTACAAGCGTCTGGGCGACAAGGTGAAGCTGGAGGTCCCCGTGCTGGTGCGGGCCGGGGTGAGGATCGAAGAAGGCGCCAATCCCAAGATTACGGCGGCTGAGATCATGCCGCTCGAGGATGCCAAGGTTCCGCTGCCGCGTGCGATCCGCATTCGGGTGCCGCTGGAGACGGCGGCCGAGTCCACAGTGGACGATCTTCATACGCTGTTCAGGGAGCGCAGGGGTGAGGCGCGGGTGTTGTTTGACGTGGAACGGGCGGGGGATTTCATGGTGGTGATGGAAGCGGAAGGTTATAATGTGCTGCCAGATCGCGACTTCATCGCCCGGGTAGAACAGTTGTGCGGTCGGGGCAGTGTCCGCGTGATCAGTTAAAGGCATCGGCCAATTGGGCGTGGCCAGTTTAACTCATGAACCCAACTCAAAAGGCGAAGCAGGAACTCGATCGGATCGAGCGCCAGGTGGCTCTGATCGAAGCGAACTCCGGGCAGAATGAAGAAACCCGACAACAGCTCGCGAAACTGCATGAGCGCGTTCACATTCTCCGAGAGGAAATGAAAGGCCTGCAGACGGCGTGGCAGAAAACGGAGCTGGCGCGGCATCCCCAGCGTCCGCAGACGCTCGACTACATCGAGCGGGTGTTCACCGACTTCAGCGAGATTCACGGCGACCGTAGTTTCGGAGACGATGCCGCCATCATTTGCGGGATGGCGCGGTTTCATGGCGAGGAAGTTCTGGTCGTCGGCACGCAGAAGGGGCGCGACATGAAGCAGCGCGTGTACCGTAATTTTGGGACACCTCATCCGGAGGGGTATCGCAAGGCACTGCGCATCATGCAAGTCGCGGAGAAGTTTCACAGGCCGATTTTTACGCTGGTGGATACGGACGGCGCATATCCTGGAATTCACGCGGAGGAACGCGGGCAAGCCGAGGCGATCGCGTATAACTTGCGAGAAATGGCGCGGCTGGAGGTGCCCATCATCGCGACCGTGATTGGGGTTGGGGGCAGCGGCGGGGCGCTGGCGATCGCCGTGGCCGACCGCGTTCTGATGATGGAGAACTCGATTTATTCGGTGATTTCACCAGAAGGCTGCGCGGCGATCATGTGGAGAGACTCCACCAAGAAGGAATTGGCTGCGGAAGCCATGCGCATTACGGCCACAGACCTCAGCGAGCTGGGCTGCATCGACGACATTGTGCCTGAGCCGGAAGGCGGAGCACATCGGGATCACGAAGCCGCGGCGAATTTGCTGGACGTCAGCCTGCAGAAACACTTCTCGGAACTGAAGAAAATCCCGCCGTCCGACTTGATTGTCTCCCGATACAATAAGTTCCGCACCATTGCCCAGTTCTTCAAGACGGAGTCCTGAGTCGAGGGTAATCTTTTTTCCCGTTCCCAAAGAGGTTCCTCCCGGCTTGGGGCGGGCGATTTGGCGTGCCGAGGTAACGCCGCCGCCGTATAATCATCTGTTCCCTTCGAGTTCAAGTTTGGGCGGGTCTTACTCCGCCCTTTAATCCAAGGAAGGTGTAGGGATGGCCACTACGGATATTGCGCCTCAGGGTACGGGCGGGCAATTGGGGCGCAAGCGCGTCGTCAATGACATGAGCATTCAGGTTGCGACGGTGAATGGCTCGGGGTCGCAGAGTTCGAACACAGTATTGTTGCGCGCCATCTTTCAGATGGGAGTGCCGATTTCGGGTAAGAACCTGTTTCCTTCGAACATCGCCGGGTTGCCGACCTGGTATACGATTCGTGCCAACAAAGACGGCTACATTGGCCGCAAAAAGGAAATTGATTTCCTGGTTGCCATGAACGCCGAAACCGCCCAGGATGACGTGATGTCGCTCGCACCCGGAGCTTCCGTGCTCTATGACGAGCCGTTAGCTCTCGATAAACTGCGCGACGACCTGATTTTCTATTCGGTTCCTTACGACAAGCTGGTGGCGACGGTTTGCCCCGAGGCGAAGCTGCGCAAACTGGTCAAGAACATGGTGTACGTGGGCGTGGTCGCGCAGTTGCTCACAATTGAGATGGGCGAGGTGGAGAAGGCGATCCGCAAGCAGTTCGCCAAGAAGGTGAAAGCCGCCAACCTGAACCTGGCCGCAGCGCAGGCGGGATTCGACTATGCAAAAGCCAGTTTGCAGAAGCGCGGCGTGTTCTACATCGAGCGCATGAACAAGACCGCGGGCAAGATCATCATTGACGGCAACTCGGCCGCGGCTCTGGGCTGCATGTTTGCCGGATGTACGGTGGTCACGTGGTATCCCATCACTCCCTCGTCTTCGCTGGTGGAGACGATGATCGAATACATGAAGGAGTACCGCATCGGCCCCGACGGAAAAGCGACGTTTGCCATTGTTCAGGCTGAGGATGAACTGGCTGCAATCGGCATGGTGATCGGCGCCGGTTGGGCCGGTGCGCGCAGCATGACTGCGACAGCGGGTCCAGGCATCTCGCTGATGTCGGAGTTTGCCGGGCTGGCTTATTACGCCGAAATCCCGGGCGTGATTTGGGACATCCAACGCGTCGGTCCCTCGACTGGCTTACCTACGCGCACTTCGCAGGGCGACATTCTGGCTACTGCTTTTCTTTCGCACGGGGACACCAAGCACATCATGCTGATTCCGTGCTCGGTGGCAGAGTGCTTCAGCATGGCGCCGGAGGCCTTCAATCTGGCAGAGCAGTTCCAGACGCTGGTGTTCGTCATGTCGGATCTTGATCTCGGCATGAACTACTGGATGTCCGATCCGTTTGAATATCCGACTACGCCCATCAAACGCGGCAAGGTGCTGGGCAAAGAAGAACTGGCGAAGGTGGGCGGCTTTGCCCGGTACAAGGATTTGGACGGCGACGGTGTGGGATATCGCACGCTGCCGGGGACGGACCATCCTGCGGCAGCCTACTTCACCCGGGGCAGCGGCCACAACGATAAGTCCAACTACAGCGAACGGCCCGACGACTACGAAGACAATATGGAGCGGCTCAATCGCAAGTTTGAGACAGCGCGCTCGTTCGTCCCGCGGCCGGAGATTCTGAAAGGCGCGGACGCAAAAACAAAAATCGGGATCATCGCCTATGGAACGTCGCATTGGGGGATCATCGAAAGCCGCGACCAGTTGCGCAACGAGTACGCGATTGAGACCGACTACCTCCGGCTGCGGGCTTATCCTTTCACACGCGAGGTACATGAGTTCATCGAGCAGCACGAGCGGGTTTATGTGGTCGAGCAGAATCGCGACGCGCAAATGCTCAGCCTGCTCAAGCTCGACCTGAAACCGGAACTGACTACGCGGCTGCGGAGCATCAGCCACCTGGACGGACTGCCGCTCGATGCGCGATCGGTGACTGACGAATTGAGCACCATGGAGGGTAAGTAATGGCGACCACGCCTGCTGCTGAACCCAGATCTCCCGAACCAAAGACGAACCACATTGGTTTGACGGTGATTGACTACAAGGGCGGCAAGACTACCCTTTGCGCCGGCTGCGGCCATAACGCCATCTCCGAGCGCATTATCGAAGCCATGTACGACATGGGCGTGCAGCCGGAGCGGGTCGCGAAGTTAAGCGGGATCGGATGCTCGTCCAAGAGTCCGGCTTACTTCATGAACCGTTCACACAGCTTCAACTCCGTGCACGGACGCATGCCGTCGGTCGCTACCGGAGCGATGCTGGCCAACCGCAATCTGATTGCGCTGGGCGTGAGCGGCGATGGCGACACCGCTTCGATCGGCGTCGGCCAGTTTGTTCACCTCATGCGCCGGAATCTTCCCATCATCTACATCATCGAGGACAACGGCGTGTACGGCTTGACCAAGGGCCAGTTCTCGGCGACTGCCGACCTGGGGTCGAAGCTGAAATCAGGTGTGCTGAACGATCTGCCGCCGATTGACACTTGCACGCTGGCCATTCAACTGGGCGCGACTTTTGTCGGCCGGTCGTTCTCCGGTGACAAACGGCAGTTGGGCACCATGCTGAAGGCCGCCATCGCTCACCACGGCACCGTGATGCTCGATGTGGTCTCTCCCTGCGTCACCTTCAACGATCACGAGGGCTCGACCAAGTCCTACAAATACGTGAAGGAACACGAGGAGACTCTGCAGGAAATGAGTTTCGTACCCCACTTCGAAGAAATTGACGTGGAATATGATCCAGGAACAACGGTCAACGTCACCATGCACGACGGTTCCCACCTGCAACTCCGCAAGCTGGAGGAAGACTATGACCCGACCGACAGGATCCAGGCCATCACACGCCTGACCGAAGCGCACGACAAAGGTGAAGTGTTGACGGGACTGTTTTACGTGAACACCAAGGCGCCCAGCTTCCTGGATATGCTGAATATGGTCGATCAGCCTCTGGCCACTCTGCCGGAAGGGATGACGCGGCCGGGGAGGGAAGTGCTCGAAGCGGCGATGGAGGAATTGCGGTAGGGCAGGCTTTCGGCCTCGGCAATACTTCGTGCGATTCCGAACTGTGCCGATGGCGCGGTGAGGAACCTGCTTCCCCGGCAACGGGCACCCTACGTCACAACTACTTTGGAGCGGTTGAGCTTCCCGGCTGAAGCCCGAGGCCGGAGCCGTAGTACTCCGCGATGGCGTGCCGTTCCTCCTTCGTGAGCTGCGCCGCGATGGTGCGCATGGGCATATTGATGTCGTTGGCGCGAGTCCCATTTGCGAACGCTTCTAGCTGGTTCAGAACGTAGTCGGCATTCTGGATCGCGAGCGACGGAACTCCGGGACGATAGGCGACCGGGCCGTGGCACGACTGGCAGGGCGGAATGCCGCGCTCGCCATCTCCAAATGAAATCAGACGGGATGCGACTGCAGCATGGCTGGGATCAGGCCGGGACTGGGGAAAGATTCGGTTGTCCTGGGGATCTCGGAAGACGGGCAGCTTCGCGTAATAAGCTACCAAGTCAGCCACGTCCCGCGGCGACAGTGATTCTGCGATCGCATTCATCGGGCGTGACTGGCGCTTATACGTTTGGAAATCCTCGAGTTGTTTCCAGATTGCAAGTCTGTCCATGCTTGCCAGGTTGGGAGTTGAAGCGACGGCGCTGAAGCCTTCTGCTCCGTGGCAGTGATCGCAGTGCCGGGCGAGGAGCATTCCCCGAAAAGCGTCTCCGGTGGAGGCTGCCGCTATCGTTTCCGGCGTCCAAGCCACGTAGGAGGGAATTCGATCCGGAGAATTGTCTCGCGCCTGGAGCAACAGGGCACTCGCGGCCAACGCGACGAGAAGAGTGATCCCCAAAGTTGCGGCGGCAGCAAGGCGCGGCAGACTTCCAGCACAAGCGGCAGGTTGGTTATTGCGCCGCACAGTTCCCCCTTTCTTCAGGGCGTAAAGCAGGGAACTGGTCGCGAGGTACGACCTTCAACTCCGACCGCATGGCGTAGTGTCCTGCGCCGCAAAACTCCCGGCAGACCGTCTTGTAATCACCGGCGCGCGGAAAACGAAGCTGCGCCTCGCTGATCGTACCGGGAAGGACTTTCACCGCATAGTCCGTGCCATTGAAGGTGAGCGAGTGGACGGCGTCGGCGCTGGTGATGCGAAGATGAACCGGAACGCCGGCAGGAACCAGAATGCAGTGCGGGATGAACAGATATTGCTGCGCGATCATGCGCACCGTGACCGAGCCATCCGGCTCCTGCTCGGTTCCAAGATTGTTCTCGACAAATTCTCCGGACAGGTGAAGCGACAGCGGGTCGACGTGGCGGGAGCCTCGCAGAAAACGCAGCAGAGGCTGATCGATCTGATAATAGCGGGTGAGGGGAATCAGACAGAGAACCAGCGCTGTGACCACGAAGATACGAAGCTTTCGCCAGTTCACAGGTCGCTCTCGCTCCGAATCGATTACCCTTCAAGTTCCTTCAGCACGGCGCTGCAACGCTCGCAGACTGTGGGATAATTTTTGTCCTCACCGACGTGGGTCGAGTAATTCCAGCAGCGCTCGCACTTGGCTCCATCCGCTTTCTTGACCTCGACGTGTACGCTGCCCGTGCCGTTGCCCGAGGCCTGCGTAAGGGTCACCGCGGAAACGATGAATAAGTAGCGAAGCTCGGCGGCATGACGAGCCAGCACCGAATAAACCGGATCTGGCGCAGTGATGGCCACTTGCGCTTCGAGTCCGGTGCCGATGAGCTTGTTGTTGCGGGCTTCTTCGAGCGCCTTGAGAACCTCGTCGCGGACGGAGCGAAGTTGATCCCATTCCGTGCGAACTTCCAGCGCGTCCAAGTTTACCCGGTCGAGCGTCCCGCTGGATAAATGCTTGCGAGCAACCCCATGTCTACCTACCACGCTCTGCTCGGATGGGAAGGTCGCGAGGTGAACGCTTTCCTCACGGCTGGAAACCTTGGGGAATTGCTGCCAGACCTCTTCTGCCGTGAAGCTCATAATCGGTGCCATCAGACGGACCAGCGCTTCTCCGATTTCCCAGATTGCTGTCTGGGCCGAGCGGCGCCCGGGAGAGTCCGGAGCAGATGTGTAGAGCCGATCCTTTAGCACGTCAAAATAGAACGAACTCAAGTCCACAATGCAAAAGTTGTTAACCAGCTGATAGATCTTGTGAAAATCAAAACTCTCGTACCATCCAGCCGACTTCTCGACAAAATCGGAAGCCAACAGCAGCACGTACTGGTCGAGGGCTTCCATGCCTTCGAAAGGAACCGCATCAGTCTGCGGATCGAAGTCCCCGAGATTGCCGAGAATGTAGCGGAAGGTATTGCGAATCTTGCGGTAATTTTCCGCAACCCGCTGCATTAACTGTTCGGAGCCGACCACGTCTTCCCGGAAGTCGACGGACGCGACCCAGAGCCGCACGACTTCTCCACCTAAACGGTTGGCGATATCGACCGGGTCCACGTCGTTGCCGCGGGACTTCGACATGGCCTGACCCTTCTCGTCGAGCGTCCATCCCGGGGTGACAACTCCCTTGTAGGGCGGCGTGGCATGCGTGCCCATGGCACAGAGCAGAGAGGACTGGAACCAACCGCGGTATTGGTCGCCGCCTTCCAGGTAAAGATCGGAAGGCCAGGGATACGTCGGCTCATCGGCGAGGAGTGCGAGATAGCTCGCGCCGGACTCCAGCCACACGTCGAAAATATCAGTTTCTTTCTCGAACTTGTTGCTGGCGCAGTGCGGGCACTTGGTCTCCGCAGGAAGAATCGTGTCTGACTCTGATGTGAACCAGGCATCGGCGCCGGAGCGGGCGAAGAGCTCGACCACCTTGCGATTGACGGTTGGGTCATTGAGCGGCTTGCCGCAGCCCTCGCAAAGAAAAACCGCGATGGGGACGCCCCACACCCGCTGCCGCGAAATGCACCAGTCGGGACGCGTCGCGATCATGTTCGACAGGCGTTCCTCGCCCCATGCCGGGTCCCACTTCACATGCTTGATTTCTTCGAGGGTGCGCCTCCGTAAAGTGTCGTCCTTCGATTTCCCTCCAGGCATGGGCGTTTCCATCGAAATAAACCACTGTTCGGTCGCCCGGAAGATCACGGGGTTGTGGCAGCGCCAGCAATGCGGGTAGGAGTGCTCGGTCTTTTCCGCGTGCAGCAAAGCGCCGCGGCTTTTGAGCAGGTCGATGATCGGTTGATTCGCTTCCCAGACGCGTTTGCCGGTGTATTCCGGCAGGCCGTTGCGCAGGATGCCTTTTTCGTCAACGTTGCTGGTGGCATCGAGACCGTACTTGACGCCGGTGATGAAGTCCTCTGCGCCATGCGAAGGCGCGGTATGGACTACGCCAGTTCCAGTATCCATGGTGACGTACTCGGCCAGCACGCCGAGGATTTTGCGGTCGAGAAAGGGATGCTGGAAGTTTAAGTGCTCGAGCTTGCGTCCGGGGAAGTGCGCCAACTCGCGAGGACTTGCGAAATTGCATTTTTCCGCAACGTCTTTCGCCAGCTTCGAGGCAACGATGTACACCTCACCGCCAGACTCGAGACCGACATATTCTTCATCCGGATGAAACGCCACCGCCATCGACGCAGGCAGTGTCCATGGCGTAGTGGTCCAGATAATGGTCGAAACTTTTTTCCCTGCCAGAGCTGCGTCGATCTTCGTGGGATCGTCGAGCAATCCATACTTCACCCACACGGTGGGGCTGGTGTGGTTCTCGTACTCGACCTCGGCTTCGGCGAGCGCGGTCTCGTCGTGCATGCACCAGTAGACAGCTCGCAGGCCCTTGTATACGAAGCCGTTTTCATAGAAAGAAAAGAAGGTCGAAAGCACGACCGACTCATACTGCGGGTTCATCGTTGCATAAGGGCGTTCGAAGCGGCCGAAGACACCGATCCGTTTGAACTGCTGGCGCTGTAGATCAAGAAACTTCTGGGCATACTTGCGGCATTCCGCCCGGACGTCGGTGGGACGCATCTGTAGTTTCTTGCCGCCGAGTTCCTTGTCCACCTTGATCTCGATCGGAAGGCCATGGCAATCCCAGCCCGGCACGTAGGGCGCATCGTATCCTGCCATGGTCTTCGATTTGACGATGAAGTCCTTCAGGCACTTGTTGAACGCCGTTCCCATGTGGATGGGGCCGCTGGTGTAGGGCGGCCCATCGTGCAAAATGTACGGAGGCGAACCTTTGCGAGCCTCGCGGATGCGATCATAAATCCGCATCTGCTCCCAGCGGGCCAGCATTTTAGGCTCGTTCTGAGGCAGGTTGGCCTTCATGGGGAAGGCGGTCTTAGGCAGATTGATGGTGGCTTTCAGTTCGAGCGGCACCCGGTTGGATTCTCCCAAATGATTGAATCCCTTCATTATAGGGAGAGGCGCTGGGAACGTCCATGCGACCGGAACTGGAGAAGAGTCGAGGAACCAGTGTGTTTACCGGCTGCATTGGCGACGAGAAGGACACGGTCCACAGGAACTTGAAATACACTTCGTAAAGGGAGAAAGAAGGGGTACAATTTTAAGAGAAGCTAAGGTTCGGGACCTTGATCCCGCCCGTTGGGGGGCCAGACCCGATTCTGGGAACTTAGAAGAAGAGAAGATTAAGAGGCAACTTGTTGGAAAGACTGCTCATCTGTGTAAGAGGGCGTCGCCAGTAAGGTAGTCCGTTCATGCTCCGCGAGAGAGAACCGAACCGGGGAACAATGGCATCAACAGAAGTGAATCCGAGCGCCAATCCTGCCGTCACCCCGGTCGTCACACCGAATCCGGGGAACGAGCCGGAACTTCATCTCCTGCTGGCTCCCGACACTTTTGAGCCTCTGTGGAAGTCGCTTTTCAGTGGCTTGGACGACTTCTTCTTTCCCAAGAAACTCCCCCCGCTCAAGCTGGAGTCAAAGCCGATCCCGGTAAAGGATATTTGGGGTTTCTACAACTACAAAAAGAATGGCGCTTTGGGTTCCACTGTAGCTCACGTGATTGTGATCGGGTTGATTATCGGCGGCACGATTCTCGGACGGCGCCTTGTGACCAAGGTTGAGGCCAAACCGCAGACCACGACCCAACTGATCGATCCCGGTGACTTTATCCCGCTGAAGCCCGCGAAGACGCAGGCTGGCGGCGGGGGTGGTGGTGGTGACCGCGATATTCTAAAGGCCTCGCAGGGACGATTGCCGAAGTTCTCGATGAAGCCGCAGCTCGCACCGCCGGAGGCAGTGATCCGGAATCTGAAGCCTCAGCTGGCAGTTGAGCCCACGGTGATGGTGCCGCCTGATATTAAGGTCGCCATGAATAACATGCCAAACCTTGGCGACCCGAAATCCTCCGCTGTCATTCCATCGAATGGAACGGGGTCACGCGGCGGCATTGGCGAAGGCTCCGGGGGTGGCGTCGGACCCGGAAACGGGCGTGGTGTAGGACCTGGTGAGGGCATGGGCATCGGCGGCGGAACCTTCCGTCCCGGCAAGGGAGTGAGTCCGCCGATACCAATCTACTCTCCTGATCCAGAGTTTTCTGAAGAAGCGCGCAAAGCAAAGTACCAGGGAACCTGCACATTAATGATCGTGGTCGCGGCGGACGGCCGACCGACCAACATTCGTGTGGTGAACTCGCTAGGCATGGGATTGGACGAAAAGGCCATCGAGACCGTCAGGACTTGGCGCTTTGAGCCAGGCAAGAAAGATGGTCACGCGGTGAACGTCGAGATGGCTGTGGAAGTCGACTTCCATTTGTACTGAGGTCAGGAGTTCTTGGTTCCCAGTCCCCAGTAAGACGCGTCCTTTCGAAGCACTGCGAAGTGCGCGCGCACCCTCCGGACGAACCCCAGCCGCTGATACAGCTCAATCGCGCGCACATTATCCTCCCTGACGTGCAAAAACGGCGTCTCCCCGCGACTTCGGATCCGACGCATAACCTCCGTCATCAGGATGCGGGCATAACCATGTCCGGTGTGCTCTGGATGCGTGCAGACGGCACTCACTTCGGTCCACCCTGGGACCTTCATCCGTTCGCCAGTCATGGCAATGAGTTTTCCCTCGCGGCGAATTCCCAGGTACGTGCCCAGCTCATGAGTGCGTTTGCCGAATGGGCCGGGCTTGGTGAGCGCTGTGAGTTCGATCATCTCAGGCGAGTCGGCGTCGCCGAGTTCAACGAGTCCCAGATCAGGGTCGAGCTGCGAAGCGGGCGTGGCGCTGCCATTCTCCGAGACCATCTGCAGGAGTGGAGCGCCCGCGACGAGATCCCAGCCTGAGCGCGCTTGGTAGGGTAAGTCCAGGAACAGCCCGATTGTCCCACGCGTGCCCAGCAATCCTGCCAGAGATTCGTAGCCCTCCGGAGTGGGCTCACGAAAGCCGGCAAGAGGTGAGACCTCCGGCATAAACCTCCGAGCCTGATCGAACGACTCGGCGAATTTGACCTGGCGCGTGGTCAGGGCCTGCCAGATGACGTTGTCAAGACGATGCATTGCGACTAGGTTGAACCTACCATTTCTGATTTGAGTGATCGAACCAGCGCTCAGACACAGTAATTCTGTGGTGCTGGAACGCGCTATCCGAACCTTGCGCCCAAACGGCCATCGCCAATTTCGACCGAGCTTCGCTCGGCGGACAGCCGAGGGCGGCTGTCCACATGGGTTCGGAACTCTCGCTCGGTTCTTTATTCCTTATTCCTTATTCCTTCAGGTCCACGTGCTGAACATCTTCAATGGCATGGCCGAGGAAGCGCTCGCCCAAACGCCGGAATTTCTCCATCGAGTCCGTGGCGAAAAACTTGAGGCGGGGACAAGCCCGCCGTTCCTCACCAACAGCCCGCGTGAGCGGCAAGAGCCTCTCCAAATGATCGGCGACGGCATGGGCGGTAGATTGGGCGGAGTCCACAATGCTCACATGCGGCGGCGCCACCCGGTGCAGCAGCGGTTTGAGGAGCGGGTAGTGCGTGCAGCCGAGGACCAGAGCATCCGCGTCGTGGAAGCCGTCACCAAAAGCCTCACCCAAATAAATTCGAGCGACCTCTTCGGTAACAGGATGCTCAACCCACCCCTCTTCGACCAGGGGGACCAGCAGCGGACAAGCCTTCTCCCGCGCTTCGAGGCCCCTGGCTTCGAGAGCTTTGCGATAAGCGTGACTGCTCACCGTGGCTTCGGTCCCAATCACTACGACTTTCCTATTTTTGCTGACGGAAGCGGCGGCCCCCGCGCCAGGCTCCACGACGCCCACGACCGGAACATGCGCTGCCGCCGTAATGCGATCGAGTGCGAGCGCGGTGGCTGTATTACACGCGATGACCAGCAACTCGGCTCCCTGGGCTTCGAGGTAATGAGCGGCCTCGACGGCATACCGCGCCACCGTTTCAACTGACTTGGAACCGTAGGGAAGGCGGGCAGTATCGCCAAAGTAGATGTATTCGGCGTCAGGGATGAGTTCAAGTAAAGCTTTAAGAACCGTGAGGCCGCCGAAGCCGGAATCGAAGACGCCGATGGTGGGACGCCGGACGGTCACGTCAGGCTGGTCTCAACTGCTTGAAATCTCGGACGCGCACCTGAACGTTCGGGATTAAGGCTCTCTTTTCGGTGGACAGTTCTTCGACAGCGGCCTCGACCACATCCCGATTCAGGCGCAGCTTCGACAGGAATTCTCTTAAATGGTCGAGACCGGAAACATGCCACGTCGCGCCGTAGACGTATGCGTCTTCAACGAACCTGTCACCGACAGGTACGTTAAGAATTCTGAACGTGCCGCCTGGGTGCGGCGCATAGGTGACGTAGTAATTCGGAGTTCCCGTGAGAGCGTTCTGGGATTCCATGATCTCAACGGGCCCGCTATAGCTCGTCCGATCTTCAAGAGACTTCAACACGGGATCCTTCGGACTGCGCAGAAAAATCCTTCGCCAGGGAAGCTCAGCGTCCATTCCGGCATCGTGTAGTATACGCAGGACCCGCTCGTACGCTGACCGGTGGCCTTCGGAATCGACTAGGGGCGTAGCTATGAAAAGCTGCCACTCGCCAATCTGGGGAGTGTGGGCCCAGAAGGCAATGTTCACCTTTATGTCGGCCCATGCCAGCGCCTTAAGGATCCTTCGACCAACGTCAAGATCTCTATCTACCAGCGCTGTCGTAGCCATCTCAAAACCCCATTTCTTCCCGTCGCGGCGCGATAGAGATCCTGCGCGCTCAGGCCTGTTACCAGGTATCGGCTTTCGACCGTCCAATCCTTCACCAACAACCAGTTCGCTTTGAGAGCTGGGTTGGTTGCCACCGCCGCATTCAGGGCAGTCTCTAAATCGGCAGCTACTAGTAGTTTATTCAAATCATGGTCATACATGCTATAGACAATCTTTGGTTTCGGCGGGAAATCATGTCGACTGGTTCTTCGCGCTATGGCGGATTTCAGCGCACATTCCACAGCGAGGCCAGCTAAGTAGTAGGCTCCTTCATTGTTCCCGCTCCTCAGGAGGACGCGAGCGTCACTTAACCTCATCTTAGCTAGGCGTTGAAAGTCCTTGCGCGTCATGTACTGAGTCCATCATCTACATTCTCTTGTAAGCCGAGAGGTCAAGGGTTGCCGAGTCAATTCGAACGCCTCCGCAGCACGCCCCCGGCGGTATCAATGCACCGTGCGGGCAAGTACGGGGGTGCCCGAGAAAGGTGCAGATTTTATCCGTCGCTTCGAGCGACAGGATGTGCTCGAACTTGCAGGCCTGTTGCTCGATTTCGGACTCGCTGTCCATGGCCAGGCTGTCGGTAAACAGCCGCTCAGCCAAACGGTGGCGGCGGATGATGCTGCCGGCGCGTTCGCGGCCCCGCGGCGTGAGTTCGACGATCATGGAGCCATCCCCCATCGATGTAGACACCGGCTTGAGCGCCTCATGGCAGGGATTCACGAACGGCTTGTGATCGTGGGGATGCGGCGGATGCGGCGTGGAGACCACAAACCCCATCTCGATCATCTTCTCAATCGCCAGGCTGACCGGCAGCGCTCCATGGACCTCCATGCGCTCGACCTCAGCGATTTCACCGTGCTCGGCCAGCACCCAGAGCTCCTCCAGCACCTCGTCGAACTGCTCTTCATCAGCCATCGCAAAGACTTCCTGCGACTCGATCTTGCCGTGATGGAACTCAATGCGCCGGTCGGCGAGGCGGGCTACGACGGGATCGTGCGTCACCATCACGATCGTCCGCCCTTGCTGGTGAAACTCGCGCAGCAGGCGCAGGACGATCTCCTCATTCAGCGCATCGAGATTCCCCGTAGGTTCGTCGGCCAGGATGATCTTCGGATCATTGATCAAGGCCCGTGCAATGCAGACACGCTGCTGCTCGCCCCCGGAAAGCTGCGATGGCAAGTGGTGCGCGCGCTCGCCCAGGCCCACACGGGTCAAGGCTTCAATCGCCTCTTTCTCATCGGTCATGCTGTGGAAATACTGAGCCAGCATGACGTTCTCGACCGCAGTGAGAAACGGAATTAGATGAAACTGCTGGAAGATGAAACCGATCTTTTCCGCACGGACGCGATTCAACTCGCCAGCCGAGATGCCTGCAACATTCTGCCCCTCAAGCCAGATTTCGCCGGACGTCGGCCGGTCTAGGCATCCGATCAGGTT
>Ga0210404_10000170_pt1 | contig 42539 bp, 44 predicted proteins | sample IncBWH28MmetaG_FD_155455 | JGI IMG/M metagenome (GOLD analysis project Ga0210404, IMG submission 155455) | Forest soil microbial communities from Barre Woods Harvard Forest LTER site, Petersham, Massachusetts, United States - Inc-BW-H-28-M | ecosystem: Environmental > Terrestrial > Soil >... | reverse complement strand
AATATTGATGACGCCACCGGACGTTGCGCCAACCGTGTAGAGGTGATTGGGGAAGCTATCGCTGTGAATCGAGGAAAACATGTGGTCGCCGAGGGCAAACGTCTGGGCGTACTTCCAATAGTTGGGGATGTCGGCCTGCTGCATCTGGGTGTAGGCGATGAATTCGTTGTTCTTGTTCCCTCCCAGGTTGAGATCGAATCCGTCCATCTTTCCGCCATCAATGCCGGTGATGGCGCAAAACCAGGTGTGGCAAAGATCATTCGGTGCGGCGTCGGTCGCGTGCGTCAGCGGAATGACTTGGCCGTTCGAGATGATCGCCGTCGAAGCTCCGTCGGCTCCTGGAAAAGCTCCAAAATAATGGTCGAAACTTCGATTCTCACGCACCAGAAAAATGATGTGCTGAATCTGGTTTATGTCGCCCGTGCGTTTCCCTCCGCCCGTCTGTGCGACGACCGAACTGTTGAGCGCGAGAAGAACTAGGACGACCGAAATCAGCGTTCCTGTTCCAGCAACCACTCGAGCATCCGCGCAACCCATTTGACGTTCTTCACAGCGAACAATCTTTCGACTCATGCTCACTCCTAATGAGGTTGCGTACGCGAAGAATGGGACGGAGCACAACGGGGGGGAAAGTACTCCAAACCGACTGTTTAAGAGCCTTTAGTGATTCTCGTCCCAGTCGTGCCGGTAGTCAAGAGGGGAAACAGCCAGAGACCAAAGTTTCCTCTGGACTAGGGCCACCAAGGAACCGGGAAGGCGCTAAACCCTTGATTCTTCGCACAGCCGGCTAACCATCGGGCCATTCTTGAACTACTCGCCAAATGTGTGCGCGGGAAGGCTGTTCCCCTCATCTGTCCCGCTCATCTCTCTTGCTCTTCACGCCGCCACACTGACAATCCGGACGATCCCGTCGCCAGCAAACCGAGTGTCGCCGGCGTCGGAGCAGAACGGCGGAGAGGTACGGAGGCGGGGTCGTTTTCAGCTAGATCGTGGGTTTGACCGGCAATGATCGGCTGATTGGGGATGGTTTCATAAGCGTAACCCTTCACGACTGCCTCGGCATACGGCACACTACCTCGAAATCCAGCTTTGACAATTAGGAACCTGATCCAACCGTAGTGAATTTCGCCGTTAATTTCGAACTTCAGCCCCGCAAAACGGTTTTCTGTGTTGGGAAACTTCCCATAGATGTTAAAGAATGAGTTGTTATCGTTAAATGCGGAGGCGATCAGAACCGACGCGTCCTGCGCGTTCAAGAATGGGTCAGCAGGGCCTACTACTGCTCCCGCCCGGAGCGCTGACGCATCTACTCGCTTGCCGACCACTGCCGCACCAACGTTGCCGTTTCCATTCAATTTCAGGTTTTGGCCGCAGAAACTGCAAGAGGTGCCGGTCTTGTACAAACTTTGGTTGAGAACCAGGAAGTCGACGACTCCATCGTGGTTGAAGTCAATCGGGAACTGGCCGGTTCTCGTCAACGTCGCGCCAGCCGGTGTGTATACAATTTCTGCATTTGCGGGATAGGCCAGGGCCATCAGGCTCACCCCGGCCGCGCTCGCAGCCAGTGAATACGAGCGCAAGCCCTGGTTCAAGGACTGAGCGACGAAAGTGGCGCGAATCCGGGCGGGGGAGGAGTTCATGGAGTGCCTCCTGGTTGGGAAATCGAGCGAATTATCCACCTGACAGGTTTCCCGGTCAAGGAACAGAATTGCCCCAGTTGAAGACAGGTGTGGTACTTATGTTCGGATTCCTGCCTGCGTGCGCGCCCTTTCAGAAACGGACCAGCATGGAGTGCAAAGGTACTTCGGTGTCTGGCGTGGTGCAGGACCGGTTACGTTCGCTGCATTTTCTGCTAGTCTTGGCTTGCCCTGTTGTTTCTGTCATTTTGTTTCTGTCATCGACCGGAGGGGTCTCTCCGGAAATCGGGTCGCGCGCGCCATGTCGAAGGGTATCGAACAGGAAGTGTCTGTACTGTCATCGTCGAAACACGGGTTGGTTTATCTCACGACAAACGACTGGGCTCTGGTCGCCGACAAAGCCGTCCGCGTTCATTTCAAGAAAGGCGATGTGCTGGTCCAAAGGGGCAGGAGAGCGAATGGTGTTTATCTGTTGCTCAAGGGAACCGCTCGAGTGCAAATCCCTTTCCAAGCAACGGTCCCGACGATCGGGCCCGGCGAGATCTGCGGGGAGATGTCGTTTCTGGAAGACGCACCCGCCAGTGCCAGCGTGGTCGCTGAAGGAGAGGTTGAAGCCTATCACCTTGATCGCCCCACGCTGCAGAGCTTGTTTGAGCTGTTCCCGCACCTGGCCTCGCGCTTTTACCGTTCGTTGGCCACGAATCTCTCGCGTCGTCTCAGAGATCTGATCGGACCAAGTTCCGAGCCGGCGACTGCTGCGCAAAAGCCTTCATCTTGATAGGCTACAGGTTTCAGCGGTCAGATCGCGGCTCTGAAGGCTGAAAGTGCTGCTGTAAGAGTAAGACAAGCTCAGACTCCCCAAGAATATTCTCCAAAAATATAAAGAGCGCCCCGAGACTCTTTCGAGTCTCGGGACGCCCGAACAGCCCTCCCCCAGAACTGCTCAAGGCCTACACTACTTGCCGCCCCGCCATGATGTGAATTACACTTCTGTGCCATGCGATGGCACGAGACGGCTAAGGGAATCCTCGGATATTCTGTGGAAGGTCTCTGGGCGCGGTTCCGCATCGTTTGGCTCGGCGCGATCCGGCAGAGGACGGCGGTCTCCGGCGAGCGGACGCAAAAGGACTGTACTAGTGTGCATCGCTTTGCAGTTTCATTCTGGGGACCGTGTTCAAGGTTGCAGCTAACCGCAGCTAAATCAGTAAGTTACATTTTATAACACTTTGGCACGCGGGGTGCTCTTAGAGGAGTACGGGCGATAGTTGGGCCCGCCAGAGGAGGCCTGAAGCCTCCAAGATTTGAAAGTGGGTTTCGAGTATAGTTTCAGGAGGGCGTGATCATGAAGCGGATAGCTTTGATGGCTTTACTAGCTCTGGCTTTGCCGGTAGCTGCTTTTGCGGGCGATGTGGATTTCACCAACAACGGCGGTACCCTTACCGGAAGTTCCTTAGGTCTATCTCTTAGCGGCTCTAACCTCACGGAGGTCAACTTCCTCGGACTGGGCACTTGCTCCAGCGCGGCACCGTGCGGCACCCTGACCTTCACGACGGGCTCGCTGATCTCGGGGAATTTGTCCAGCACGACAACCAGTTCCCTGCTCAACGGCGGCGGCAGTTTCGTGATTACCGGCAACGGCACGGATGGCCTTCCTAACGGCGTGATCTTCAGCGGCACTTTCACTAGTAATGTGAGTTGGACACCTACCCCTTGTGGGGGCAGCGTCTGCTACATGATACAAGGTTCTGTTAGCGGCATCTGGTACAACGGGGCGACCGCGAGTGGTGGCACCGTACAAATTACACTTAATGCCGGCGCGCACGGGTTTATGGGACAGGTGACCATGGGCAGCGGCGACACCGTCATCAGCACCGTTCCCGAGCCGGGCACTCTCGGATTGCTGGGAACTGGGTTGGTTGGTTTGGCCGGAGTTGTGCGCAGAAAACTGAAAGTCTAACTTCCACCTCTATCCGCCTCTCGAAAGCCCCGCCACGCGCGGGGCTTTTGTTTTGCTGCGCTGCCAACTCGTAAATGCCTTGGCGCGCCCGCGATTACCGCAGTAACCGTCAGGCCGGGATTACCGTTGACCCCCACAGGTCCGTCTCCTACATTCTCCATAGGGGGTCGTATGAAGGACATTCATGAGGTGTTGCGGCAGAAGCAGACCAAGTACGCCCAACTGGGTAAGCAGATTGAGATGCTCCAGCAGGCGGCGGAGAAGCTGCGTGAAGTGGCTCCCCTGCTCGCCGAAAATGATGACGAGGATAATACGGTCTTGATGGAAGTCGACGACGCTTCGCCCCTTTCTGAGGCAGCGAAGGCCGGTGCGGGTAGTTCGGGCGCGTCTGCATCCAAGGCAGCTCGGCCCACTGCGCCTCGTTGGCCATAATCTCGCCGTGGTTAGGCGGGGAATCTAGTTATGACCCTTCTGGCATTGCTGGTTTCCACTGACGATTCCGCTTCCGAGATCCTGGGCCGGGTTCTGCCGGCCTCCGGGATCGCGGTGGAACGTTTCAGTGATCTCGCCACTGCGCTCGACCGTCTCCAGCAGCAAAGGTTCGACGCTCTCGTCATTGATTTCGAAGACGCCAAGGCTGCTGCCCAGGTACTCGAACAGGCCCGCCATCTGAATTCTGGAACTACCCCCGTCACCGTGGCTTTGGTTGCGGAACGTTCCAAAGCGCGCGACATTCTCAGCAGCGGTGCGCATTTCGTGCTGTATAAGCCTCTCTCCGATGACAAGGCCAAGGCCGGTCTGCGGGCGGTGGCCGCTTTGTTGAATCGCGAGCGGCGCCGCGCCTACCGCGTTCCGGTGCAAGCTCCAGTGGAACTCACCCTGCCCGATACTCGCAAAGCCGAGGGAATTCTTCTTGACCTGAGCGAAACTGGAATGGATGTTCTCACGGCCGAACCTCAGGCCCCTGGAGCGCTGCTCAAGTTCCGCTTTCAGTTGCCGGACGGAAGTCTTGAAGTCCACGCTCACGGGCAGGTAGCCTGGGCGAACCCGAACGGTCAAACGGGAGTACATTTTCTGGATGTGGACGAATCCACCAAGGCCCAGCTCCAGGTCTGGCTGCAGGCCGCAGCGGTGATCCATGGCGCGCGACCGGAGGAAACCGTTCCTCACTGCAAGCTCACCGATCTAAGCCTGGGCGGGTGCTATGTGGAAAGCGATTCGCCGTTTCCGGAACGTGCATTGGTCGACCTTTGCCTGAGAACCGAAGAGATGGCGGTGCACACCGAAGGCATGGTGCGGGTCACGCACCCGGGTCACGGCATGGGAGTGGAATTCCCTTCCCGCACGCCGGAACAGCGTTCCCAAGTGGGCAATCTGATCAGCTTTCTCCGCAATTGCCGCGAATCCCAGCTCGAACTAAGTGTTTCTCCGCGCGCTCTGACGGCGGACCTGAGCCAATTTGAACGCGCACGGGAGCGGGGGGATCAATCCGCCGAAGACCTGACCTTGGAAGATCTGGCAGATCCTTTGCTCGAACTGCTGCGACAAGGGTCCGCGCTGCAACAGGATGATTTCCTCGCCGAACTTCGCCGCCAGCGCTCGGGCGAGAGTGTCGCGCAGTAGCTTGCATCTCCCGCCCGCAGGATTGCCTGCCGGACATTCCATCACCCTCTTTTTGCTTTAATCTTCCTTCCATGAAAGCCTCTCGCGGCAGGTGATTGGAGGACTTTCGAGACTAGTGCAAGGGCAGGAAAAAGCAGGCAGTGAAAGGCAGCGGAGTATGCGAGAGGCCGGGGTTATTTTCCGGAGGGCGAAGAACCCGCGCCCCGTCTCTGGCTCGGGCCCTTCCGCTCCCCGTGGTCGGTTCCACCCCAATACGAGTACGGTAGCTTGTCCCTGTTGCGTGCTGGTTTCAGGAATATTAAATCTGAGTTAAATAGACTTGGGGTTATACACAGGTGGAGCAAGTACCGGGCACCATCCATGCGCACATTTTGTCCTTGTGCGAATATGTACAGCAACACAAGCCAGCGTCTCCGCGCGGAGGCTGGTGGGAGCGAAGCTGGGGGCAATCACAAAATCCGGTCAGGCTGACGGTGCGCTGTCTCCCCGGAAGCCGCTCAGTTTATGGCGTGACATGCCGGGCAGCAGCCTGACCTGGGCGCCGCTCATCGCGATCGCAGCAGCGGCCTTCGCGGTTGAGATTCCCTTCTTTTTTCGCGGGACGCCCTCCGGACACGATGTCGAATTCCATTTGTACTCGTGGCTGGAAGTTCTCTCGCAATGGAAGCAGGGCATTGTTTATCCGCGGTGGGCGGCCCTGGCGCATTTCGCTTATGGCGAACCGCGCTTCGTCTTCTATCCTCCCGCATCGTGGACTCTGGGAGCGGCCCTGAGCGCGATCTTTCCGTGGACGCTGGTCCCGAGCGTCTACATTTGGCTCGTCCTGGTAGCTGCGGGCGCTTCCATGTTTCTGCTGGTGCGGCAATGGCTTGACCGCCGCGACGCAACCTTCGCCGCTGTGTTGTATACCCTCAATCCTTATCATCTTGTGATCGTGTACTGGCGAAGCGCGTTCGCCGAACTGCTGGCCAGTTCGTTGCTGCCGCTGCTGCTGTTGCTGATGTTGCGGGCGGACGAAAAGGGCCGCCGCGTGACCGTCTATTTGGCTCTGGTTCTCGGGGCCGCCTGGCTGATCAACGCGCCCACAGCGGTGATGATCCACTATTCGCTGGCCTTGCTGATGGTGGCGATTGCCTGGCAGCGGCGGTCGCCACGTGTTCTGATGGTGGGAACGGTCGCTGTGCTTCTCGGCGCCGCGCTGGCCTCGTTCTACCTGTTGCCTGCCCTGTACGAACAGAAGTGGGTCAATATTGCGGAGGTCGTCTCCGCCGGCTCGCGTCCGCAGGATAGTTTCCTGTTTATTCACACGTCCGACGCGGAGCACGATGCCTTCAACCGCGTCGTCTCCTGGGTCGCTGTAGCGGAGATCCTGTTGACCTTTGTGGCAGCCTGGGCCGCCCGAAGCTGGGGCAGCCGCAATCGCGGGCTTTGGTACTCACTGGTGGCCTGGGCGGCAGGGTGCGCAGTGCTTACGCTAGCCATCACCAATCCTTTATGGAACATCCTCCCGAAACTGCGTTTCATGCAGTTTCCCTGGCGGTGGCTGCTGTGTTTGGGCATTCCATTCACTTTGCTGATCGTGCTGGGAGTGCGGCGATGGACATCGCGTGTGGCGTTCTACCTGGTAACGTTGTGCGTGATCGCATTCGGCTGGCAGCATTTCCAGCCGCCCTGGTGGGACAACGCCGCCGACCTGCGCGAGATGCAGGACAACATAGTGACCGGCGCGGGATACGAGGGCGTTGATGAATACACTCCGGTGGGCGCCGATCCTTCGTTGGTCGACAAAGACGCCCGCCGCGTAACGGTGGACGGGCCCGCTCATGCTGCAATCCGGGTCTCGCAGTGGAACCCGGAACGCAAGGTCCTTACGGCGGAAATGTCAGCGCCGGACAATCTGGCCTTACGCCTGTTTAACTATCCAGCGTGGCGCGTGGAAGTAAATGGGCATCTCGTGCAGGCCGGTACACGCGGGGGCACAGGACAGATGATGGTCCCGGTGGGAGCTGGGGCGAACCGGGTGGAGATTAATTTTGTCCGCACCTGGGACCGCCGACTGGGAGGATGGATTTCGGTGATGGCTCTGATCCTCATTATTCTCTCTACGCGGTACAGGATTGAACTTACATGGATTCCAAAGCACGCAACGTAAACCCGATGCGCCGAATCCTCGTTGCAACTTCCAATCCGGGTAAACTACGCGATTTCGCAGGCGCCGCTCTGCGCCACGGGGTTGAGATCGCCGGCATTCCTGGCTTCTCTTCCCTGCCAGCGGTCATCGAAGATGGACTCACATTCGAGGCCAACGCCCGTAAGAAGGCTGAAGCGTACAGCAGATATGTTCCAGGGGAGATCGTTGTCGCAGACGACTCCGGTTTGGAGATTGACGCTCTGAATGGAGCTCCTGGCGTACACTCCGCCCGCTACGCCGCCGACAAGCCCGACCAGGCTGACGCGAATACCGATGACGAGGCCAACAACGCGCGCGTTCTCCGCGAACTGAAGAACGTTCCCCCCGCCCAACGAACCGCCAGATTTGTCTGTGTGCTGTCCGCCGCCCGCGACGGAAAGACGCTGGCCACATTTCGCGGTACGGCCGAAGGAATCATCCTCGACGCGCCGCGTGGCACAAATGGCTTCGGCTACGATCCCCTGTTTTATTTTCCGCAGATCAAGAAAACATTCGCGGAGTTGACTGCCGAGGAAAAGTCCAAGTATAGCCACCGCGGCGCGGCGTTCCGTCAGTTTCTGGATTGGACAGGCAAGTGAGAGCCGATTAAGTGGCTCTCGCGGTTGGTTCTACAACGTTTACATCCACCGAAGAACATAGTCCCCGGAATTTATACCCTCGCCTTGACTTCCCTTCCCCGCCAACAACATAATAAAAAGTTCTGTCCTCATATCCGCAGTCATAAGGAGCGTTTCTTGGCGGCAACTGCCAGTCCCGCGACTCCGGCGATTCAAGCCGGAGTCGCCCCCCTCCGCTCTGGTCAAGGCGTTTCGTTTTTCTTGCGCCGGCTGCATTCCCTGTCCGGTATTGTGCCGGTGGGCGCATTCCTGTTCGAGCACATTCTGATTTCCAACTCCACCGCGATCGGCGGCCCTGAGGCTTATGGTCGACAGGTAAGCTTTCTGGCCAACCTTCCGCTGGTCTTCTTCCTGGAGCTTCTTGGTATCTGGCTGCCAATCGCATTCCACGCGCTCTATGGTTTCTATATCTGGTACCGCGGTGACGGGAACACGATCTCGTATCCCTGGACCGGCAACTGGATGTATACCGCGCAACGCTGGACTGGCGGCATTGCCTTTGTCTACATCATTTGGCACACCTGGACGATGCGTTTTACCGGAGTTGACCTGCACGCCTACCCGAGCGCATCGTTCGGCAAGGTGCAGGCAGAAGTATTTCAGACTCCGTTCTTCCTGTTTTACGTTGCCGGCTTGATCGCGGCTTCATGGCACTTCGCGTATGGCATCTGGCTGTTCTCGGCGAAGTGGGGCATCGTTTCCGGAGAAAAAGCACGGAAGCGGTTTCTGGTCGTGTGTATGGCATTCTTCTTTTTATTGACCGGCGCTGGTTTGGCCAGCCTTACCGCGTTCCGGTCGCGCCCGCAGCAGCCGACTGAGCCTGGCACCGCTGTGATGAACAACAATCAAATAACAGAAGGTCGATAAGGCACCGATGGCAGCATCTCCGAAAATCATTGTCATAGGCGGCGGCCTCGCCGGACTCTCCGCCGTCATTAAGATTGCCGAGATGGGCGCCAGCGTCGATCTCTTCTCTATTGTTCCGGTGAAGCGTTCGCACTCAGTCTGTGCGCAGGGCGGCATCAACGCGGCAAAGAACCTGAAGGGCGAAGGCGACTCGACCTGGCAGCACTTCGACGACACGGTCTACGGCGGCGATTTTCTCGCGAACCAACCGCCGGTCAAGGACATGTGCGAGGCCGCGCCCGGCATCATCGATCTGCTGGATCGCATGGGCGTTCCTTTTAACCGGACGCCCGAAGGCTTGCTCGATTTTCGCCGCTTTGGCGGGACTCTATACAACCGCACTGCCTTCGCCGGCGCAACTACTGGACAGCAACTTCTCTACGCTCTCGATGAACAGGTGCGCCGCTACGAATCCGAAGGCAAGGTAAAGAAGTACGAACACTGGGAATTTCTCTCCGCCGTCCTCGATGGGAACCGCGTCTCCCGAGGCATCTGTGCGATGGATTTGCGCAGCATGGAAGTCCGCACCTTCCCGGCCGACGCCATCATCATCGCCACCGGCGGCATCGGGGCAATTTTTGGAAAGTCGACGAACTCGGTTGTGTGTACAGGTTCGGCGCAGTCCGCGCTCTATCAGCAGGGCTGCTACTACGCCAATGGCGAATTCATTCAGGTGCATCCCACCTCCATTCCAGGAAACGATAAGTTGCGGCTGATGTCCGAGTCGGCGCGCGGCGAAGGCGGACGCGTGTGGGTTCCGAAGACCTCGAGCGACAAACGCGACCCCAAGTCCATTCCGCAGAGTGACCGCTGGTATTTTCTGGAAGAGTGGTATCCGAAGTACGGCAACCTCGTCCCGCGCGATGTGGCCACGCGCGCGATCTTCAAAGTAGTGTACGAGCACAACCTCGGCATCGACGGCAAGCCGATGGTTTATCTCGACCTCACCCACATCGACCGCAAGATTCTCGACCGCAAGCTGGAAGGCATTCTTGAAATCTACGAGAAGTTTGTGGGCGACGATCCCCGCGAAACGCCCATGAAGATTTTCCCCGGCATGCACTACACCATGGGCGGGCTGTGGGTGGACTTCAAGCAGGCTACGAATATTCCCGGCGTCTTCGCGGCAGGTGAGTGCGAGTATCAATACCACGGCGCGAATCGGCTGGGCGCGAACTCGCTGGTGTCGTGCATCTACGGCGGAGGGATCGCTGGACCAAACGCCGTGAAGTATGCGCGCGGATTGCAGGCTCCGCCCGAGGGCAACGGCGTTTTTGAGGCCGAAAAGAAGAAGCAGGAAGAGAGCAATGCCCTGTTGATGAATAATTCGGGTACGGAGAATCCGTTCCGGCTTTGGCGCGAACTGGGCGAGTTGATGACGAAGGATTGCACCGTCATCCGCTACAACAAGAACTTGCAACAGACGGATGCAAAACTGGTCGAGATGCTGGAACGCTTCCGCAAGGTGAACCTGAGCGACCGCACGCAGTGGGCAAACACCAGCGTGGTCTTCACCCGCCAGCTTTACAACATGCTTCAACTGGCAAGAGTTGTGGCACAGGGCGCCCGCATGCGCGATGAATCGCGCGGCGCACACTACAAGCCAGACTTCCCTGACCGCGACGACAAGAATTTCCTGAAGACCACGAAAGCATATTTCGCGCCGGATGCGGATGAGCCGAAGTTTGAGTTCGAGCCGGTGGATGTGTCACTGATTCCGCCCAGGGCGAGGAAGTATGACGCGGCGAAATGAAACACGATTCTCTGTCATCCTGAGCGAAGCGAAGGACCCATGGAATTTGCCGGACGGCGGCAGAGTACAGAGGTTCTTCGCTTCGCTCAGAATGACAGGGTAAGCTAAGGGCTTAAGAACTAATGGCAAACAAATCCGTCCTCCTCAAAATCAAGCGCCAGAACAATCCCACCTCCAAACCCTACTGGGAAGAGTTCGAACTCGCCTACCACCCTGGCATGAACGTGATCTCCTCGCTGATGGAGATCGCTGCCAACCCCGTCACCCGTGAGGGCAAGGCCACCACGCCCATCACCTACGACTCCAATTGTCTCGAGGAAGTCTGCGGCTCCTGCGCCATGCTTATCAACGGACGTGCCCGCATGGCCTGCTCCGCCTTGATCGACAATCTCGATCAGCCGGTAAAGCTCGAACCGTTTTCCAAGTTTCCTGTCGTCCGTGATCTCGCCACCGACCGTAGTGTGATCTTCGAGAATCTTAAAGCCGTCAAGGCCTGGGTTCCCATCGACGGCACTTACGACCTCGGTCCCGGTCCTCGTATGACGGCCGAACAGCAAGAGCAGGCCTATCCCATTTCCCGCTGCATCTCCTGCTGCTGCTGTATGGAGGCTTGCCCGCAGTTCAACGAAGACACGGGCTTCGTAGGTGCGGCCACCATCGCGCAGGTGCGGTTGTTCAACACGCATCCCACGGGCAAAGCGCTGCAACGCGAGCGTCTGGCGGCCCTGATGGGCGATGGCGGCATCCAGGAATGCGGCTACGCGCAGAACTGCGTGGAGGTCTGCCCCAAGGATATCCCGCTGACCCGCTCCATCTCCGAGGTAAGCGGCGCGGTCATGAAGCAAGCCATCGGTGACCTTTTCCGGCGCTGATTTTTGTCACTTCTGCCCTACGGAGCCGTTCCGTTCTGTCTCTAATAAAGCTAACTGGTTGCATCAGGAGCACATGCATTGACCCCACTTCCCGCGCGGGGATGGCGTTTCGCGTGCTCCCATCCATGGCGGAACTGTTGCGTGCGGGCTAAGTAACTAGAGGTAACCAGGACCAGGGTAATGCTCGCTGGTAACGCTCGTAACGGGCAGTTTGCAATCAAAGGTTGGACCGCTTGACAGCATGGCTTAGAATGTCGGGACAGTCGCAGGGCGAGCCTTGCGGCGGACTACGGAATCGATTCTTGAGATTAAGACTACAGCGCCCACTGACTCTTCTTTCTTTACTGGCTTGTCTGTGCAGCCCGCTCTTTGCGGTGACTGCCACCCATAAGCCGGCCCGGCATCACCGTTTCCATCGGCTGCACTGGACGTTGTGGCATCCTATGTTCCGTCCGTCACACGAATCCCTTATAGTGCAGAACGCCGAAGTTGACCGCCTCGAGTTGCCCCGTATTCAGGACGACGACGAACTGGAAGCGCTGAAGGCCAGTGGAGCGCTGCAGCCCATCATTGCGGGTGAGACGTTGCGCTTTGATCCGCGCCTCGATCCTTCGCGCCGCTACTGCCGTCCCTGGACTCGGGATTTTGTCCAGGACCTGGCCCAGGCTTATTACAACCGTTTCCACCAGCAGATTCAGGTGAATTCCGCGGTGCGCACGGTGAAGGTTCAGAAAAAACTCCGGCGGCACAATCGCAATGCGGCTCCGGCTGAGGGCGATACGGCATCGTCGCATCTGGCCGGCCTAACCGTTGACCTGCAGCGCCGCGGCATGACGCAGGAACAGATTCACTGGATGGAGCACTACCTCTTCTACATGAAGGCTCTTGGCCTGGTTGAGCCCGAGGAAGAGCGGCGTCAGTGGGTCTTCCACATCATGGTCTCGGGCCACTATGCCGACTGGCGCGAAACCCAGGATGTTGTTCCCATGGAGCACCCCGAGCCCGCGATCGTTACCGCCGAGAGCCGCGCCGAGTAGTCACCCTCGTATAATTTTATCCCGATCATGATCGTACTCATGGCCGGCCTTCCCGGCACAGGCAAGACCACGCTCGCCCGCGAACTGGCGGCCCGCGCTTCAGGCAGAGTGCTGAGCAAAGATGAGATTCGCCACGCGCTGTTTATCGCCGCCGAAATCGAATACTCTTCGCGCCAGGATGACTTCTGTTTGCAGGTGATGCTTGAAACCGCTGCTCACCTCTTGCAAGGGGATCCGCATCGCACTCTCTTTCTCGACGGGCGCCCGTTCTCACGCCGCTATCAGATCGATAATGTCGTGAACGCCGCCGCTTCCCTCCACCAGAGTTGGCGTATCCTCGAGTGCGTGTGCACGAAAGAAATCGCGAGGCGGCGTCTTGAGGACCAGTCTGCCTCAGGAGCGCATCCCGCCGGCAATCGTGACTTCAGACTCTATCTGGAAGTGAAATCCCGATTCGAGGCGATCACTCTGCCCAAGACCGTAATCGACACCGGCAAGCCGCTCGAAGCCTGCGTCGAGCAGGCGCTTGCGGCTCTCCGCTGATCTTCCTAAGAACTTCGTGCTCTTGGGATCGTGCTTTCTTTCCTCGCGCTCGCGCCTATACAATCGTTGACTCGCTTACCTGCTGCTGGCAAGCAAACTTTATGACTCGCTTCCGCATTCTTTTGCTCTCGTGCCTGGCTTTAGCCGCCTCGGCGGCCGCTCAGTCCAAGCTATCGGATACACCCGTCAGCCCGCGCGCCCGAGCGATTCACGAGTCCGCACTGATCGTCGACGCCCACGCCGACACGCCGCAGCGCTTTCTAGACGAAGGCTTCGACATCGGCTCAACCGACCCCAAAGACGTTGGCCACGTGAGCCTCGATAAAGCGCGCCGCGGCAACCTAGGCGCGGAGTTCTTCTCCATCTGGGTCGATCCGGAAACCAATCAGGGCCATTTCGCGAAACACACATTCGATCTCATCGACTCCGTTTACGAACAGGCTGCGCGCCATCCCGACCGCATGATGATGGCCTTCTCTGTGGCCGATATCGAACGTGCCCACAAAGAGCACAAACTCGCCGCCCTGATGGGCATCGAAGGCGGCCATTCCATTGAGAACGATATCCACCTGCTGCGCGATTACTACCGTCTCGGCGTCCGCTACATGACGCTCTCCTGGTCGAACACCAACGAGTGGGCCGATTCCTCCGGCGACATCAACGATCCCAAGGTGGAGCATCACAACGGCCTCACCGATTTCGGCAAACAAGTCGTGCTGGAGATGAATCGCCTCGGCATGATGGTCGACATTTCACACGTCGCGGACAAGACTTTCTGGGACGTAATCGCCACCGCGAAAGCCCCGGTGATTGCCTCGCATTCCTCGGCTCGCGCACTCGTGAACCATCCTCGAAACATGACGGACGATATGCTGCTCGCCGTGACCAAGAATGACGGAGTCGTGCAGGTCAACTTTTATTCCGGCTTCTTGGATGAGGACTATCGCAAAGCCATGGAGGCGCAGGATAAGGACGAGAAAGCCGCAGTCCAAAAATATATGGACTCGTTGAAAGCGCAAGGCAAGCCGGTGAACTACATTGAAATCAACCGCATCGAACGCGAGTGGATGGCGAAAATCCCGCGGCCGCCTTTCAAGTCTCTGATCGATCACATCGATCACATCGCCAAAATCGCCGGCGTGGATCACGTAGGCCTGGGCTCCGACTTCGACGGCGTCAGCGGCGCTACGCCGCAAGGTATGGACTCCGCCGCTGACCTGCCCAAAATAACCCAAGCCCTGCTCGATCGCGGCTACAGCGCAGAAGACATCAGAAAGATTCTCGGTGGCAATCTGCTGCGCGTCTTCCGTCAGGTCGAGACCGTGAGCCGGGAAATGCAGGCCCACCCAAATTAGGATTCACCTGTCGTACAATATCGGTTCGCATCCAAACTACTTTGTCGGCAGTAAGGAGCTCTTATGCTTAGAATATTAGCGCTTGCCGCGCTGCTTTCACTTACGACGGCGGGCCCGGCTCAGGACGCATCCGGCTCGCAGGCCACTCCCGCCAAGCCGGCGACCAAGCCCGCTACGCACACCCCTACTCATCGGGCTGCCAGTTCCGGTGAACCCACCGCCGTCTTCGACACCACCGTGGGAAAACTCCGCTGCAAGCTGTTTGAGAAGGAGACTCCGATCACGGTCAAGAACTTCATTGACCTCGCCACCGGCACCAGGGACTGGACCAATCCCGTCAGCCACGCCACCAAACACAACACACCACTCTACGATGGCACGATTTTTCATCGCGTAATCCCCGGCTTCATGATTCAGGGCGGCGACCCGGCGGGCAACGGTACCGGTGATCCCGGCTACAAATTCAAAGACGAATTCGTATCGACGATTCTCTTCGACCGCCCCGGGCGCCTGGCCATGGCCAATTCCGGGCCGGGCACCAACGGCTCCCAGTTTTTCATCACCGAGGTCCCCACACCGCACTTGAATGGGCGTCATACCATTTTCGGCCAGTGCGACGAAGCCTCCGTGACTCTCGTGAAACAGATAGCGCACATGGCCACCGATCCCAGCACCGACAAGCCATTTCGTCCGGTGAAGATTGTTCACATCGCGATCGTGCGTGGCGCGGCAGCAGCGCCCGCGGCCAAACCCGCGACGCCGGCAAAGAAGCCGGCGGCGACAACAGCGAAGCCGCCTGCCACTCCAAACTAGCGTGCTAACAGCGCCCTGGCCAACGACCAACGACGAATGACCAACGACAGATTTTGAAAGGAACCCATGACCCGCCAACCCGGACTCTACGCCACCTTTGAAACCAGCGAAGGTAACATCGTCTGCCGTCTCTTCGAAAAAGACGCACCCAAGACCGTAGCCAACTTTGTGGAACTCGCCGAAGGCAAGCGCGAGTGGACTCATCCCTCGACCCGCAAGAAATCCAAAGACCGCCTCTACGATGGAACGATTTTCCATCGCGTGATCCCCGACTTCATGATCCAGGGCGGCGACCCCCAAGGCACCGGCATGGGAGGTCCCGGTTACCAGTTCGAAGACGAAACCAAAGGCTCGCCCCACAAGCTCGACAAAGCGGGCAAGCTCGCGATGGCCAATGCCGGCCCCAACACCAACGGCTCGCAATTCTTCATCACAGTCGCACCCACAACGTGGCTGACCGGCAAGCACACGATTTTCGGCGAGGTTGTTGAAGGACAGGATGTCGTCACAAAAATTTCTGGAGTCCCTCGCAGCCGCCAGGACAAGCCGAATAAGGATGTGGTGGTCAAGAAGGTGACGATCGAGAAGGTGTAAAATCTCGGGCAAGGACTCTTCCCAAAGAAGGGTAACCGTTTATGTCTCGTCTCCTGCAAACACCCTATCGCCGGGGAGTCGTCCGCGCCATTTTTTCGGCTACGGCTTTTGTCGCGATTTTTCTCTCCTCTCCGGCCGCATTGCCTCAAGAACCTGCCCTTCCGCTTCCCGCGCACGTAGTGGTAGTTCTGGAAGAGAATCACGGCTATTCGCAAATTATTGGATCGCCGCAAGCGCCCTACATCAACACGCTTGCCAGCGAGGGGGCTTCATTCACCAACTCCCACGCCATCACTCATCCCAGCCAGCCGAACTATCTGGCTTTGTTTTCAGGCTCTACACAAGGGATAGTCGACGATTCGTGCCCGCACACTTTCTCGGCGGCGAATCTTGGCAGTGAGCTGATCGCCGCGCACAAGACATTCACCGGATATTCCGAAGGACTACCATCGGTGGGATCCGAGGTCTGTACCTCCGGAGAATATGCGCGCAAACACGTTCCCTGGACCGATTTCTCCAACGTCCCGACCAGCGACAACCAGCCCTTCACCAGTTTCCCCACAAATTATGCCAACCTACCCACCATCTCCTGGGTAATTCCAGACCTGCTGGACGACATGCATGACGGAACCATCCAGCAAGGTGACAGCTGGCTTCAAACCCATCTCGCCGCCTATGTGACTTGGGCGAAGACAAACAATAGCCTGCTGATCGTTACCTTCGACGAAGACCAGGGCACTTCCACAAACCAAATCGCAACGATTTTTGTGGGACCGATGGTCAAGCCCGGCCAGTATAGCGAGCACATTAACCAGTACAACGTCCTGCGCACGCTGGAAGCCATCTACGGACTCCCCTACGCTGGCAAATCGTCATCGGCCAAGACGATAACCGACGTCTGGCAGTAGCCCAGCAACCAAGTTGGTTGAGGGAACGGATGTCATTAAACCTTAAATTGCGGACCTGATCAGCCCCACTCCGAGCAGCAGCACTCCGGCGGCAAGGACTACAGCCCCGGCGTAGATTAGTCCGACGGCGCCATTAGGCTGAGTGGCGGCCGGCGATACCATCGAAAAGAAAAATCCGGCGGGGATCAGGATCGCTGCCAGAGGAACCGCAATTCGAGCTGCCCACAATAGCGGAGTGGGAAGAAGCGCGGCATCCGCCAACAACTGGCAAACCAGCGAAAGAATAATGAACACGCCCGCGTGCGCGTGGCCGGCACGAAAGAAATTCTGGCGCAGCGGATTGTCCATATAACCGCTGCTTTTGTCCATGAGCGAGGTCAAGAGAAAGTATCCGCCATACTGAATTGTGGGCACGGTGATAAGAATAATTCCGCACAACATCTTGGCTTCGCGCGTCATGGCTGCTCCTTTCTCCTTTCAGACTCCAATCACCCCGCACAACTCTTTCACCGCTGCCGCGCTCTTGTCGAGCCCGGCCTTCTCTTCCGCCGTGAGTTTGATCTCGATGATCTGCTCGATCCCCTTCGCGCCCAGCTTCACTGGCACGCCAACATAGAGGCCGCTGATCCCGTACTCGCCCTGCAAATACGCGGCGCAAGGCAAAATCTTTTTCTTATCTTTGAGGATTGCCTCAACCATCTCTGTCGCGGCCGCCGACGGTGCGTAGTAAGCCGAGCCCGTCTTCAAATACTTTACAATCTCGGCGCCACCGTCGCGCGTACGCTGCACCAAAGCTTCGAGCCTGGATTTCTCAATCAACTCCGTAATCGGAATGCCCGCCACCGTGGAATAGCGTGGGAGCGGAACCATGGTATCGCCGTGTCCGCCCAGCACGAACGCAGTCACGTTCTCCACGCTGACCTTCAACTCATCGGCAATAAATGCTCGAAAACGCGCCGAATCCAGCACGCCCGCCATCCCAACCACGCGCTCGCGCGGAAATCCGCTCAGCTTGTAAGCCGCCTGCGCCATGGCATCCAGCGGATTCGATACCACAATCAAAATGCAGTTCGGCGAATACTTCACCACCTCACCCACCACCGCCTTCATGATGCCGTAATTCGTGTTGAGCAAATCGTCGCGGCTCATGCCGGGCTTGCGCGGAATGCCCGCAGTAATGACGACGATGTCGGAATTCGCGGTGTCTTTGTAGTCATTCGTGCCGGTGATATAAGAATCGCGTTTCTCGATGGGCATGGCCTCAAGCAAGTCCAGCCCCTTGCCTTGCGGGACCCCTTCAATGATGTCGATCAGCACCACATCGGCCAGTTCTTTGGAAGCAATCCAATGAGCCGCCGTTGCACCCACGTTTCCTGAACCTACGATCGTTACTTTCTTGCGCATGTATGAGTCCTTTCGAAATTAAGCAGTTAGCAGCTAGCAATTAGTTGTCAGCATTCGGTCCTCAGGCGTTGTCATTCCGAGCGAAGCGAGGAGTCTGCTGTTTGCAGGCAGCGGCAAGCTGCTGTCGTCGATGCTCAATGCTAATTGCTAGCTGCTAATTGCTGCGCCCTACACCAACACCGCCGCCCCCATATTCTCAATAATGCAGTCCGCGAACTCACTGGTCTTCACCTTGGTAGCGCCCTCCATCAGCCGTTCAAAATCATAAGTAACTTTCTTCTGGAGAATAGTCCGCTCCATCCCGCTCTCGATCAGATCCGCGGCCTCGTTCCATCCCAGAAAGCGAAACATCATTACGCCAGAGAGCATCACCGACCCAGGATTAATCACATCTTTGTCGGCATACTTCGGAGCGGTCCCGTGAGTGGCTTCAAAGATCGCGTAGCCATCCCCAATGTTCGCCCCCGGAGCAATGCCCAGCCCGCCCACCTGCGCCGCGCAAGCGTCCGAAATGTAGTCGCCATTCAGATTCGGGCAAGCCAGCACCGAGTACTCATCTGCCCGCGTCACCACTTGCTGGAAGATCGAATCGGCAATCCGATCGTTGACCATGATTTTCTTCTTCCACTGCCCCTTGCCGTGAGTCGCATAGATTCGGTCGAGCACGCCTTTCACTTCCTGCTCCACAGCCTGACGAAAGGCAGGCGGAGCAAACTCCATCCCCGGCTCCACCGACTCAGCATTCTGCGCCACTGTCAGACTTGGATTCTTGTCTTTATTGTCGACGATCCAGCTCTCGCGCTCAGTAATCACTTTGTCGCGAAACTCTTCGGTGGCAAGCTCGTATCCCCATTTGCGGAACGCACCCTCGGTAAATTTTTGGATGTTCCCCTTGTGCACCAGCGTCACCGTCTTGCGGCCAGTCTCCAGCGCATGCAGAATCGCCATGCGCACCAGGCGTTTCGTTCCAGTGACGGAGATCGGCTTAATCCCAACACCAGAATCCAACCGAACCTGTTTCTTCCCGCCCTTCAGCATGTCTTTGTTCAGAAACTCGATTAGCCTTGCGCACTCCGCAGTTCCCTGCTCCCACTCGATGCCCGCGTAGACGTCCTCCGTGTTCTCGCGGTAGATGACCACGTCCATACGCTCGGGATTCTTCACCGGCGACGGCACTCCCTTGTAGTACTTCACGGGACGCACACAGCAGTAGAGATCCAGAATTTGCCGCAAAGCGACGTTGAGAGACCGAATGCCGCCGCCGACCGGCGTGGTCAGCGGACCCTTGATGGCGACGCGGAACTCGCGAATGGCATCCACCGTATCATCGGGCAGCCACGTATCGAGCTTTGCCTTCGCCTTCTCGCCAGCAAACACCTCGTACCACGCGACCCGACGCTTGCCCGCGTAGGCTTTCTCCACCGCCGCGTCGAAAACACGCCGCGAGGCCTTCCAGATATCGCGCCCCGTGCCGTCGCCTTCGATAAACGGAATGACCGGACTGTCCGGCACCTCGTACTTTCCGCCCCCATAGCCGATCTTTTTCCCGTCGGACGGGACAGACACACCGTTATAAGAGCCCACCATCGCCAGCCTCCCTTAGAATTCTGCGTAACATTAGAAAACTTCTCATTATAGAAGGAACCGATCACCATCGTCTCGTCCCAAAAGACTTGCGCACGCCCACCGTCACGTACCGGCCCCACGGCCCGTTGTTGCCCAGATCGGCTGGACCCAGATTGGTGTTGCGCGCCCCCAGACGATCGAACAGGAAGTGCTGGGTCACGCGAAACTCAAATCCCTTCGCGATAAAGATGCCCACTCCCCAGGAGTGCTCGATGCCAATCGCATCGGGCGACCAGGTGTAAAGTGTCTTGGGGATGGTCTTGCCGAACAGGAACGACGGCGCGCCAAAAACCATGAAGCGCCGCAGCTGCCCCCGGCCAAAGGGACGCACCTCCAGCATTCCTGAAAGCATGTAGCGCGCAAACAGGCTGCATTGCGCATTCACGCCACCGTACTGCCCCGCGTTGCCCGCACAAAGGTTGGGATCGATTTCGTTGTGCGGAGGCGCCAGGTCAAACTGCGCCCATCCCCAGAACATATCGCGGGGAAAGAACATTCGTTCCTGAACCGCAGCGTCTGTCGAACTGCTCGCTGGCGGCGCACTCTGCGCTCTGCCCAAAACCGAAATCAACACAGGAAATGCAAGAATCCAAGCTAACCTTTTCATCCAGCCTCCAATATTTATACGCTGTATAGAACTCTGAGTTTTGTACCGCCCGCCACAGCGCCCTCGTCTCCCACAGCTCGCATTGGAGATATAACGGGTGCCAGTCGGGCGGAACATTGTAACTCGCTGCCCGGAAGAGTGCCGATCAGGGCAGCACCGTCGAGGATACGTGCAATCACCCAAAGGGTCTCTGGATAGCCTACGGAATGGCAGATCCAGTTTCTCTGCTTCCAGAATTCATATTCCGAATTCTGATTTATTCCATTCGTAGGATTACTACCGAGGCTCTTCAACGAAAAGGACTTACGGTGCAACCATCTACGGTTTGGCTGGCAGATTGCTTACCTCCCCAATAGGAAGCCCGGAAACCCCATGCCCCAGGAAGTTTCTGTCTCGTATCAGGCCATCAAGAGCAAGGTCTATCGGCTGATTGATGCGCTGGTAGTCGGCGAAAAGACAGAGGTCGAGGTCCAGGAATCCATCCGCCGCTGGTGGGATCTCATCCATCCCGCCGACCGTCCAATCGCCCAGAAGTATCTCCTCACCGTTCTGGAGCGCTCTTGCCTGGCTCTCGACGCCATTGAGGGAGGTTTGATGGACGTGACTCACCACGAGGTGCCCCGCCCGTCCGAGGCGGCTAAGGCCATCAAGCTTGTAGGCAGAGTCGTCAAGCAAACCACTCTCAGCACCACGATCTGAACCCGGACTCGAGTCCATTGCCTTGATTCCCCATCGTCGCCTCGTTTTGTTCAGCCTGCGAAAAGACAGAAATTTTACAAATCGCGCTCTTGCCGGGCCTTGTCCAGCTCTGTATTCTCAATCAGCGATTCCATCACTGCGGGCGTACCGTTCGCCGCCTTTCAATGCGCGTAAATACTAGTCAGGAGTGACAAATGAGATCTTCGTCCCTGCAGTTCCTCTTCACCGTTCGCGGCTATCTTCTCTCCGGAGCGTTGTTGATTATGGCTGGATCATTATTCGCCGCGTCCGGAATCTACACTTTCACCCTGAATTCCATCGATGGCAAACCCGCTCCCCTGGCCAACTACAAGGGCAAGGTGGTTCTGGTAGTCAACGTGGCCAGCCAATGTGGCTACACGCCGCAGTACAGCGCGCTGGAGGCGACCTACGAGAAGTATAAAGACCAGGGCTTCGTAATCCTCGGCTTCCCCGCCAACAACTTCGGCGCCCAAGAGCCCGGCACCAACGAAGAGATCAAAACCTTTTGCACCCGCAAATACAGCGTGACCTTCCCCATGTACGCCAAGATTTCGGTAAAGGGCGCCGACCAGTCTCCGCTCTACGCCTACCTGACCAAAGACACAGGCCCGGGCATCGCCGGCGAGATCAAGTGGAACTTCACCAAGTTCCTGGTAGACCGCAACGGCAACGTAGTGCAGCGCTTCGAGCCAGAGGTCACACCGGATTCGAAGGACGTGATCTCGGCAATCGAAAAACAATTGAAGTAGCAGTCCTTCAAGTCATCGTGCCGCGGAGACGTAGCTCGCTGCGTCTCCACGCGCACTTCTCCCCGCGTCGTGCATCTCTTTGTCCACGTCCGTCGGCTGGCCGTATACTTGGCAGGGTTCGGCTGAAGCTCGCATTCCGATCCCGGTTTTACTGGCCACTGACCACTGGCCACTGGCCACTGCCCTCATGGACTTCGACCAACTCCAAACCTTCCTCGAAGTAGCCCGCCATGCCTCGTTCTCCCGGGCAGCGGAGAAGCGTTTCCGCACCCAGCCCGCGATCTCCTCCCAAATCCGCGCCGTAGAAGACGAAGTCGGAGCCAAGCTCTTTGACCGCTCCGGCGGCAAAGTCTCGCTAACCGCCGCCGGCAAAGCCTTTCAGAAATACGTCCAGGACACGCTGGATGCCCGCAAGTCCATGCTCACGGCTTTGGCAGAAATGGAACATGTGCCCCGCGGCGCCATCACCGTGGGCGCCAATGAAGGCACTTGCCTGCACATTCTTCCCGAGGTCTTTGCCGATTTCAAGAAGCAGTATCCCGACGTGTCGGTGAACATCAAACGCGCCGACTATGCCAAAATTCTCGAATCTGTGACGGACAACTCGGTCGATTTCGGAGTCGTTTCCCTGCCCGTGAAGGACAACCGCCTCACCGTAGTCCTCATCCATCAGGATGAGCTGGTCATCATCGCCCCGCCGCATCACCCGCTGGGTAAAATGAAGTCGGCGGCCGTGGCGGACCTGGCCAGGTATCCGCTGGTTCTGCCCAAGGCCGGCCATACCCGCGACGCGCTCGATGACCTGTTTCGCGAGCGCCGGCTGAAGCCGAACTACAGTATGGAACTTGATTCCAGCGAACTATTGAAGCGCTTCGTAGCGGCCGGCGTAGGAGTGGGCTTCATCGCCCGCTCTAACGTCCAGGAGGACGTTCGCGCCGGCGTCCTGGTTGCCATTCCCATGGCCGACGCCCAACTCCGCCGCGACCTGGCCCTGGTTTTCCGCAAAGACAAGGCTCTCAGTCGCGCCGCGCTCGCCTTCATTGAGATTGCCAAGAAGCACAAATCCAGCGCTCTATGGACGTCCAGATCGAAGTAGATCGAATGAAGACACTCCGCCCAGAATTTTTCGCGCGTTTCCCCCAACTTATCCTGGTCTCTAGCCTGTTCTGCCTCACCACAGCCGCTCAGACCCAGCCTCCAGGCGGCAATGCGACCCGGCCCATGCCTCCCACCGCTTACAAGCTTATCGCTGTCAAAGTAACCGGCAGCAAACGCTTCACGCAGGAAGAAGTCGCCGCCGCCAGTGGATTGCCCGTCGGCACAATTGCCCACGAGGAAGACTTCAAAAAGGCGGCCCGGCAACTCGGCCAGAGTGGAGCCTTCAGCGACATCGCCTTCACCTACTCCTACTCGTCCGCCGGCACCAAACTCGAGTTTCAGGTCACCGACGCAGACAAGTTTATTCCAGCCCGCTTTGCTGACTTCGTCTGGTTCACAGACGAAGAACTGCGCCGGAAGGTGCATGAACGCATTCCGCTTTTCAAAGGAGACTTGCCCACCACCGGGCGTCTGCCCGACGAAGTCTCCGACGTTCTCCAGGCCGTGCTGGTCGAAAACGGCATCCCCGGCCACGTCGAATATCTGCACAACACCAGCAAGAGCGAGCACGTCGAGTCGATCGACTATACCGTCTCCGGCGTGAGCATCCGCATCCGCCACGTCGAGTTCAGCGGTTCGGGACCGGACGAGTTACCGCTGCTTCATGCTGCCGCGGAAAAACTGGCGGATCGCGAATACTCCCGCGCGTTCATGAATTCCTTCGTCGAGCACCCGCTGCTGCCCATCTACCACGAACATGGATATCTGAAGGCCTCATGCGCTCCGCCGCAACCCAAAGTCGTAAAACCCGCTGCTACGGAATCAAGCGAAAATAGACCGCAACCGACCTTCGTGGATGTCACGTTCCCAGTCACCCCAGGCCTCCAGTACAAACTCGCCCGGTGGGATTGGTCGGGCAATAAAGAGATTTCCAACGACATGCTGGAGCCCCTCCTCCATGCCAAGGCGGGCCAAACGGCGAACACGGTTGAACTGGAGGACGATCTACGAGCCGTCCAGGCCCTCTACGGTTCACGCGGATATATCCTTGCCACCGTCAAGGTGGACGCCGAATTCGATGACGCCGCCGGTACCGTGGCCTACCACCTTGCGGTCCGCGAGGACTCTCTCTACCGCATGGGAGAACTCGAGTTTCGCGGCATTGACAATAATTTGACGGCCAGACTGCGCGCCGCCTGGAAGCTCCGCCCCGGCGATGTCTACGACGCTACCTACCTCAAGCAGTTCCTGCCTCTGGCCAGAAAGCTCCTACCCCCCAGCCTCGACTGGGAGGTTTCCACCCATGTCACCGCCCTCACCCGCGACAAGACCGTAGACGTCGACCTGCAATATACCGCCAAAGCTTCGCAATGAACCGTATCCCCAGCCAGAATCCGCCACCTTTTGTGGTTTGGGATCATCAAACCCATAGGTTAAACTTGGTTTGATCAACCATCTCGAGATGGAATGGGCGTGATCGCGTTGGTCGGGACCTAAGGAGAACACGGAATGAATCGTGGTTTGCGGTGGTGGGCGATAATGGCATCGATCGTCGTCTATGTAACTGTAACTCTCAGTATTGATGCGCTCGCCGCCGGCAAACAGACCTTTACCGGCGAGGTTGGCGACGCCATGTGCGGCAGAAAGCACATGGAGGGAACGGCAGCGGACTGCACCCGCACCTGCGTAGCGAAAGGCTCCAAGTTTGCCTTGGTGGTGGGCGAGAAAATTTATATCTTGGACACCACCGACAAGACAGCGCTGGCCACGCTGGACCAGCAAGCCGGCAAAAATGCCACTGTAACGGGTGTTTTGAACGGCGACACCATTGCAGTCAGTACGGTCGCGGCCAAGTGACGAAAACTCGCCGGTGTTCGCGAAAGCGAAAAGTGGTGGCAATTTCGTTGACCGCGGCCAGCGTTGTGGTACATTAGTCCGGTTTTGCCCGGAGCCCTCCCCCGAAGAATCCGGGCATCGTGGCGGGAACCCGCGCCAGCGGTTTCCCGCCATTTTTTCTTCCCCGCGTGAAATTCACACTTTCTTTACAAACCATTGTGTTAAATTGTGCATTCTCCATTTCATTTTTTCGTGGCGGAGGTAAACAGCGTTGGGCAAAGACATGGTTCCCAAGCGGATGTTCTTCACCAAGGGAGTCGGGAAGCACCGCGAGCGGTTAACGTCCTTCGAATTGGCCTTGCGCGACGCCGGTATCGCGGCTCAGAACCTGGTTCGCGTCTCCTCCATCTTCCCGCCAAATTGCAAGATGCTGGCCCGCAAAGAAGGCGTAAAGTACCTCAGCCCCGGCGAAGTCGTGTTTGCCGTGGTAGCTGAGAACTCCACTCACGAAGCCCACCGCCTGCTCGCCTCCTCCATCGGCGTGGCCATCCCCGCCGACAAAAACACCTACGGATATCTCAGCGAGCATCACTCTTTCGGTGAGACCGAAGACGCCGCCGGCGAATACGCCGAAGAACTAGCCGCGGAAATGCTCGCCACCACGCTGAACGTCGAGTTCGACCCCGACCGCTCCTGGGACGAAAAAAAACAGATCTACCGCCTCTCCAACAAAATCGTCCGCACCGCCAACGTAACCCAGTCCGCCGTCGGCGACAAGCGCGGGCTGTGGACCACCGTAATCGCCTCGGCTGTTTTGATTTTTGATTAGAAAAGAGCGCCTGCTAGATAACTTCTATTTTCAGCGTGGGGAATGCGGCACGGTAGAGCCGTTCATCCAGCGAGAGCAGGCGATAGCCGCGGATTTGAGCATGGGCGCCGATCAGGAAGTCGGCGAGTAAGCGGCGAGTACCGTGATCGCGCTGCTTGCGACGCCGTTCGGCATAGGCCTGAAAGGCTCGGCCAGCCAACCGCCAGATTGGCTCATTCAAGTTCCAATCAATCGCGATTCCGTTTTCCTCCAGGAACAGGCTCACAAATGCCTCGCTCCGTCCGGGAGCGGCGATGAGCTCGGCGAAAACGGGAGCTGCGACGATCAAGCCTCCGCGATTGAAAGCCGCGTCCAGAGCCGTCTCCGCCGCCTGGCTGGCGGCGCGATCGTCGTGCCACAGGGCGATGATCACGTTGGTATCGATGGCCGTGGTCATTTCTGGTTTTGCCTCTATTATTGCCCCCGCATTTCCCGGAGCCAGCGGGCGATCCCCTTCCTGCCCGAGCCAATCCCTGGATTGCCGATCCCCCGATACTTGGAGAACGCACTCTGGCTCCGTACAGGGCGCACCCGAATGCCGTTCTCGTCATTCTCAAATATCAGTTTATCCCCGGCGCGCACGCCGAGCATCTGCCGCACTTCGCGCGGAACCGTGACCTGACCCTTGCTGGTGATCTTGGCTTGCTTCTGCATTTGACCCTCTTTTCCTTACTCTACCACAGACTCCTTACTTCAGGAGACTGTGTTGGCAAGGCGGATAGCCTTCGTTTCTACCGGTCTCGGTTCTCATCCCATGAGGCGAGAACGGAATCCATTTCTTCATTGAAAACACAGGCAGTTAGCGGTTCGTGGGTGCCGAGGCAAAAAGATACGTCGCGGTCGTGTTATAATTGCACTTTAGTAACCCCTAACCGCTGCCAAATGTAACCTTCCGTTAACAGCCTTCCCGTATCATAGAACTGTAAGCAAATACCTATTTAGGCAAGAGGAACAGCAGTGGATAACGATACCCGCAGACAAAAACAGCAAGCACTCATGACCGAATTGATCGAAAGGAAGATTCGCCTGCACGCCCAGCATTTGTACGACCAGCGCGGTCAGGCCGAAGGCCTTGCCCTGCAAGACTGGGTTGAAGCAGAATCTCGCGTGCTGGAAAACAGCATCCTGGCGCCCCTCTATCGCAAGACCCGCGCAGATAGCAGCTCTTCAAACGAGTTCGAGCAGACCAGCGGACCGCAACTCAGCCCCTCAGATCTGTCCCCCTCGGAGACCGGCGTTAATTAGACCGCCGGTTCGCCCCTCCGGCGACAACTAGTCTCCCGACAACCAGTCATTCAGGGTTCTTATCTCCGGGGCAGAGTTGCCGCCGGCTCGTTCCCGGTCCCGGCGTCTCGCTGCTCCCAGCGCTCCAGCCGCCCATAGAGACTCAAAGTTGGGTCGCCCGAGTTTACAAAGGCTTGGATCACCTCTTGACGGTCGTCGGCTGCTCTCTTTCCGGAGAGCAAATCATCCGCGTGCACAAGCCACTCGATTCGGCTAGGCGTTTGCCCGGAGTTCTGCTCCAGAAACCTGACAAAACTTTCTATCACCTTAGACCGCTCTGGCCCGGCCGGCATAACATCAATCAAGCCTTCATAAAGGATGCTCTTCTGGTGGAAAACATTCGCCGCAGGCTCATTGTCAGGTTGCCAAGCCTCCAGTGCGGTCACAAAATCTGTTAACTGCGCGGACCAGTTCGACGTTGTCTTTTCCGCGTCGGTCAGCTCGCTTTCGCCGTCTCCGAAGCGCAGCCTCCTCATTCCAGTCAGCGTCCTCATCTCAGTCACCAGCCGCTTGCTCTCCGGCGATTGCCAATAAACCGCTGGCGGCACTCTGGGGATAATCCGCGCCTTCTTCAGTTCGTCCCCGGTAATGGGAGCGATCTGGGCAAGTTGCAGTTCCCGCCGAAACTGCTGATTAAAATACTTGACCGCTTCCGGAACCGGATCATTGTCGGCTCGCCACGTGGCACAGCGTACCTCTCCGAAATTGGAAACCAGATACTGCCGCAGCGCTCGAAGCAGGGCGACACTCGAAATCTCCTTAGCTTCCAGAGTCGTAACCAGGTTCCCCACTGATCCCGAGACGCCATCTCCGCCAGGCCCTATTGCTGTCGCCGCAAAAGACCGCTCATCGCCATGCAGTTGCGCCAGCGCGCCCGCGAACAGGTTGGTGAGCTGACCCAGATCCGAGGCTGACAGGCGCGCACTTACCAGGAGTTCCGCTGCGGGTTTTGCCTGGGCGTGCGATTGCAGCGTGCCAACAAATGGAGTCAGCAGTGCAATCTGACGCCCCTTCAGCTTGTCCTTGGCGGTGAAGCCGTGGCGAGCGACTTTGGCAAGCGTCTCGTAGAACAGTTCGAGATCATAGGTCAACCGTTCTTCACAACCCACAGGCGGTAGAGCCGGAAATTGTATCTCTTCTAACAGGTCGCGGGCCTTCGTCGAATCCAGCGGCAGCAGGTCATTCACCGCGCGCGATTGCAGTGAGAGCTTATCCATATTCAGACGATATGCTCGCGACAGTAATGCGGACGGCGTGTCTCCTCCGGACAGTGCAGCCCGCTTCACAGGCAGCTCAGCCGTAGCTGCGAGGTCGAACGCTTTGGACAGAAATTCAACCTTGGTGGCGCGGGTGGTCACTTTTTTGGATTCGGCAAGCCGGATCAGGACGTCCGCCCCGATCTCGGGCGGCGCCACCGCTACTCCCTCCACCATCGCTTGGAGTTCGGGATCGGTCTTCCCTTGATTCCCCGTTCCTGGCTGCCGTTTGAGCTTCTTGACCTGATCCGGTGGAGGCACCGGAGTCCCGCTCTGCCCAACCGCCGGTCCCAGAACCAGCGCCAGCATCAGCAGGCCGCTCACACCTGCCGACACTTGCATCCGCATCCCTCTCGCGATGGCTGGCACAATTTATTTCCTGGCGAGTTTCTTCCCTTTTTTCACCGCCGCGCTCCCCTTCTTGTCCAGCCGCTCGAACACTGCGGCGACGATCAGCGGCAACCCCACAGTCGCATCTACAAACACTTCCCCAAACCTCCCGCCCTCCGCCGGAGGCACAAACTTCCCCCACGACACCGCTTCGCTATAAGGACTGCCGGACAATCCGCCCCAATAAACCGGCTCGGGACAAATCCGCAGCCCATAGTGATAGCGCTTCAGCGGAACATTCTCACCCAAACGCCGGTGCCGCAATTCGCAGAATGGACCAAACTGCTGCGACCAGTTGCGCGGCACCCCTCCACCAATAGTCAGGATGCCAAGCTTCTTCTGCCGCAGCAGCGTCGCGGCAAAGTGCTCCAGATCCAGAAACGGATCAAACCGTATCTTGTGCCTCCCAGTCGATTCCCGCAGACGATTATTCAGAGCAGTGTCCAGCCCCATCTCCGAATCGCTGAATGCCGGCACGAATACCGGCACGCCCATCTCATGCGCCGATTTCAAAATCCCCCGCTGCTCACCCACAGTCTTCGCCAGATACGCCCCAATCGCGTGATTCAGCTTGTACGAGCACATCACTTCGTTGTGGTCCCAGCCCTCCAGCACCCCCGACATCACTTCTTCCACATCGTCCAGGTTCTGCTCGGGTTCCAGCGTGTCATACACCCGGTTGTAGCCCTGCTCGTACAGTTCCTCGTCGGACACCTCCGGATTGTGCCGAAAGTGCGCCCGCCCCGTAGCCTCCACCAGCCCATGAGCCATCAGCGCTCCGGTCGAAACCACAGCATTGACAATGCCGCGGTCAATCAGCTCGGTCACGATCAACCCCTGCTTCGCCACCGTCATCGCGCCCGAAAGCGTCATCACCACGAAACACTCTTCATCCCGCGCCATCGCCTCCAGCACATCGGCGGCCTCGCCGAGCTGACGCCCGGTAAAAGCCGTCTTCGACATGGCACGCACCAGATCGTCGATCGACTTCACCTTGGTCAGATCAAGCGGCTCCAGAGGAATCAACCGGTCCTCAATAGGATTGTGCAGATGCCGCTCCACACCCTCCCCGCCATGCCCAGCACTGTTGTGCGACTTTCCCGTCGAATGCCCGCCTCCATGATTGCCCTGTTTCAAGATGACGCCTCCAAGTTCGACCCGCAAATCTCCCGATGAACTACTTTACAGGAACCACATGAAAAGATGCCACGCGGTGCGCGTGAATCAGTCGGCCTCCCGGTACAATCCTTACACGCTTGTCATTCCGAAGCGCGCTGAAAGCGCGCGAGGAACCTGCTGTCCCTTGGAGCGGCAACGGAGCGGAGAAGCGCCACGAGAAGCCGCCCTCCCGCGTTACACTTTCCCCATGCCCGGCAAGCGCAACTTCGAAGACCAACTCGCCGCCCTGGACGCGCTCCGCCAACAACCCCCAGAAGCCTCTGCAGAACCTCTACGTAAGGCCCTGGCGCATCGCAACAACTTCGTAGTAGGCAAAGCCGCAGACCTGGTCCGCCAATTCCAACTGACTCAACTCACCCCCAACCTGCTAACCGCCTTCGACCGCTTTTTCGAAGATCCAGTCAAGACCGATCCCCAATGCTGGGCCAAGAACGCCCTGAGCCGCGCTCTCGCCGCCTTCGAGCATCAGGACGCCACAGTCTTTCTCCGCGGCATGCGCCACATCCAGCTCGAACCTGTCTGGGGAGGCAGCTCCGACACCGCCGGAACTCTCCGCGCAACCTGCGCTCTCGCACTCGTGCAATGCCGCAGCCTGGTCGATGCCGACTTGCTGGCACACCTTATCGAGCTAATGGGCGACAAAGACAAATCGGTTCGCGTCGAAGTGGTTCGGGCGATCGAGCAGGTGGGCTCGCCGTCCGCCGCGCTCTTGCTCCGTCTGAGAGCCGTTCTAGGTTCCGGTCTGAATTCCAGATCGCCAGACAAAGAGCCAGATGAAGAACCGGAAGTCCTGGGCGCCTGCTACAGCGGCATCCTCCGCATCGAAGGCCAGAGCGCCATCCCCTGGGTCAGCCGTTTCCTGGCCTCTGGCGACGATCCCGCCGCCGAGGCGGCACTCGCTATAGCCGGCACGCACTCTCCTCAGGGCTTCGACACACTGCGCAAACGTTTCGCCGAAGAGTCCGACCCGTGGTTCTGTTCTGTACTGCTATCGGCCATCGCTCTAACTCGCCAGGATGCAGCCCTCGAATTCCTGCTCGATCTGGTTCGCGCCGAATCGCTGCAAGCCGAAGCCGCCATCGAAGCCATCCTCCGCGCCATGCCCAACGTCGAAATCACGAAGCGCCTCGAAGAACTGGTAGCCGGCAACCAGCGCCTGTCCCGCGCCTTCGCAACCCACCGCCCAAAGTCTTCATAGCAACAAACGCTGGGTGGGTGGGATTCCAAAACCCAATCCCGTGGGATCGTTCCTCTGGGTCTTAGCGTCCTTAGCGGCCTTCCTTCGCGCCCTTTGCGGTTAAAGGCTTTTACTGACGGCTGATGGCTGACAGCTGACGGCTGGTCCCTGATGCTATATTGTTCGCCAGAGGATCGAACGCGTGCCCCCTGACAAATTCCGCGTAGCCCTGGTGCAAATGTCCTGCGACCCAGATCCCGACCAGAACCTCGCGAAGGCTTTAGAACGCGTAGCCGACGCCGCCGGACGCGGCGCCCAAGTCGTCTGCTTGCCAGAACTATTCCAGACCCAATACTTCTGCCAGCGCGAAGACCATTCCCTGTTCGATCTGGCCGAACCAATTCCCGGCAACACCAGTGAGAAGCTTGCCGCCGCCGCCCGCCAGCACGGCGTCGTGCTGATCGCCTCGTTATTTGAAAAGCGCGCCCCCGGCATCTATCACAACACCGCCGCCATTTTCGATTCCGACGGATCCCTGCGCGGCCTCTACCGCAAGATGCACATCCCCGACGATCCCCTCTACTACGAAAAGTTCTACTTCACCCCCGGCGATCTCGGATTTCGTGCCCTCGACACCAAAGTCGGACGCCTCGGCACCCTAGTCTGCTGGGATCAATGGTTTCCCGAGGGTGCACGCCTGACCGCTCTGCAAGGCGCGCATGTGCTCTTCTATCCCACTGCCATCGGCTGGCATCCCGCCGAGAAAGCCGAGTTCGGCGTGGCCCAGCACGACGCCTGGCGCACCATTCAGCGCGCCCACGCCATCGCCAACGGAGTCTACGTGGCAGTCGTCAATCGTGTAGGCTTCGAGACCGGCAACATCCGCGGCAAGTCCGCTCCCGGCCAGGGACTCGAATTTTGGGGCGCATCATTCTTCTGCGATCCCTTCGGCCGCGTCCTCGCCGAAGCCTCGCATGACCAAGAAGAAATCCTGATGGGTGACGTAGATCTGAAGGCCCTGGAAGACATCCGCCGCAACTGGCCCTTCCTCCGCGACCGCAGAATCGACGCCTATGCCCCCATCTCGAACCGGTTGCTGGACGGGCGGTAAGATTGGGTCGATGAGTGTAAATCGCCTGATTTCGTCATTTGACGAGGAGTGACACTGCGGTAACTGGCAATCGGAAGATGGACAGGATGATATAGGCAGTCGGCAAACACGCCATTGTTATATCGTCGGCGTGACGAGCGAGCCGCCTGCGATTACCCTTCTAAGGATATTTACAGGCCAGCAATCAACCTCACGGGACTGACCGACTCATTTATACCAAACGCCATTTCTTTTTCATTGATCGTAGCAGGATCAATGAATGTTCCAAAAAGACGATCCCAGAAGGTGAAGACGTTGCCCATATTCGCGTTGTAGTGTTTGGGATCGCAGCTGTGATGAATATGGTGGAATCTCGGGGTGACAAAGAACCACTCCAGCACCCTGCCTCCCCAAGGCACATTGAGGTGCATCCAATCAACGTCAAGATAGCTGAATATTACGAGCATCGTATAAACCCACCAGCGTGAAGGGTTCAAAATCGGTGCCGCAAGCACGTACGAACCCGTAACAAGAAATTGATGCGGTACTGTCGCGCGGCAGCCGGCCAGCCAATACATATAAGTTGGAGAGTGATGCCACTGGTGAGTTCGCCAAAAAGGCCGGGTATGCATGAGTCTATGGGCCCAATAGTAGCTGAAATCGGAGATCAGGAAATAAACGGCGATGCGGGCAAGCATTGGAAATTTTGCTATCTCCTTGGAAAACTCCGAATAGGCAAAGAGGCGGTCGTACATGTACAGCACCACCGGGACAACAAAGAACACGTGAAATAACTGGGCTGCAAAATCCCTTGTCGCCACCTGCCGGTACGATATAGATTTCGCACGCCAGAGGCGTTCAATCGGTATCCATAAACAAGCTCGGAACAGAAAAAAAGTGCCGAAAAACAAAACGGGACTATTAACTATTCTGATCACTATTGATCGAAGCATTTCAACACCACGTGGTATGCAGGTCGCTGCTGGCGGAATTGTGCGCCAGCAGACTATCTTCTCGGGTTCGACTCATCGAACTCAACGTTCGAAGAGGCTCATGTATGCGCCCAGTATAGTGCATAGAGCTCAATTGGCGATAAATCCCGATTACGCTCATTGAGCACGAATCCGTTCCGCCAAGATCAAGGTCATGCTCAGGATTCAACGCACGATTTTTCATCCGGTACAATAAACTACCGCCATGCTCCGATCCAATCATTCAAGTAATACTTTAAGTGTTCCCCCGGCAACCTTCCACTTTCGCATGCCCGCCGAATGGGACCCCCACGCCGCCACCTGGCTAGCCTGGCCGCACTATCACGGCGATTGGCCCGGCAAGTTCGATCCCATCCCGTGGGTCTACACCGAAATCATCCGCAATCTAGCACGCCGTGAGCGGGTGGATCTGATCGTCAACGACGCTGCAGCAGAACGCCAAGCCCGCAAGGAACTGAAGCAAGCCAACGCAGACATAACCAACGTCCGCTTCCACCGCTGGCCCACAAACCGAGTCTGGCTGCGCGACTCCGGCTGCATCTTCGCTACAGTCGCGGAGCGACGGCATTCATTAGCCCCGCACATAAGTGCGGGGGAGTCGGCAATGAAAGGAAACAAAGTCCCCACAGGGACGACACCCGCCAACGATGCCGCCATCGACCTCCTAGCCACAAAGTTCCGCTTCAACGCCTGGGCTAAATACTCCAACTGGCGCCACGATGAAAAAATCGGATCCTTAATGGCCAATATCGCCCACGCCCAGGAAATCCGCCCACAACACAAAAACACCCGCGTAGTCCTCGAAGGCGGCTCCATCGACGTCAACGGACAAGGCACCATCCTAACCACCGAAGAATGCCTGCTCAGCAAAGTCCAGCAGCGCAACCCAAGCATGTCGCGCAAAGACTACGAGAAAATCTTCGCCGACTATCTAGGCGCCCCACACACAATCTGGCTGGGCAAGGGCATCTTCGGCGACGACACTCACGGCCACGTCGATGACCTATCCCGCTTCGTCGCTCCCGACACCGTCGTCACCATGATCGAGAGCAATCCGAAAGACGTAAACCACAAACCCCTGCGCGACAATCTTCGCCGCCTCCAAGCCGCCAGCGATCAGAATGGCAAGCCGCTCAACATTGTTGAACTTCCCATGCCAGGTCCTGTCGTCTTCGAGCAGCGCCGCCTTCCTGCCAGTTATGCCAATTTCTATATCGCCAACGGCATCGTGCTGGTGCCAGTCTTCAACGATCCCAACGACCGCATCGCTCTGAACACACTCGCCGCCCACTTCCCCACCCGCCAAGTCGTCCCGATCTACTCCGGCGACCTCGTCTGGGGACTAGGCACCATGCACTGTATGACCCAACAACAGCCAACCCCTTAGCGCGCACGAAATCCTCTTTCACCACAGAGGCACAGAGTCACAGAGAAACCTGCGTATTGTTTTGCTTTCTCTGTGTCTCTGTGTCTCTGTGGTAGATTGCAGTTCAATGCCCCACCGCGAGATGACCACAAACCGCCTCGAAGCCTTCAGCGACGGCGTCATCGCCATCATCATTACGATCATGGTCCTCGAGCTGCGCGCCCCCGCCCAGCCCACACTGGCAGCGGTCGTCAAAGTCGCGCCAGTGTTCATCAGCTACGCCCTCAGCTTCCTGGTAGCAGCCATCATGTGGGTGAACCACCATCATCTGATGCACGCCGTGCACTCGGTCACGGCTCGTCTTCTGTGGTCAAACCTCTACCTGCTGTTCTGGATGTCGCTCGTCCCCTTCGTCACCGACTTCATGGGCAAGAACTACCGCGAACCGATGGCGGTCGCGTTCTACGGGCTGGATCTCTGTTTGTGTGCGACCGGATTTTATCTTCGGACCGAACTGATCCACCAGAGCCGCCACGATTCCGCCATGACCGAATATCACCAGCGCATCCAGCGCAAGAACGTTCTCTCCGGAGCGCTCTACTTGCTCTCGGTTCCGCTGGCATACGTTTCCATCTACGCCTCCTTTTTCATCTTCGCCCTGATCCCCGCAATGTATTTCCTACCAGAAAAGACGCTGGCGGGCGACGAGTAGCGAGCACCGCCTCTTAGAGAGATTCTCGCTGGGGAAATGAACCTACCTGTCAAAGGCGCAAGGATCGGACGGCAGGAAGTAACGCATTAAAGCTGATCGAAGAAATGCGCGCTGACCTCTTTGTTGATCGGACTGCTCTTGACGTTAAGTAACTCTTCAAGGGATGGCTTGGTGGCTCGCTCGGGCGCGATATCTTCAGCGAAGATTTTCTCGAATTGGGCGGCAAGGTTTTCGTCGAATGAGGCAAAAACGACCTCCCGCTCGTAGCGATAAGACCGAGGATGAAAATTGTAACTTCCAATCCAGCAGAAGACTCCATCGACGACGAGGAACTTGCTGTGCAAAGTCGTTGAACCGTCATAGACCTTTTTCGTGAAAACTTCCGCTCCCTGTTGCTTGAGCCGTGCCAGACTTTGCAAAATCGGCACCGTCATTACCGGCTCATCGATGCTGTCCTTGGAGTTCGAAAGAATCCTTACCCGAACCCCGCGCTTGAGGGCATCTACAAGCGCCCTTTCCATGACTGCATCCAAAATAAAATAGGCGTTCTCGATATCGATCGATTGCGTGGCGCCGTAGAATGCCTTCACCGTCGCTGCATGAATATTGTCATCTCGCAGGGGCTGATGATCGACAACCATGGAAAGAGCTTGGCCCGAGGCGGCTCCGAAATCATAGGGACGAACAGTTAATTCCGTCCTGCCCTTCTGCTCGTTCCACTCATCGACAAACGTCATTTGTGCCTGATTGATCGCAGGTCCTCTGACGTAGATGTCCGTGTCTCGCCAGCGGCCACCTTTGTCCGGATATAGGTGGCTGTATATCTTTCCCACGTTCATGCCACCCATGACCATGTATTGACGATCCACCATCATCACTTTGCGATGCATCCCCATGTAGTGGTCCCGCTTGTCGTTCAGGCGGACAATCTGAATCGGGCTCTTAGAAAATGAGGGATACTCTTCCAGATACTTGAGCACGTCCCGATAACCGATTTCCCTGGCCACATTGCCGTCGACCACGATTTTGATATCCAAATCTCCACCTTCGCAGAGGCGTTTCAGTTTGGCATTAATAAGCCAGTCGGCGAATTCCCAGCCTGTCCCGTCATCATAAAAAGCCCACGCAAACATGTAGATGGACTCGCGGGCTTGCTCAATCAGCTCCTTCCTCTTGGCAAAAGAAGCCGGTCCGTTGACCAGCACGTCCACCTGGTTTCCAGAAACAAATTGAAACCCGAACGGCTTTTGCAGAACGCCGGTCATCTCTTTTCTGTAGCCGTCTTCCTTCAAAAGACTGGGCTGACCGTAGTTCCGGGGAGGAAAAGAAGTGTTAGAGATGACGTCTCGGGACAACCGATCCGCCACGTGACTCCAGGATTCATAGGGAATCTTCTTTTGCATCCATCGTTCCGCGCCCAGGTAGTCGGCGACCTGAACGGCATCTCCTTCAATTTTTGTAATAAGCGTCGACTTGCTTCGAACCGCTTTTGAGTTGTCAGCTTTTTGGCCGCAAAAAGGTGAATCCCGATGGGTGCAAGCGCCCAGCGACACGACCAAAGAACTAGTGAAGATGAGTTTGGCTAATACTCGCATTTTTCCGAAATCATACTCCCGGCTGAGTCGTTCTGCTGCCTTTTTCACCCCTCCCGCTCGCGCAGCGGACAAACCGCACATCGCACTTTCACTCCCTCACTTCGGCACCGAACAGGGACATCTCCCCGGCCCCGCCCCTTCCGCGAACAATCCAGCAAACACCAGGCTTCCCGGTATTTTTCGAATCGAGCCTTCTTCGACCGTGGATTGAACCACAGCCCAGTCAATCCCTCCGCCATCTCGATCGGCACGACGTACCACAAATCCTCGGGCACGAGGTGGGCAACAACGAAATCCATGTCTTCCTTGGTGAATGTCTGGCCGTTGTGCCCCGCCCGAACGTGGTATTTCGACGCGTTCCCCGCCCGCAAGCAATACGACCCGCCCTTCACCTGCACCCGCCAAAACCCTTTCCCCCAATCCACCACAAAGTCGTAGCGCTCGCTGTCTCCCCAGGGCTTGCATACCGGGATCCTCAGCTTGCAGACCTTGGCCAGAAACGCGGCTTCTATCGCTTCCCCCATCCTCTTGGTGTTATCGTCCGCCACCGCCTGTAGTTCGATCACTTCCCTGACCTGCTCCCTACCCGAATTGTTATTTTTGTCTTCCATAAACAGAAAAGGCGCAGCCCGTTAGGCTGCGCCTGAGAGCGCTCCTTTGTAATATTCCGATGGTCATCCCGAGCGAAGCGAGGGACCTTGGTTTCCCCGCCGCAAACAGAAACGGCGCAGACCCCAAAGGGCTGCACCGCTGTTTCGACTCTATAACACCATTATATCATACTGCAAAGGGTAACCCCCCACAATTAGCAAATTTATTTCTCCCAGCGAATCAACAACATAGTCCAAAAATCGCCGCCGAGGGGGCTTGACAAGATTTTGGCGAAACGGCTGAAAACGGCATTTTTTGAGGTTGAACTCTTCCTGCCCTTTGGATAACCAGATCCTCCTTGAGTTTTAACGAACACACGGTGTAATATACTAATAGACGCATACGCGTATGAACGAAGCGGAGCGCCCGGTCGTGTGGGTGGGCTCGAGTCGAAGGGACTTGCGCGAATTCCCTCGTGAGGTCCGTCGCGACATCGGTCGAGCTCTCTACGCCGCGCAGGATGGTGAGATCGATCCTGCGGCAAAGCCCATGCGCGGGTTTGGCGGAGGCTCCATGGTTGAGATCATCGCGAATCATCGCGGCGACACCTGGCGAGCCGTGTACACCGTCCGTTTTGCGGAAGCGATTTACGTTCTGCACGCGTTCCAAAAGAAATCGAAGCGCGGCATCGCCACCAGCAAGCGGGACATTGAACTGACCCGGCAGCGTTTGGCGGAAGCCGAACGGCTGCATCGAGAAAGGCAGAATTGACCATGAAAGCAACCAAGCGCGCCCAGCCCTCCAGAATCCGCAGTGAGAAGAGTAGCGGAAACGTTTTCGCCGATCTCGGCCTTCCCCATCCTGAGCAGGAGCTTCTAAAATCGCGCCTCACGCTCCAGATTTACCGGCTGATTAAAGCTCGAGGGCTTAAGCAGGCCGAAGCTGGAAAGATCCTGGGTATCAAGCAGCCCCACGTTTCGGCGCTCATGCGCAACCGCTCGGGATCCTTTTCCGTGGAACGCCTCATGGAGTTTCTCACATCGCTGGGACAGGATGTGGAGATTACCGTGCGACCCACGCGCAAGCAGCATGGCGAATTGTCGGTGTTGGCGTGATCAGGTCGAGGGTCTGTGGCAGCCTCGGCATGGGAACTGCCGGGAAAGATCTCGAAGAGTGGGACAGCTGTGATCCTTCGCGAAATGAAAAAAAGCTGACCCGATCTGCTCAGATTCTGAAACCGCAGGAATTATGTGCGTACCTTGCGCCGGATCACGCCCGTCATGACCAGCCCGGTACCGAATAGGAGATACGTGGATGGCTCGGGGGTGGTAGCAACGGTGCCCGCTGTTGCTTGTAGCTGAAGGTGATAGCGGACTCCGAACGTAGCGTTATTGTTCATTACGGGAATCTCAAGAGTGATTTTCGAGCCCGGAGCAACGACTTGTCCAGCTGGAGCTACGAAGTTAGCTGTGGTGAGGCCGAAAAAACCGCCGCTGAGAGCAAAGTTCTGAGGGGGAAGAGTGCCCCAGCCCGTGACCACGACATTTGGTACGAAGTCCACCGCAGTCAACTCTGACACTACGACCATATGGAAATCGGTCCAAGCGACTTTGCTTGTATTCTGGACCGTCACTTTCCATATTGCGTCTTGCCCCTTCTTTAGAAAGGCGTATTCCGGATTCTTCCCACCTATGCCGTTCACGAACAAGTCTTGAACATTCAAATCATCGATGCCGACAAGAGGCGGAGTAATCGTTATCGTATCGGCGAACGCGGCTGTCGAAACTGCAACAATACAAGAGATCAGCAAAACAGCAAATCTGCGTCGCATAGAAGTTCTCCTTCTTAGCCTGTGTTCAACGTTTTGAGCAGCGATCCCAGCTAGGTGACACGGCGCGCGGTTTCTGAGAAGTGTCGCCCAACATTCGCAAGAGCCCGCATGAGCCCTGCTGAGTACTTACCGTCCCCTCCAGCGCGCCCTGAGCGGTGGGGTAACCATTCCCTGGAGGGATGGATGCTGGCACGGTCAGGTATTCTGACACCATTGAAGAGAGACGCTTACAAAAAGTAGCTTCCGTTCGGAAAGCCGAACAAGCCCGCGTTAACGTGCATTCTGGCAACAAGATTCAGAGCAGAGCAAGCGTTCCATCAGCCATTCTTACGTTCCGGAATCGGAACATCCACCGAGCCAAAGGGCTAATTGGTGTTCGTTCCAAAACCCACGTTGAGGGGTGATTTTCCAGAGCTGTGGTTCCCCTCTATACTTCGATCTAAAGGTGGCGCCTTGCCTGACAACGACCTAAAGCCAGAATCACCACGTGCAAACGATGCTCCCCTAGCAAACGCGCTGGGGCTGTTGACACGCGCTATCTTTGCGGTCGTCCGGGAATGCAAGGAAAACGGCACACTTGCCGTAGGTCGAGCAGTTTATACCGTACGTCCGAATTTTAACCTCAAGTACTCAGTTGATCCGACAGTCTTGAATTTCGGACTCGAGCAACTGGAGGAGGAGGTGTGGGACTACAAGAATCAGTCGGATATCTTCGAAACCAAAATCCGCACACTTCCGGAGTTTCAAACAGCGGAGTCGCTAATCGGAAAAGAATCGCAACACAGAGAGCTGTTGCGGCATTTCGCGTTCGCCGTGGCTCACGCCTCACTCTCAGGAGTTGCCCCACAGGCACTAACGCGTCATATTGAAACTCTTCTGGGTGATCTTCAGGCGAGAGAACGGTCTTGCATCGCCACAATCTGGCTCGCAGGGGTGACACTCGCGAGTGAGCGAATATCCGTTTCGGACGCTCTCGTATTGCGGCGTCCAACTCGCCGTGATCTGCAGGAGAAGGTCACCGTCGAGTCAGCGCATTACGCACACGCTTTCCAGCCCTCGGTATACTTCTCCTGCATAGCTGAGCTCCGCCTACGATATCTGTATCCCGTGGCCCAACAGGCCGCAGTAGAAAGGCTAGTTCTCGCTCTAAGGCTATTTCGTCTGGGAGCAGTGGCGAGTTCGATGTATGCGTTTAAAGCAGACTCGTTCGATCCCCTAGCTAATGTTGGGATCGGCGGGCCAGGTCGGACTGGACGAGAGGCTTATGAACTGTCATGTGGAGACAGCCCCGTACTCGCTGATTTTTTGAAGGAAATTACTCCACTGTTGCCGACCCATCTTGATTTTCCCCAGCAGAAACCGGACTTCTTCTCCATCGCGCTCCACTGGTACGGCGAGGTGCTTCTCTCTCCTCTTCCGCCGGAGGGTTCAGTGGCATCGGCAGTGGCGTGCCTAGAAGCCTTGTTTCTTGAGAACGTTCAAACGGAAATGTCCTACCGGCTCGGCATGCGCGTGGCGGGACTGATGCGGTGCTTCGGTTTTCCGTCTGTGGATGTCCAAGCGGTCGTCAAGAATGCCTATGATGTGCGCAGCAAGTATGTCCACGGAGATGAGCAGGACAATAAGTGGTCCCCACAAAAACTGCTTGAGCTTTCTAGTTCAATTTCCGACTACGCCCGGCTAGCGCTTTTAGCTTTCTGCCAGCTAAGGGGAAAGTTGTCGAGACGGGAGTTAATGGCAAGCGTGGAGATGTCTCTGCTCGACGACAAGAGTCGTGACGAACTGCAAGCCACATGTGATCAGGTCAAGTTCTGTCGTAAGCCCGCCTAGACTTGTTTCCTGCCCTTGGCAGGTGGGATCGACACTGCGGCGCTGAAAAACGCCGCCTTTGTAGCTCAGGAGGCTGGCCAGCTCACCGCGCGGCTTCAACCGTGAGCTTCAAACCTACCGCCTTAGTCACGGCCACCAGTGTGGAGAGCCGAGGGTTTCCCCGCGCCGACAAGGCGCGATAGAGGCTCTCGCGCTCGATTCCGGCGGCCTTGGCCACCTTGGCAAGGCCGCCTCTGGCCTCCGCAATGCGGCGCAGCGCGATCAGCAGCACGGCGGGTTCTTCGGTATCTTCCAACGCGGCTTTCAGGTACTCCGCGGCGAACTTGGAATTCGCGCGCAATCGACGGCGCATTACTTCGTCATGCGACTCACTGGTTATTATCCTTCGCTTTGCGCTTCACAAACCGAGTGTAACTTATAAATTACGCCAAAACAAGTCTGACTGAGAAGTCCTGCGGCGTCGCTTGTCATCCTGAGGACCGCGTTCTTTGCGGGCCGAAGAGCCTGCCCTGAGCTTGCCGAAGGGACCTATGCAACTTGCCGGCAGCGCCGATGCTGCCGGCAAATTGCATGGGTCCTTCGTCGGGAGTCCTCCGCTTTCGCGGACGACTCCACTTCCTCAGGATGACAATCGTGGCGGTGTGTCCTGCGATGTAGCGGGGGGAGATGGCAGGTAGAGGCTAAGAGCCAAGAGCTGCCTCTATCGCAGAACCACAGCCCCCCGCCCCAGCGCGCTAATTGTGTGAGGAACGTCAGGCTGCACTGACTTGCCCTCTGGATTGGCTGCCACCTGCCACGCCTTCGCCAGAGTCTCGCCGGCCGCCATCTTAGAGAACAGATTATCGAGGAAGAACGATGTGTTCGGCCCCAGGCGGCGCAGCGTCAAGACAGCGTTGATCTTGAGTCCCTTGGTCTTGAAGCCGGCGTCGTAGGCTTCCTGCGGATTGTCGCTGGCGATCCACAACAGTTTCACCCCGGCATGCGCCGCCGCTTTCAGCAGTTCGGTGCCGGTGATGCGGTCGCCGGAAGGATCACTGATCACGCCGGCAGCGCTCGCATCGCAGAACAGATGGAGAACATCGTAGGCGTGGGCAACCGCACCCCGCAGTTCGGCGACCGAAGTAAATTTGGCGCTCGCCGCTGCGGGGTAAAAACGTTTGTAGACGCGCAGGTCGGAGTCTAAGTACTCGTCGAATTTAGTGGTGAAGGCGGGCGCAAGCTGGCACACCAGAACCTTGGACCCAACCACATCTTCTTTGCGGAAAGCGTCGAAAATTCCCATAGCGAATCGAGCGGCTAGCTTCTAGCTACTAGCTTCTAGCCAAGCCATGCGACTGTCTCGCGTTTTTGCTAGCAGCCAGGAGCTAGCGGCTAACCGGGAGAGCGGCTACTTCTTATACTGCGTGGGCTGCGGACCTTTTTCCAGCGTCTCGCGGTCCCAGATCCAGCCTTCGCGGGTGTAGCTGGCGAGTTCGAAATCCTGCGTGAGTTCGAGGGCGTCGACGGGACAGGCGTCCCCACAGAGGCCACAG
>Ga0210404_10000169_pt1 | contig 42818 bp, 39 predicted proteins | sample IncBWH28MmetaG_FD_155455 | JGI IMG/M metagenome (GOLD analysis project Ga0210404, IMG submission 155455) | Forest soil microbial communities from Barre Woods Harvard Forest LTER site, Petersham, Massachusetts, United States - Inc-BW-H-28-M | ecosystem: Environmental > Terrestrial > Soil >... | reverse complement strand
TTGCCTTCGAGCAAAAGTACGGCCCCTTTCGATCCGCCGATACGATTTTCGGTTTGTCGGGTATCCGACTGAGATTCCATTCCCGCTTAGATAACTTCGCGGCCCGAATATGGACAGCGCGGGCTCACTCTACATAGCTTGGTTGAACAAGGGGGAATCGCGCGAACCGGTATTTGCCGTCAGGTTTGTCCCTAATGGATATGGAACCCTCGACAATGTGACAACCTGCCAGTTTCTAGGCGAAGAATCGTTGCGGGAATTCTTGGTTCGTTCGCTCTTTATCGGGAGTGATCCCGTCGAAGCTGCGTTATTGGATTTGCACTATAAGGGAAGTGCAGAGTTTCATTCCCTCAACATTTCGGACGATAATTTGCGCCGGTTCAAGTTGGTCTAACGGGCCGCTCCCTTTCCCAAGCAAGAACTTGTTTCTCCATTTCGTCGAGAACTCCACTCATGTCTGGGCTTTTAACTGCCTGCCATTTCGCTACGGGTTTCTCAAGAACCTACTCCCCACAAGAACGTCCGGCTCTTGGGCGGATCAACCACCGTCGAGGAGGGGCTAGGCGACGAGCTTGGCGTCCGGGTGTGGCTTTCCCCCGGATCTTCGCAGGACCGTCTATTTCTCGGGAAGTTTATCCGCAAGTTCGCTGGCCAGCTCGTGTACGTCCGTTGTTTTACTAAATGACTGAACCTCTTGCTTGGAGGAGTCCACGTTCATGCCCATGTGGTGGCAAAGCTTCTGCAACATCTGAAGGATCGTTGTGAGCTCCTGCTCGGAAAGCATCCCGACCTGAAGATCCAGATGCGACCTCCGTTCAGACTGGCGGGACATTCGGCCTTGACTGATCAGCACGAAGATCGTCAAGAACACGCTTTCGGAGGAGACGACGAGTGCCAGCACTCCAAAGGGAAACGGATCGAATGGCTTGAGACCCGGAATTACGCCCAGATTCAGCAGAGCCCACCCGAAGATCAGAATCAAATGCGCGGCGAGAAATCCCACGTTGCCAACGAGCTTTGTAATTACGTCGCTCACGCGCTCCGTCGTGGTCCGGCGAACAAGCGCGTCATGTTCCAGTTTAGCGATTGCGTCGATATTGCGCTCAGTAGGATTAGCAGTTTGGGACGGCGATGAGTTTTCCATACGTTTAGCTCCTAGAAAGTGCCCTCGAACGCACTGCGCCAACGAGGGTAACGAGTATCGTTGCCGTGTTGTTCTTACGGATAACCCAGGCGTTCAGCGTCGCATGAGCTCCGTGGAATTCCAATAATTCGGTGCCTGACCGGTGCAACATCTGGAATGCGCGGTAGGTTGGCTTGGCGATCCCATGCAGATTCGGAAGGCCGAACCCGCCGTGAAATGGGACGGATGGAAAATAGTTCTCTCGGAAAGTGTCGCTGAAAGTTTAAAAGCTGTAACCGTGGACGACTTCGCGGGCTTCCATGATGATCGTCCACCGAAAACATTGACGATGTGTGATTGGATGCTCTGGTCTGTCAATCGTTTTTGAGCGTCATCGATCCGGTCTTAAACAAGGCCGGACTCAGAGTATTCAGTCGGGAATTCCAGCTTAAACGGCAAGAGCGAAACCTCTAAATCACGCAGACCGTCCGGCAATTCGCGATAACTCCGGCCGGCACTCTCGGCCGAAATCTGCGCCTTAAAGCCGTTAAGCGGCTTTTTGAGCATCTTTCTTCCGCTTCGTGGGCCAGGACAATGGCGCCACAAATCCCGCCCCGACGGGATTGAGGATCGTCTCGCGTAGAATCCTGTCAATGGCCCTCAAAGCGCTTGCGTCGAGCTTCCATCCTTCGATGCCGTTCACGGCCGATATCTGTGCGGGACGGCGCGCACCCCAAAGAGCCACCGTCACTCCCGGCTGATCGAGCAGCCAGCGCACGGCAAGATCTCGCACGCACTTGCCGTAATGCTCCTGAGCGAACTGATCGAGGCGTTCCACGGCTCTCAAATACTGAGCATAGGTGGGCGGCCGGAACTTAGGATCGGTTTTGCGCAGGTCATCGCCCTGAAACACCGTGTCCGCGCTCATCCTTCCGCTGAGCAAGCCGCGACAAAGAGAGCCGTACGTGAGTGCCATAATGTTATTTTCGCGGAGGTAAGGAAGCACGTCGCCTTCGCTTTGACGTTCAAAGAGGTTATACGGAGATTGATGCAGGTGCAGGGGCGCAACCGAACGGAACCGTTCCACATCGGCCGGCGAATAGTTACTTACGCCGATGGCGCGAATCTTGCCCTCGCGGTACAGCTGATTCATCGTTTCTGCGGTCTCTTCGACCGGGATGCCGGGATCGGGCCAGTGCACTTGGTAGATATCAATATAACTCGTTTGGAGGCGGCGCAAGGAATCGTCGACCTCCTTCAGAATTCGTGCGCGGGACGCATTGCGGAGCACCAGTCCCTTCAACCACTGAAGGCCAACCTTGGTGGCAATGATTACTTTGTCTCGACAGCCAAGCTGGGTTATGGCTTGGCCGATCATTTCTTCGGAACGGCCAAAGCCATAGACGGGCGCACTATCCACAAGGTTGATTCCCTCGGCCAGCGCCGCGTGGATGGTGCGGATGGATTCGCGGTCGTCGGTGCCGCCCCACATCCAGCCACCCATGGCCCAAGTGCCGAGCCCAATCCGCGAGACATTTAGATCGATTCCGGGAATAGTCGTAGTTTCCATGGAATTGCTCCTGATCTGTGGCGTTCGCCAGCATGCCTCGAGTACCATGCCGATGGGCTGCGAACTGTCAATTCAGTAGGCGCCAGCTTCGTTCCGGGAGCTCGAGATCCCCGGGCTTTCCGCGGTGATTTCCAGCTACCGCTTCGTGGCCCTCCGCTTCGCCGCCCCAAAGCTCCGCTTTGCCGAGCTCCGCGCCTTGTGCGCCACCAACGAAGTGCGCGTCGCCGCCCGTTGTACCCGGCCCCGAATCCGCCGGCTGGCCGCTGATAGTTTGCGTTTCGCGTGGTGCGCGGTCCGCCTCGCGTTAGCCGTGTTCCGCTTCACGGTGCGACGAACTTTCGCCCGGGCGGCCGCGGTTTTGCGACGCACTTTTCCAGAGCCCGTGCCCGTCGCCAAACGCCGCGCCTTCTTCACCCTCGCAGCCACGGTTCCTAGTGTCGATCCAATCGTGCGCGCCACCTCGATGAGAGACCCTTCCCCTGCGCCATGCGACGAATTGCTCATTTCACACTCCCTTGTATGAAGTAAACCGCCTGTGAATCGACCGCGCGAAGAATCCCATACGAACCGGAAGACCGCCGCTATACGTGGCGCGCTGCTTCGTCGTACGCGCGCTCGCCGGCTTCCGTCGCCGCCTCGATTTGCTCGCCCGCATGGCCGGCGGCTTGTTGCGCCCGCCGCGCCCACCGCCGCCCCTGCGCCACGGCGTCGTCCACGCCGGTTCGAGCGGCATCGGCGATGAAATCGCGGGTTTCTTCGCCCGCCCGCGGAGCGAATAACACACCCAGCGCCGCTCCCACCGCGACGCCCACAGCAAAAACGCTTACAGCCTCGGGCCACCGATTTCGAGAGTGCATGAATGCCTCCTTATCGCAAATTCCAGCGTGCTGTATCAGGCCGCGTTTTCGGAAACCGTGCGACGCGTCACGCTGGCCTCACTGGTGGATGAAACATCTTCCGCCCCCGCCATCTTCATGATTTCCTTCGCCCGCCGGATCTCATCGGACCTGTTGCAGTGAACCGAAAGCAGGATCGCGCCGTTCTGGATGTAGCCTTCGTAGCGCTTGGCCTCGTACTCGGGAATCCCGAGCCCGATCAGCGCGCCCGCGAACTCTCCCACGGTCCCGCCGACTCCGATCCCCGCAAGCGTGGCCACGAGCGGCCCGGCGGCAAGGAATGGACCCACCCCAGGTATCGCCAGCGCGCCGACACCGGCGAGCAGCCCGAGCGTCCGTCCGACGACTGCGCCCGATCCCGTGCCGGTCGCGGCTCCTTCCGGTGCATTGCTCGATTTCGCCGTTGCAATCTGCCGCGAACCCAGATTCTCGGGAATGAGCGCGGAAATATCCCCTGCTGTAAATCCGCCCCAGATGCACGAATCGGTTGCGAAATCCGCGGTTGACATCGTGTTGAATATTCCAAACACGGACGTTTTCTTGCTTTCCGCCATGACCATTCTCCCTTTCGTTTCAGGCCCCTGCTCTCGGTATTCAGCTGTCCGTCAGACGCGATTCGAATTGCCGCTGATCGGCGGGGGCTCAGCCGGTGATTGCACCGGCAACGAATGGGAACCCACATCCGGCCCGTTCATGCGCTTGTTGCTCGATCGATCGCGCCGCCGGCCGTTTTCCGTCCGGCCGATCCGGAGTTTTTCATTTGTCTTCGGTACGGCCAATCTCGCGTTCCGCCTGCTCCCGCGCCGTTTCTTCGGACCTACAGCCTCTTCTTTGCTCTGGCACAGTTCCAAAGACCCGGCCAAGCGCCGATTGCTTGCGAATCGCGCACATCCTAGTTGGCCCGCGGCGATGAATCCATGCCGTGAAAACTGTAAAGCTGCCAGGCAACATCTGGGAGCACGTACGGCCGCGGCGCAACCTACAGGGGTTTCCGCCAGCCCTTCACACATCGACGGTATTGTTGATTTCGCGTGCGTTCGCGATCATGCGAGCTGGCGGAGAAGAGAGAACTGGCGCCGAAGGATCCTATAGGATTCGAGGCTGGGGTCGGCGTCATTCCTCTTCTCCTCCTTTTTATTTGCGAATGGCGATTTTTCAATCGCAGGAGGAGGTTCCGATGCTGCTCATGATTCTGGTGATCGTTCTTATTCTCGCTCTCGTCGGATCGGTGCCCACTTGGCCGCACAGCCGCGACTGGGGTTACTACCCGAGCGGCGGTCTGGGCGTGGTATTGCTGATCATCCTCGTCCTGTTTCTGATGGGTCACCTCTGAGCGGCGCGCCGGCACGGTCCATTCACGCGTGAAGATGCCACTAGCCAATAGGGTTTCGTTCTAGCGAGCGCTGGCGCCGCGATGAAAGCACAGCAGAATGCACCTGGGCGCGGCAGCGCTCATTCCGATCACGGGATCAAGCGCAATCCTGCGCGAGCGCAGCGCCCGAGGTGCTGCGCGAGCAAGTCTCCTATTTTCCGCGCAGGCACCCTGTTCACCCCTGAGATTGTCGCAAGAAGAAAAAGGAGGAAGCCCGTAAGGGCTTCCTCCCTTCCGTGTTAATCGCTGGCGCGGGCAATCTTTGCGGTGTCGCGATCGGTTTGCTTGGAATCGACAGAGGATTCTCCGGTGGAAGAAATATCCTGTGCGCCCGAAGCCTCCAGGACATCCTTGGCGCGCTTGATCTCGTCCGAGGTATTGCAGTGCACGGAGAGAAGAATTCCGCCTTTTTGCAGGCGGGCTTCGTAGCGCTTGGCCTCGAATTCGGGGATGCCCATGCCCACGAATGCCCCCGTGACGCCGCCAACTGCTCCTCCTACGCCCAAGCCCGCTAGCCCAGCCATAATAGGGCCCGCAGCGATGAATGGCCCAAGGCCAGGAATCGCCAAGAGGCCTACGCCCGCGAGCACACCAAGCGTGCCACCGATGACACCGCCTGCCGTCACGCCCGCTGCTGCGCCTTCGGGAGCCTTTGTTGATTTTTCAGTACCCATATCCTTCGGTCCGCCAAGACTTTCCGGCATCAGTACCGAAACGTCTGAATTCGTGAAGCCGGCCCGGAGAAGGGAGTCTGTCGCGTTTTCCACCGACGTGAGAGTCGAGTAGATTCCAAACACCCCTACTTTTTTACCTGACATTCGTGGTTCTCCTTTGCATTCAAGATGCTTTCGATTTCGTTTAGTTCTTGTCGCGTGCGATTTCCAGTTGGTCGGTTACGTTGTCCTGTCCAGCGATGCCGACGGCCTTCGCTTCGACGTTGGACTTCTCATCCTCGGACCGCACGGGCCCGCGAAGGGTAACCTTGCCGTCTTGTGTGATGATTTTGATGTTGTGGGCGTAGGTCGAAAGGCTGCTGTCGTTAACAATCGCCTTTCGAATCTTCTGTGTGATGGCACGATCTGCCGGATTCATCTTCTGCTGGTCCGCCGTTGGCCCGGACTGGTCCTTGTTTTGCTTGGTGTTATCTGGTGTTGGCTGCTGGTTGTTATCCTGGGATCGAGGGAGCGGTGCGGCCAGGAGAGTTGCGCTGAGAGTCAGCGCACCCAAGGGCAGAAGCAACCACTGAAACTTGAAAATGGTTCCATTCATTTCTGTTTCTCCTGTGCGCCGGTTAAACCGGCGAGGTGTAGTGAATGAAAAAGTCATACGAATGTGAACTAGCGACCCACATCGGCCGCTATGCTCGAGCTGCTCGCGTCCCCATCGCTGCGGTTTTCTTGGTGTGGCCGTTGGATCCGTGTGTTTCATCGGAATTGGCCGCTTCGACGTTGATGCGGCCCGACAGTTGAGTCAGTTTCCTGTCGGTTTCTTTTTCTTCCTCGAGAGTCTCTCTCAACAGCGAGACCGCTTCGCCTTCTCCCAGAAGCTTGGCGTAGGTGCTGACGCAACCGTAGCCGGCCATCTCATAGTGCTCCACCCGTTGAGCGGCTGAGATCAAGCCAGCATCCAATTCCTCGGGCGCCGGAGCCTCTTCAATCATTTCCGCACCTTCCTTGATCAAGCCTTCCATTCCCTTACATTTCTTCCCTGTAGGTTCGTCCCCGAGGGCCTTGAATATCTTTTCGAGCCGTGCAACGTGTTCTTTGGTCTGAGTCAGGTGTTCCTCAAAACCCGCACGCAAGTCTTGCGACGTGGCCGCCTTGGCCATTTTGGGGAGAGCTTTCACCAATTGATTTTCCGCGCTGTAGAGATCCTTCAACTCCTCGACATAAAGATGCTTTAAGCGATTTGAATTCATTGAATCTCCTCTGGTCTGAGTTGGCCCAGCTGGGGGGGCTGAACGATTTCCATCTTCAATAAACGCTATCGAACCGGGGTTCGCCATAAGGCTAAGCGGGTATAAACCAATCGTTGGAGGTGTATAGAAATCTAGAAATGAAATCTGCGCCTGTTCAAGCGAGAACAGATCTATCGCCGTCGCAGTTTGAAGTAGGAATGCACAGGGCCTGCGCGATCTCAGCGGCGACGGCCAGAATTTAATCGCCAACTAGTTCGCTTGCTTTATCAAGGAGCATACGAAGGGGCACGGTTTTTGCCAGGACCAGATTCACCCCGGCCTGCGACGCCTGCGCCGCTGACACCCTGTCTCCATACAAACTAAACAGAATAATCGGTGTCTCCGGGAGCACTCGCCGAAGTGCGGGTGCGGCTTCCAGCCCGTCCATTATGGGCATCGAAAGATCCAAGATAATTAGGTCGGGCTTTACTTGCTCGGCTGTTGCGATAGCTTCTTGGCCGTTCTCTGCCTCAACGCATGTAGTGAAACCGTCAGACAGAAGGGCGTCCGCCAACAACTCCCGTATTTTCGGACTGTCATCCACAACCAGGACTGTCTTGTCTAGCTTCTTGCCATCTCTGTCGATTTCCACGGATCACCATTTCCGAAACGCCTTACAAAGCCAGAGGTAAGTTTGGCCGGAAACGGAAGTCTGGTCCCCAGTTTTGTTCCCCTCAATCAGGTTCATACGGTACGAAGCTGCGGTAAGGTGCGGCTGTCTTACCTCCCCAGTCAGGAATCCAGTTTTTCGCGCCTACTTTTCGCGACATCTTTCGTCTCGTGCAGGAGTGCTTGACCAATGTTCACCACCGTTCCGGGAGCAAGAATGCGACGATTCGTATTGCCCGTGAAGCAGGGAGCGTTTACCTAGAGGTTCAAGATCAGGGCAAGGGCATGTCACCCGAAAAGCTGAGCGAAGTTCATTCTCAAGGTTCAGGAGTCGGGATCGGGGGAATGCGTGAGCGTGTTCACCAGCTTGAGGGCAATATGATCATTCAGTCAGGCGGCTGCGGCACAAAAATCTCTGTGACCCTTCCTTTTTGGAAGCCGGGTCCTGACGTTGCGGATCATGGTCCAGCAAATCTCGGGCTGGGGAGAGCGGCTTCCGGCTAGGAGCTGGAGGCTGGAACCGGAACTGACCTTGTGTGGTTGATTGGAATGGAACTAGACACTCCGTAATTGCCAATGAGCTGAGCTTTCACCCTGTCCAAAGTGGCTCAAATACACAACTTACCTGATAGACGTGGCCTCGGTAAGGGTGTTTATCTCTAGTTCGGGAGTTTAGGCTTAGGAAACGGTTCGCCGACAAGTGCAAACGGAGGCTTACCACGATGATCTGCCGGACCTGCGGACACACAAACGGAATGCATGACGAGCGCGGATGCGTCGCCTTGGATTGTTTATGCAATCGGTACGTTCCGACAGAGATCAACGCCATCCCGTTTGTTCAACCTCCACGCCCACCGCTGAACGTACGAATCATCTCGTCATTTGGACCGGGATCACGAAGTTTATCCCGGTGATAAACATCAGGAGATCAGACATGAAGACTATTGGCAAAAGTTTGTGCTGCATCGGTCTGCTTTTGTGTCTTGGGTCGTTCACTTCGGCCGACGAAAACACATGGACGGGCCAAATTAGTGACAGCATGTGCGGTGGCAGTCACGCGAAAATGATGGCCTCACACACGGGCGCCAAGATGACCGCGCATGAGTGCACGAATGCTTGCGTGAAGGGTGGAGCGAAGTACGTATTCATTTCTGAAGGGAAGACGTACAACATCGCGAACCAAGATGATGCGGATTTACAGGTGCATGCCGGGCATACCGTGCGGCTCACCGGCAGCATGGATGGCGACACGATTACCGTAACAAAAATCGTATTGCCCCCGAAGAAGGCCTCCTAGCACCGACTGTGGGCACAGCACCTCGAAAAAGCTTCTCGAAGGCGGAAATAGATAAAGCCGATCCAAGAATTGCGGACGACTTTTGCCGCAAATGGAGAACGGCAAGCTCTCGCTCGCACGCTGGGAAGCTTACGCTACCTGAGGAACGAGAATTTCAGCGGGTACACCCCCGATTAAGAGCGCCTGAAGGGCGGAACATACTAGTAGTACAGTTAGTACAGGTACTCGTACAGGTGTGAGGACAGTGAGCCGACCTGTACCAGGACAGATAATCCAATCCTGACCCGCGGCCGATGTAACCGAATTTTAACATCTGGAACTTTAGTCTCTCGTTACAATCCCGGGCTATGGCCTTGGAAAACCTCCAGATGACCGCGGCTGACGGACCGCATGCGGGCCAACGGATCCTACGCATGAAGGGTCCATTGAGCCTCCACACCGTATTCGAGTTTCAAAACCTGGTGCGCGGGGAGACTTCGCCCAACGTCATTATCGATTTCAGCGGCGTGCCATTCGTAGACTCCGCGGGGCTCGGTGCTTTGGTGAGCGCTCACGTCTCGGCCCAGAAGGCGCGCCGAAAACTGTTGTTTGCGGCGATGAACACCCAGGTGATCACTCTGCTAGAGATGACGCACATCCGTTCCCTGTTTACCGTTTACCCGACGCTTCAAGAAGCCGAAGCCGCTCCCCTCTGAGGCGACGAACTCAGATCGGTTCCGGTGTTCTTAACCGCTCCGGGAGCCATTTTCTCGCCCGAATCAGTGAAGTACTAATAGTCCTGTGAGTTTCAAAAAAAAATCGGTACTTGACGATTATCAAAGCGGAGATTACAAGTGCTAAGTTTTAGTGGCAGTAGCGCTTAGTTTGGGTTGGAATCCTGACATTCTTTTTTCCTATTGTGACCAAGCGTTTGCATTATGCCATGGATCGGCGACGGGGCATGTCTGGGCCACACTGCAAGCAAACGAGTTAGATTTTTGTTTTGGGATGTGGATTGGAACCAAAAGTGTTACTATAACCGCGATCTAAGGTTCTTGGAGGTTCGCTCATGAGATTGACTCGACTGCTCTGTTTCTTGGTAATTTTGGGGAGTTTAGCTGTCGCAGCCAATGCCCAAACCCCCGTGGACCCTGTCATTAGAACGAATTCAACCGGTTTTGCTCCCGGAGATCCTGCATGCGGTAGTACGGTCTCAGGGGTATATTATTTGTGCGGCAACACCCTGACCGAGGATTATCTTACGGCCACATTCCCGATTGATTTTGTAAATAACAACGCTACCAATCTCACTTATTTGTACTTGGTGTTTACGGATGTTCCGGATGGCCCTCCTGGCCCTCCTGCCCCTTTCTTTCAGTGCTTCACCAATATCTGGACGGATTGCTCTTATAGCGGCGGCCCGACAACGACGTTCTACATGTATGACGATCCGACGGTGGCGCCTCTGTGCCAAAACAATGGCAATCCGGGGGGAGATTGCCCCGGCTTTCTGGCTCCCGGCTACGAGGCGCAGACTACTCAGACGCCACTTGTTTCGGACATACCGGAACCGGATTCGATTATTCTCTTCAGCACTGGTCTTATTGCGCTGTATGTGGGGACGAAACGACGCATTCGTTCTCGAGCCTAATGTTGGTTTAGTTCGCCTGGGACTTAGCCAGGGATTTCTCGGTCTTCGCAATCTGGTTACTTCTCCAGGCGCCCCCGCCATCCAATCGACTCCTCTGGGAGGGGCCCGGTAGTTCTGCTTACTGCTTCTTCGCGGAGTATTTCCGAATTAGCGCGGTGAATTCCGGGTTTGCACGAAGACTGTCCAATTCCACGTCTTGCTCGGCGGATTCTGCCGGATAGCGCTTCTCTAGCGACTCGTCTAAGGCCTTCAAGGCCTCGGCGCTTTTGCCTAGAAGTGCATAGACTTCCGCCTGAATATAGATGTATTCGACCGTGTTCTTGTCGATCGAACGCGCGCGCGTTATGAATGTCTCCGCTTCCTGGCCATTTCCGAGATTCGCGTAACATAGGGCCATTTGGCTCATTGTGTCGGGGTCTTCGGGATTCGTTTGCAATGCTTTGTAACCGAGGGAGACGGCTCGCTGGTATGTGTCGCGGGCCTTGTCCTTCTCTCCGCCGGACCGGTAAGCGTCCGCAAGATTGACAGCCATCGCCGTGTCGTTGGGCGAGAGTGAGGCCGCCTTTTCAAACATTGCGATGGCACTTGGGAATTGCTTCAAACTGAAGTAAGCCGTGCCTAGATTTGAATAGGTCGTGAAGTAAGGTTCGATTTGAAGGGCCTTTTGCAAGTAAGGGATTGCTTCCTGATACTTTCCTAGCTGAAGATAAACATTTCCCACATTCTCATATCCCGCATCAATGTCCGGTTCGAGGTCAGTGATCCGTTGATACGCTATCAAAGCTTTCGGGTAGTCCCCCAGTTGAAAATACGCGTTACCCAATGCATTTTCATTCACCCAGTAGTAGGGGTTCAGCTGAACGGCTTTTCCTAGCGCCTCAATGGCTGCCGGGCCATTGCCACTATCCAAGTAAGTGCCACCGAGCTTGCGATAAGCGTCGTCCGAATTGGGCGAGAGTGAGAGCGCGCGATTCAATTCAGCGATTGCTTCGGAGTATTTACCGGTTGCGCTGTAAACGCTACCGAGCGTGGCATGAACTTCCGGCAACTTGTCGTCCAACTGCTGAGCTTGCTGAGCGGCCGCGAGAGCCTTCTGCGTCCAAAAACTATCTTTCTTAATCGAGTTCATCCGCAGACTTGCGTCAGCAACACCGGTATACGCAAGCGCGAACTTGGGATCTGCCTTCAGCGCCTGATCGAAATAATCAAGCGCCGACTGAGCGCTTTTGTCGCCGTGGCCCCGCATGGCATTTCGCCCGCGTAGAAACAGATCATATGCAGCAACGCTGTCGGTCGGCCGGGCCTGCGCTGAGGCGAGCTCATCACCCGTCGGGTTGACGCTAAGCCCCGAGACGAGCTGATTGTAGATTTGGTCCTCCAAGGTGAACAGATCGCCCACAACGCCGTCGAATTCCCCACTCCAAAGCCTCTTGCCATCCGCAACGTCCTCTAGATTCATGGTGATGCGCATCTTGTCCCCTGATGCTTGCAGCACACCTTGCACTAACAAGTTGGCGCCCAATGCGCGCGCGATTTTCTGTAGAGGCTGCTTTTGGTCCACCTTGTCGGCCGCCTCGCTGGGGGTGACGCGGACGTCTTTCAATTGAAACAGCTTTGCTGAAAGAGCCTCCTCGATGCCTTGGGATACGTAGTCAAATTGCGACGAATTCCCGAGGACTTGGAAAGGCAGAACGGCAACGAATCGACCGCTCGAAAGGGGAGGAACTCCGGCAACACTCCGGGTGGCTGCGTTCCCTCCGCCGCCTGGAATCATGTGGCGGACCGGCGGAATGGCCAAGGCAAGGATCACCGCGGCGAGAATTCCGCCGCCGACGTACCAAATCCAGCGCCGGCTTGCGAATTGGGGAAGCTGAATTTGTATGCTGGCACCACCGCCGCGCGACATTCCTACGCGCGAAACGACTCCCGAAGATTCGCCGCCCTGCAAGTCAGCAAGAATTTCGTACGCATTTTGGTAGCGATCCTCTGGTTTTTTCTCAAGGCAACGCATAATGACCCGGTCGAGCCAGGTCGGGATGGAAGGATTCACGACCTTTGGACTTTTCGGGCGTTCCTGAAGACGCTGATACATCACTTTAAGTGTGGACTCGCCTGTAAACGGGACGTCACCCGTGAGCATTTCATAGAGAATGAGACCGAATGCGTACAAATCAGAGCGGCCGTCGGTTGGCTTCCCTTCGACCTGTTCAGGAGACATGTAGCGCGGGGTGCCCAGAAAGGCTCCCGTCTGCGTCATACCCACAGCGCCCGCAGCGTAGGATTTCGCGAGGCCGAAATCTGCGATGTAGAGCTGGTCGTTCGCGTCCAGCAGGATATTTTGCGGTTTCAGATCGCGGTGCACTACGTCTTCCGCGTGTGCGGCCGCAAGCGCCCCAGCCAGCTGGCGAGCGAACTTCAGCACGCGTTCCAGCGGCATCTTGGGGTTGTCCCGTATCAGCTGATGAAGATCTTGGCCTTCGACGTAGGCCATGGTGATGAACTTCATGCCGGCGACTTCGCCCATGTCGTGGATGCGAAGGATGTTTTTGTGAGAGATTTTGCTGGCGAGAACCAATTCCTGCTTGAAGCGGTTCAGGGCATCCTCTTCCCCTGCGACACCCTGGCGGACTACTTTAATCGCAACGGTGCGATTCAGCTCTTTGTCTGTTGCTTTATAGACGCGGCCCATGCCCCCCTGACCCAAGAGCGCCTCGATGCGGTAGCGCGGACCGAAATTGCTTCCCGGCTTTAGGATGGTCGGGTCCACCATGACAATAGTCGCGGTGTCGCCGACCGGCATCGGAGTGTTGCATTGAGAGCAGTTCTCAACGAAGTCCGGATTTGCAGTTTTACAGCTGGGGCAAATGACCATACCAACCGCCAAGGCGGCTCGAGGCTACGTTGTCGAACCGCATTAAACTGAATTATCGGGCATTGGAGTGCTACCCGCAACAGTTAGCAAAATCTATCACATACGCTCTGGACAAGAGCGCGATATTTGTTCGTAACGTAACCTAGTAGAGAGGGTTTGTCCGTACAGTCTGCAGGGAGGTTGATAGCGATATCCCTATCGCGAGCGAGAGACTCTCCCAGCGACCCTCAGCTCTCAGCAATTTTCAACCGAGAGGGCGGCGACGCTAGAATCGCCGGAGGATTGGCGCGAAGCTGATAAATCACGTGCCGAACAGGAGTGAGGATTGGCGGGAGCTCAGTCTAAACAAAAACCGCTCACTCGCCTTAACCAGGTGAGCCGTGCCTTGGATGCCCCACAGAACAAGAACCATGGTTGAGCGCGCGCCTTATTTCAGAAACCTGCGTCGAAATCCGCCCAGCGCTACTAGACCGCTCCCCAACAGGAGGAAGCTGCTGGGCTCAGGAATTGGCGAAACGCCCGCCACAGAGACGTTGTCCAGAGCATCGTAGTAAGGATCGTCCCGGAAATCGAAGTGGATGGAGTCGATCCCGGTGCCGGTTTCCGTAAACGTGTAATTCGTCCAGCCGTCGGTAATCGCCGGGTTATAAAGCAATAGCACCTCATTAATATCCCAGTAGGCACTAAAATCACTGTAATTCGTTCCATCGGCGTCGTACCAGAAACTGAAGACATAATCGTCGCCGCTCACATCAGTAAACGACTGGCTGAGGGTTCCGTCGGAACCGACCGGGCCCAAATAGGCGAAGTAGTCTTCAGAATCCTCGGGAGTGTATCCTGCGAAATTACTGCTTACGCCTGTATCCTCAAAATTGCCGCCCTCGGTCCAGCCGGTGAAATCGCCCGTCTGGAAGCTACCGTTCGTCAGATCCGCGAAGGCAACCGGACCTACCGTGCCGAGCGCGAGTACTAGAGCAGCTACAACTACCCAGTGCCTGCTGCGCATTTGAAGCCTCCCCGAGCAGAAATCTAGTTTGGCCAGCCTGTTTAATCAGCAATTCGAGCTCCTATTGGTCGCAATGATTTTCAAGCGCTTAAGCGTCTGAATTTGTAAACATGTGCACTGAATTTCGTATCGAGCCAAAATCTTTGCGCATTATCTTTCCATCCCGATTTTCCGTCTTGACCGCCCGGATGACGACTGATGCATCAGGGAGTCACTCTCGGTTCCGCAGCCAGTCGGGGTACAATTAAGGCGCTGCGATCTTGGCAAAGTGGCATTCGCCTTGCAGCGTAGACTGCGTTGGAGAGCTTAGCCATGGGACTTCCCGCCAACTGAGGCGCCCCTTGGACACGGGAATGAGAGCTTCGCCATGAGCAAGATCTGGGATTCACTGACATCTGTCGAACAACACGCACCTAGATCATCACCAAGAGGCGTAGACTCGGTTTCCGATCGCCGCATCGCTCCACGCTTATGGGCGTATGCACCTGTGTTGGTCTATGGACGCCCGACTGAAGGCCAGCCATTTCACGAGCCGACCGAAGCCTTACGTGTGAATGCCAGTGGTGGACTGATTACGCTCACCACCGCCGTGGGGCCCGGCGATTCCTTCCTGCTGATCAATAAGGTCAATCAAAAGGAACAGAAATGCCACGTGGTCGGCCGCAGAGGGAACTATCTAAGTAGGAGCGCAGTGGGTTTTGAATTCTCCGAGCCCGTCCCCGATTTCTGGGATGCAAAGCAGTAGCCTAGCCATCCTCGCGGGGCCGCGCCGGTGAGTTCAAATACGTATGTGGTCGGACTGATCAGCGACGGCGACAGCCAGATCGCAATGTTCTACGAGTGACTATGGCGCTTGCTACGGCCGCCGCACCTAAGCGAGCCGCTTGCGGCGCAATATGCCAGCCAACCCGAGTAAGCCCGTGCCAAACAAAACCAGCGTTCCCGGTTCAGGGGCAAGAGACAGCGAGACAGACGTTAGAGGTACGCCGGATCCGACGTAGCAAACGCCGTTATCGACGTTGTTGCAATCGTAGTATGTCCCGTCGTAGTAGTACACGTTGTAATCTGTGCCTCCGGGGACGCTGAAGGACACGCCAGGTATATCCAAGAACGGCGGCGAGGTGAAAAAGTAATTGTCATTATCTGCGTAACCTTCCGGAGGGAGAAGAGTCATCGGCTCACCGTTTTGCGTTCCCGATAAGGACGTGACGAGATATTCATCTCCGGACACAAAAGTAGCCGTTCCGCTCCCGCTGGCATCTATCCCGCTTCCATCGAACGAGAAATAGAACGTTGTGTCTGCGTACAGGCTCTGGGCACAACCCAGCAGGATAACAACCGCAGAAAATCGAGCGAGGCAGCCGAGGGTTGCTTTCATCAAATCTCCTTACCTCTCGGCTGCGGACCGAGGTCGAAGACTATATCGTTTATGACCGTAAGACAGTTGTCAAGTTAAAAGCTTACTCGTGAAATATTCTTTTCTTGAGATGGTTCTCAGTTCAGTCCTATTAGTACCCACGGTACTGAAACTAAATGGCACATCACCGTTTCTCATAAGCTCCACATCTCGAGGAGATTAGTTCAGTTGCACGAGCGCGTCTCGAACCTGCTGCTGCTCGCTCGCGCTGTCAGGCTTCAAACGCAACGCTTCCTCGAGTTCTTTCTTTCCCGTTGCCTTTTGCCCGGATGCTATTAGGTTCATTCCGAGATGATAGTGATACTCGGCGGAATCGGGAGATTTCTGGACGGCTTCTTGGAGCAGCGGCATCGCGCTCGCGTAATTGCCCCGCTTGTACATGACCCATGCCAACGTGTCAGTGATGGAAGGCGTCTCCGGCTCGAGCGATTTGGCCTTCTGCGCCATGCTGAGAGCGACGTCGAGGTCTTTACCTTCTTGCGCATCGACCCAGGCTGTGTTCGCGATGGCGGCGGCAAAATTGGGATCGGAGGCAAGAGCCTGCGTGTAATACTTGCGTGCCGCCTCCAAGTCACCCTTTTCGAGATACAGATTTCCAATCATGGTGGCGGCCGCTGGGAATTTCGGCTGCAAATCGAGTGCCTTCTGAAAGCGCGCGATGGCTAGATCGGTTTGCCCCTGCGCATGATAAACCTTGCCAAGCCTCAAGTAGGCCTGAAGATCGTTGGGATCGAGTTGGATGGCACGCTCGAACTCTGCTTGTGAAGCACTGTAATTCTTCAATTGGAAGTTCACGGCGCCCAGGATAACGTGGCCATTTGCGTCGTTGGGGTTGGCGGTAACATATTGCTGGACACGGGCAAGCGCTTGAGCGGTTTGATTTCGAGCCGTCAAGAAATCTGACAGTTCTGCCAAAGCAATTGTGCTATGCGGATCGATTTGTAGCGCGAGCTCCAACTCTTTCTGGGCGTCCGGCCATTTCTTTTCCGCAAAGTAGATTTGCGCCAGGTTGATGTGAACGCGAGGATCGCTCGGGGCCAGCTGTTTTGCGATGATGAGTTGTTCCTCGGCCGGCTTCAGCTCTCGTTGTCGGGCCAGCGTCTCGGCAAAGAGCAGGTGAGCATTCGCGTCCGCGGGAGCTCGCTGAACGATCTCCTGAGCATACGTCTGGGCGTCTAAGTTGTTCCCCTGTGCCAGGCTTAGCTGGGCCAGCGCCTTGAGAGCGGCTGGGAAATTCTGGGAGGCCTTCAGAGTATCCATGAGCGCGCCGTGAGCCTGCCCCAAATCGCCATTCTGCCAGAAGGCCATCGCCAAATAGTAGTGGGCCTGCGGCGAGTCCGCAGCATCGGCGACAACTCCTTGTAGAAAATTGATGGCGTCTTGCGGTTTCCCTTGGGCCATGAGTAATCGCCCATGATCAATGCGGACGAAAACATCTTTGGGGGCATCCTTCATCACTTCTTTGTCCAAGTCGCTGGCCAAGGGTATCTGGCCGGTGGTTAGATAGAGATCCTGCATTCGCTTCTTAATGCTTAGACTCTTGGGATCAGCCGCGAGGCCGCGGCGATATTCAACCAATGCTTGACTGGTCTGCTTGCGCTCCAAATAGAAGTCGCCGATGGCCACGGCAGCGACAGAGGAGTCAGGAAGTTGCTTGCGCAGTTTGTCCAAAACCGCGTCGGCGTCGGTTTGCTTACCTTGGTCCGCCAACATCGACGCCCATTCGATATACAGTGAGGTCCCGTCGGGAATGTTCTGAACACCTTCTTGAAGAATCATCTGCGCTTCCGGGATTCTTTTCTGTAATCGATAAAAACCGGCGAGGTACGTATAGGCTTGAATGGACTTGGGATCAACCGCAATGGCCTTCTTTAAGTTCTGCTCGGCTTCGGCCGAACGTTTCAAGATGATTTCGACCAGTGCCATATTTACATAGGCGCTGGGATCTTTGGGCTGCAGCTCTATGACCTTCGTCGACACTTCGAGCGCTTGGTCGGGTTTCCGCTCTCCCATCAGCGCGGCGCCGAGGAGTTGGTAGGCGGCTACGTCGTTTGGTTGCTGTTTGAGGATAAAGTTTGCTTCGTCCTCGGCCTTGCCAAACTGACGTCCGGCAAGATAGAGGCGTCCACGATCGAGGCGAGCATCCAAGCGTGTCGGATCCAACTCAATCGCTTTTTCAAGCGATTGGTATGCTGCGTTCCAATTGTGCTGGGCCAAGTTGGCTTGGGCCAGTTGGTAGTAGGCATCCACAAACCCCGGATCGATGCGCAGGGCGTTACGAAACTCAATGGTCGCATCTCCATATTTACTCTTTTTCATGTAGTTCTGGCCTTCCGCGAGGTACTTTGCCTTGGCCTTTTGAGGATTTCTAGAGCATGAGAAAAGCATCAGGCACGCGAAAACCAGAGCCATCGCGAACGTAACCCGATTTCGTGCCGCTTTCATACTACGTCCCTCCAAAATTTCTCTCCGCTCAGTTTGGTATTACCTCGTGCAAAGATGGAAACAGAGTTTCCGTGAAATCCACCAGGCGAATATGTGCTTCTTCTGCGCCGTCGTTCATAGGCGTAACTACGCGAACCAATGCGCCATCGGTTCGATTGCGACGGATGGCGTCCGCTACCATCCAGAACTTGCCCGCATATTCGCTCGCGATAACTCGCCCGCGACCCTGATACCAATAAAACACCAACTGTTTATCTTGGTCCCGCTGAATCACATACTCATTCACGACGATATCGTGGCCACCCGGAACTAAGATCGTTGCATATCCCGACTGAATAGGATCCCAACCCGCCCCCGGCAGACAGTTCTTCGGAGAATGGATTGTGTCTCCTGTTCTTTGGCTGGCGTAGTAGCCGACGTAGAGCTGAACGGGGAGCTGTGCTAATTGCGAATAAATCCGGTTCGTATAGTCACTCACACCCGCCACCTGCAGGACTCGGTCCTCGACGGGCTGTTCTACGCCCGTCCAAGGTCCAAGTGCGTAGGGAAGGTCATGCAGCGGTTGGCGCGGAACGATGGCCTCGCCATGGCTCATCGTCTGCAACAACGCAAACGCGCACAGCAGTACGCCGGCTGCGATCCACCAACGGACCGATCTTCGGCTCTTAACCACGGGCTGCTTCTCTCGGCACTTTTCCGATGTGTCGCAGAATCTGGTGAAATGCAAAAAGCAGGAGGAGCGCAACCAGAAAAATCACCCAGCCAGAGAATCCATGCAAGAACCCTTCGGCAGCGGCCGGGCCGAAGCGGTGAGCCATCATACCGGCTCCCATAATGCGAATCGCGTTGCTGACAATAGCGCTCGGTACCATCAAAACCACGAGCAAAACGCGCACCCAAAGTCGGCGCTCCAGTAAATAGCCGTAAATAACTGCCAGCGAAATCAGGGTCATGAGGGACCGGATCCCGCTGCATGCTTCCACTACTTCGAGCGAGTAGTCCGACATTACCAAGACATTGCCATCACGCAGGACTGGCACGTGAACCAAGTCCAGCCAGAACGTCGCGAAGCGCGATGCGAGCAATTGCAGCGGGAAAGTAATCTGGTTGTAGATGATTTGGGGCAGGGGGATCATGAAGATGAGAAAACACAGAGGGAAGGATACGGCACGAAGAAATTTCCATCCTCCCAAGAAGAGGATCATTCCCGTGAGTAAGGCCAGCAAGGAAAACCGGCTGGTGAATAACTCAGCTCCTAGCGAGCCGAGCAGCAGCAGTCCAATGGCTCCCAACATCACGAGCAATCCGAAATTGCTGGGTTTGATCTCGGTTTTCATCCAGCGCTGGCGCTGGTGCCAAAGGATGTATGCGGAAAACAATGGGACAAAGAATCCGTGGCTATAGTCGGAGTCAGACCACCACTGCGAAACAAGACTCTTTAGCACGGGTGCATACAACAGAAGCACCAGGCCCGACAGGATCGTCGGCCAGACGAACCACCGGCGACCAACCCACGATTTGTCGATGATCGGTTCAGTACCGGCGATGAGAGGTTCGGAAGTCAAGAGGCACTATGCGTCTTTAGTCAATTTGAGAAGTACAACACCAGCAAACAAGATTTGGAGCCGAGCGACCGTCTCGCAGCTCCACCCGGCCGAACTTTGCGGATCGATGGATCCGTGCCTAATCCGATTCGGGAATGAAATTAAGAGCAACAGTGATGCCAAGGAGTGGAAATGCCTCCGTGACGAGGGATCATAGACACCGTAACTCCATGGGTATATGTTGTAAGATGCCATGGCTAGAGCGAGTTACGTTTCCCAGTATAGGCTAATTTGAATCATCCCAGCGGGTTGAGCCAATTGGAGGGGCGTTTCGTGTAGCTGATCTGGTGAGTATGAGACTATCCCGGGAAGTGCCGGTTGGGGTGGTGGAAGTGAAATGATTTTCCTTCGAATTCAGCGGCTTTAGGGGCTTTTTGAGGCACGATTTGTCCATTAGAGCGTCTTGGCTCCTATATCACACAGTCTAAGGGTCTTACGGAGCTTGTAAACGTTAGAAGTCATTTCGAAGATGTGCACTTATTTGGATAGCTCTTTGCATAGCTTACCCAGGTGTGTACCGGCCTGGTTCTGGTGTCCCCTGAGGGACACGCCAACAAAGCAGTTCGGAGATCGAAATGCCTCCTCGTAGCGCACCAACATCGCCCAACCTAGCAGATTATTGGGCTATCGTGCGTCGGCGGTTCTGGTGGGTGATGGTTCCGCTATTTGTCTGTTGGGTCGTGGTCTGGGCGCTGAGTTGGAGGTTGCCGCCCGTTTATCAGTCCGAGGCACTCATTCTTGTCGAACAGCAGAAGGTTCCTGAGAACTACGTGGTGCCCAACGTCACCGTCAGTCTTCAGGACCGTTTACAGAGCATGACGCAGCAAATTCTCAGCCGCACTCGTCTCCAGACAACGATTGATCGCTTTCATCTTTATACAAAGCGTCCGGGCTTCTTCGGATTTTCGAAATGGCAGGACCCGATTGATGAAATGCGCAAGGATATTAAAATAGACATCGTAGCGTCCCCAGGCCATCAAGGAGAACTGACCGCCTTCAAGATCCAATACTCTGCTGAGTCACCGGAACTCGCGCAACAGGTGAATAACGAACTCACTTCACTTTTTATCGACGAGAACCTGAGAGCTCAGCAACAACTTTCAGAGAGCACGACAGCTTTCCTTGACAGCCAACTGGCCGATGCCCGCGCCAAACTGGAACAGCAAGAAGCCAAGGTTCGGTCCTTCAAGGCAACGCACTTCAGCAACCTTCCGAGCCAAATGCAGAGCAACGTCCAAATCCTGTCGGGTATGCAAACTCAGTTGGACGCTACGCAGCGGGACTTGGATGGCGCCCGACAGCAGAGGCTCTATCTTCAATCCCTCCAAAAACAGTACGACTCCCAGGAAACGACCCAGGGCGGTGCAGACGGGGTGGGCACGTCGCCGGAAGCACTGGATAAAGAGTTGGCGAACCTGCGGCTGCGTCTGGCGAACGCTCTTTCGCAGTACACCGAAGACTATCCAGACGTCATTACGCTCAAGGACAAAATCGCCAAGACTGAGAAGCTCAAGAAACAGCTTGAGGACGAGATTGCTTCGAATCAGAAGACAAGCTCGGGCACAAAGACCGTCGAGCCAGGCGCAGCGAACCCGACAACTGGTTCGACGCCCACGACAATGCAGATCCAGAGCCAGCTTCAGGCTAATCAACTCCAGATCCAGAACTACGAACAACGAGAAAAGAACATCGAGTCACAGATCTCTGACTACCAAGCTCGTCTGAATCTGACACCGCAAACGGAGCAGGAGTTGGCGGACATCTCCCGTGGATATGATGAATCCATGTCCAATTACAACTCACTGCTCCAGAAACAAATGCAGTCGCAGTTGGCAACGAGCCTTGAGCAGCGCCAGCAAGGTGAACAATTCCGCATCCTCGATCCACCCAGCTTGCCGATTAAGCCGACGTCGCCAAACCATCTGTTGATCAGCATCGGCGGTTTGATTGTTGGGGCCGTTCTGGGAATGGGTTTAGTTGCTCTACTCGAACTGACAGATGTGCGCGTTTGGCAGGCGAAGGATCTTGAAGAGGTGTTCCCGTCCCGGATGTTGGTTGCGCTCCCCCACTTGAGCACGCCTCGAGAGGAGCGATTAGGCCCGACAGTGCGGTGGTTGAAAATCGGAGCCACGGTCGCGATCGTCGCTGTGATTGTCGCCGGGAATCTCTATTCCTTCTACAAAGGTTAGGTTAGGGCCATGTATAAGAAATTTTACGGGCTGACCAGAAACCCGTTCGAGATCAGCCCCGATCCTTTCTTCTTCTGCGCTACGCCACATCATAACGAGGCGCTCGCCATTCTGAGTTACGGCGTGCTGCGGCGGAAGGGATTCGTCGTCGTCACGGGTGAGGTAGGTACTGGCAAGACCTTGCTCGTGCGATGTCTTCTAGACGCCCTGAGTCGCAATCAAGTCGCGTTTGCGTTTGTCTATAACCCAATGCTGTCGGTTTCGGATTTCTTGGCGCACGTGCTGACGGACCTGGGTCTCCCTACCACTGCGCGACCCAAAAGTGAGATGTTATCTCGCCTGAACAATTATCTTCTCGAGCGTTCCCGGCGCGGGGGGATCACAGCGCTCGTCATAGATGAAGCGCAGCTGCTCAGCTGGGAGCTTATGGAAGAAATCCGCCTGCTGACGAATTTGGAGACTTCGCAGCACAAGCTATTACAAATTGTGTTGGTAGGACAGCCGGAGCTGGATCGCAAGCTCGATTCGCAAGAGTTGCGCCAATTAAAACAGCGGGTCGGCATGCGGTGCAGTTTGGAGCCGCTGGAATTGGAAGAGTTGAAGCGTTACGTCCATCGCAGACTGGAGGTGGCTGGCGCCAACTCGCATGGGGCTACGATGTTCTCAAACGAGGCCATCGAGGTTATACACAAATTCTCGCTTGGTATTCCGCGTCTTGTTAATGTTCTCTGCGAGAACTCGCTGATTTTGGGTTACGGCGGACAGGTGAAGCGGATCACGCCGGAGATAGTGCAGGAGGTCGCTAAGGATCTGCGTTTGGGTCAAGTGACAAAATCGAGCGCTATAGATTCGGACGACCCCGAAGAACGTAAGAAAATTTCAAAGGCGCTGTTCCGAATTATCGAAGAATTGGACCGTACTTCCGGAAAGCGGTTCGACGAAGCCAAACCGGAATCGGGAGTCAAAGCAGAATGAGCCGCCTATACGAATCCTTGCGACGAATGGAAAAGGAGCACCGTCAGACAGGAGCTTCTGCGCCCGAGCCCACCGAGGCCGTCGAAATGCTCAGCAAGGTCCTAGCGCAGCCAGTCGAGCTGGAAGGGGCTCGTTCGGTAAAGGTACAACCTCCTCCCGCGTCGCGGTTGGTAGCCTTGACCGATCCTAAGAGTCTGGGTGCTGAAAAGTTTCGCGCCTTGGTTACGCGGATCGAGAACCTGCGTTTCCAGCGAGAGTTTAAGTCCCTGCAGGTTACCAGTGGCGGGATCAGCGAAGGCAAGACAACGGTGTCCGCGAACCTTGCTGTTACTTTTGCAAAGCGCAGTGACTTCAAGGTACTGCTCATTGAAGGGGATCTACACCGGCCGAGCCTAACATCGCTGTTGGGCTTGACCGAGCCGCGAGGTTTGGTGCAATGGTGGTCCGCCCCAAATCAGGAGATTTCGACTTATTTGAACCGATTGGGCAGCTTGCCATTGTGGTTTCTGAGTGCCGGGACTACTTTCGACCATCCGTCGGAAATTCTTCAGTCATCAAGATTTGCCGAAACGTTCACGAAGTTAGCCTCTTGGTTTGATTGGATTGTGGTCGATTCGACTCCCATGTTGCCGACCGTCGACGCGAACCTGTGGTCCCGATTGGTGGATGGCTCGCTGCTCGTGGTTCGGGAGGGCGTCGCATCTCTCAGAGCTCTCAAGAAAGGCCTGGAGGGTCTCGACAATCCCAAGTGGATCGGCACAGTGTTCAACGAGGCTTCGGAATTCGATCGAATGCATTACGCCGAGCAATATTACACTCTCGAGCCGCAAGTGAAAAAGAGTTCGAAATAACAACATGTGGACCTGAGGTAATGCCTTGATCCGGCTTCTAAACGCTCATTTTCCAACCCGCACTCTCATTCTCGGCATTTCGGAAGCATGCTTGGTGGCGCTTGCTTTCGTAGCTGCCATGATTACGCGGTTGGGTGCGAGCGATGCCAGCGTCCAGCTCAGCGACGAGCAAGGATTTTTGAAGATCATTGTTGTCTCGGCGACCTTCATCGCTTGCATGTACTACTTCGATCTCTACGATACTTCGATCCTGAGTAATCGGCGCGAGCTCGCGACTCGTTTAGTCCAAGTACTTGGCACCGTATGCATCCTCCTGTCACTTTTTTATTACGCATATCCGCCACTGGGACTGGACCGAGGGATTTTCCTGATTGGCTTTGCGCTCGGAGCCGTGATTCTGTTGCTTTGGCGTCGGCTGTTCTTGGCCATCAACAGCCGGCCGCGATTTTCCGATCGCGCCCTGATTCTCGGCGATGGCCCACTGGCTGCGCCCCTGATACAGGAACTCGAATCCCGTCCGGAGTTGGGACTTCGTGTCGTGAGTCATGTTTTTACGGCGGGCGATGAAAATGGCGAACTGGACTCCGAACGCCGTGAATCGACGACCGGACGTAGCGGTGCGCTTAGCGATGAGGACCTTTCGCATGCCGTCGAATCTCAGCGCGTGAACCGGGTCATCGTAGCAATGGGCGATCGACGTGGGAAACTACCCGTTAAGCTCCTGCTAACCTTGAAGAGCCGGGGCGTGCTCATCCAAGATGGGGCTGACGTCTATGAGGCCGTGACAGGCAAAGTCCCGATCGAATCACTTCGCTTAAGTTGGCTGCTTTTTTCTCCAGGTTTTCACGTTTCACGCTTTCTTGTGATTTACAAGCGGCTGGCCTCGATCGCGTCTTCGATTATAGGATTGCTCCTGAGCCTCCCCCTCCTTCCATTCGTTGCGCTCGCGATCAAGCTGACGTCACCGGGGCCGCTTATCTACAAGCAGAAGCGTGTGGGACAGGATGGCACTGTATTCTATTGTTACAAATTCCGGACGATGCGCGCCGATGCGGAGGCAGATACGGGAGCCACTTGGGCCATGGATGATGACCCCCGGATCACTCGCGTGGGGCGTTTTCTCCGAGCCGCGCGGCTCGATGAGATTCCTCAACTCTGGAACGTGTTTAAGGGCGATATGAGCCTGGTTGGCCCGCGTCCGGAGCGGCCTGAGTTTGTGGAAGGACTTGCGAGAGAAATCCCTCTCTATCACTTGCGGCATGCGATTCGGCCGGGCATTACCGGCTGGGCCCAGGTTCGCTACCGATATGGAAGTTCAGTCGAGGACGCCAAGGAAAAGCTTCGCTACGACCTTTTCTACATTAAGAATATTTCCCCAGGACTCGATCTGCTGATATTTCTGCAGACCATCAAGATAATACTGTTGGGGCGAGGCGCGAAATGACGCTGCTGCTCTGGGTTCTTCGTGCCTGATTTGCAGTTACCGAAAATAGTATTTACGGATGCCTTGGAGCACGATTTGTGAGGGCTGCCGTCGGATCGGTATTGCTTCCAGTAGGTGTATTCCCTTTGAGTTATTGTGCGGTTTATGATGTTCTGCAGCTAATAAACAAGATTTGCGAAAACTGATGCGCGGAAAACGGGAATTCGTAGCTAGCATATGTGCGGCAACGGGGATCACCCGGCTAATGGAAGTCATGCCTAGGCGGCGGTTGTTGATTGCCTTGACGTACCACCGTATTGGGAATGCGGATGAAACGCTCTACGATTCCGGCACGTTTTCCTGTACGGCAGAGCAGTTCGAATACCAGATCGAGTCCTTGAATCGCCGCTATCGAATAGCGACTCTCGAAGAGATACTGCAGATGTTAAGCGGTAACGTCGGCCTGTCCGAACCAGCAGTTCTGATTACGTTTGATGACGGCTACATCGACAATTACCAAATTGTTTTTCCGATCCTTAGGCGCCATGGCGTCCCGGGGGCCTTCTTCCTCCCCACAGCGTTTGTGGGCACTGGCCGTTTACCTTGGTGGGACGTGATTGCGTATATCGTAAAAGGCTCCCCCAAGAAGAGAATATGCTTGCACTACCCGGAAGCGAGGACGTTTGATCTAGCCAAAGATGGCGTGGATTCGTGCATCATGCACATCCTGAGACTTTATAAACAGCCTTCCATGAAAGATCGCGACTGCTTCATCGATGAACTTGAAAAGGCTTGTGAGTCTTCTCGACCATCGATCGATGCCGAGCGCTGTTTCCTCAGCTGGGACGAGGCGCGCGAGATGCAGCAGGCCGGGATGGCATTCGGGTCGCACACACACACTCACGAAATTCTAAGCAAACTGCCCCTGGAACGTCAGCAGGAGGAAGTAGTTGTTTCGAGGGAAATCCTACAGCATGAATTGCGTCGAAATATTGACACTCTTGCCTACCCGGTTGGCGCACGGCACGCGTTTACGGAAGATACTATTGCGGCGCTTCGTCGGGCGGGATATCGGGCCGCATTTTCTCACTACGGAGGATTTAACAGGCCGGAAGCGATGCAACCGTTCGATATTTGCCGCTGCAAAATCGATGGTCAGAGCCAAGCGCGTTTGCGTCTGCAGACTGCATTAGGTATCTTTACGGGAAACCACTGGTTTTAGGGGTGATCACGGCTTCCTCGCGACCTTGGTCCCGCTGAAAGCTTCATCCCACACTAAAGGATTTTTCGTTGAGCAAACATCGCCGCGTGTTGGTGCTTGGTGAGGACACTCTTTCGTTCCTCGCGATCATCCGCTCACTCGGTCGTTTCGGTCTGGAGGTGCACGTTGCCTGGTGTCCTCTGGACGCTCCGGTGCTTCAATCGAGGTACGTCAAACTGGTCCACCGGATTCCTCCCTATCGCGAGGAAACTGACAATTGGATCCGTGCCTTTCAGCGTGTAATGCGGCAACAACAGTTCGATCTCGTTTTGCCAACAACCGACAACACGATTCTGCCTTTTCAGATGTACCGCGCCGAATTCGAACCGCTCGCGAGGTTTTGCCTTCTTCCGGGCGACACCTATCGCATCTGCTTCGATAAAGGTGAAACTTACAAATTGGCAGTCCAGGAGGCAGTGCCGGTCCCCCGGCAACGCGTCATTCGGAATGTTGAGGAAGCACTCGAATGCGCCAAGGAGTTCGGATATCCGCTGGTCCTCAAACCCAAGCGGTCCGCCGAGGGCCAGAATCCAAATGTGCGACAAGTGGTGCGAAAGGGGTTCAACGAGCGCGAGCTCTTAGAATTGGCGAAAGAAATGACCGCCAACCAGGAGGTGCTCACACAGGAGAACTTCGTCGGTGGCGGCGTGGGTGTCGAGGTGCTGTGCAAAGACGGCCAGATTCTGACGGCCTTCCAGCATGAGCGCATTCACGAGCCCCTAAGGGGGGGAGGGAGTTCTTATCGCAAGAGCGTCCCTTTACACGCTGGCATGTATGCGGCAACGTCTCGGTTGATGACAGCCCTTCGATACACCGGCGTGGCTATGGTCGAGTACAAACAAAATCCCACAACCGGCTAATGGATGCTGATCGAAATCAACTCCCGCTTTTGGGGATCGCTACCGCTGTCGATCGCCGCTGGATTGGATTTCCCACGGTATCTCTATGAGATGTTGCTTGAGGGTCGCACGGAGTTTCCAAGAACGTACCGTACCGGTATGTTTTCCCGCAACTGGAGCAAGGACATGCAGTGGTTTCTTGCCAACCTGCGCGCCGATAGAAGCAACCCGCTGTTGCAGGCGCGGCCGCTTTGGTCTGTCATGCTGGAAGCCGGCAACATTCTGCTGTTGAGGGAAAGAAGCGACACGTTGGCGCTCGATGATCCCCGCCCCGCATGGGCTGACCTGACGCAATACTTCGGCGAGAAGGTCTTTCGGGTAATAAAGCTGTTTAAGGCCTATCGTCAGATTGAACAGAGACGCCTGTTCCGCCTGTATCGATCGGCGACGAGCGTGCTCGTGATGTGTTACGGCAATATATGCCGGAGTCCGTTTGCGGAGGCTGTGCTAGACCGCACTACTAACAAAGTCGTGACATCCGCAGGAACCTACCTCAAGGCCGGAAGGAAATCGCCCGCAGAAGCTGTGGAAGCAGCCAAAGCTCTTGGGATTGGGCTGACGAACCACTGTTCCCAAGTTGTAACCGAGGAAGAACTGAAATTGATCGACTTGATTATCGTTTTCGACCGGGAGAACTGGCTCGCGATCCGCTCCATGTGTCCAGAGGTCATGCAGCGAGTGGCGTATCTGGGAGCGGCAGATCCGAATGGTGCGCTTGAGGTGCGAGACCCCTTTGGGCGTGGAATTGACGAGTTCCATGAGTGTTACCGCCGTGTCCAACGTTTGGTGGAGCGACTGGCACAGTCGATGCCTGAAGAAATACTCACGAGCGCTTCATCGATGGGTACAGCCCGTAATGGCGGAACGCCAAAGGACCACATGGAAGAGAATCCCCAGTCGCAATAAGAGCCGCGTGCGGTTTGGAGAAATCTCAGAGGACTAACTGCGCCAACGACAGTGGTTGTGGCCTAAGTGTTTCTCTTCTCTGAGTTAACACACGCACTTGAAGCATTCAGGTTGTCCGAAGACTCTTTTGTGAGCTGCGATACACTTTATAGCGTGGCTTAAACAGGCCGCCTCGATCGCGGCTGTCATTACTGGGACCGCCTATCCGCATTGATATGAGTCTGACTCGCAACTCGCAAATTTGGGGGCCGGGATATGTGAAACAGCGGTTCCATCGCATTACGGGGCGAGCGGTGCCGCTGGAACGCATCTGGGTGACCATGGCGGACCACTACGAGCCAATGTGTGGGGGCGTAAACCTCGAAAGCGCGCAATCGCGCGTCAGATTATGGCGGTCAGCATGGCCGGTCATTGCAAGGCGGTGCCGGCCCGATGCCGGGGGTAGGCCGCCGCAATACACCTTCTTCTTTCCGGAAGAGGAATATCATCCGACGTTAGTTGAACCTTTGGCCAAAATGGTTTTTGACGGTATTGCTGATATCGAGATTCATATTCACCATGATGGAGAAGGTCGTCAGGATTTTATCGAGCGAATCACAAGGTTTTGTAAGACCTTGCATGGCGATCATGGCCTCCTCCGCCATCGCAACGGCAAGCTGGCGTTTGGCTTCATCCACGGTAACTGGGCCCTGGACAATTCGCGGCCGGACGGCCGTTGGTGCGGATTAAACGATGAAATCCAGATCCTGGCAGGCCTCGGTTGTTACGCCGACTTCACCATGCCATCCGGCGATTCTCCGACACAAGCTCGCTTGGTCAATACCATTTACTGGTGCAGTGATGATCCCAATCAACCCAAGTCCTATGATGATGGTGCGCCCGTAAACTCTGGCGGAGGAATCGAAGGAGATCTGCTAATTGTCCCCGGACCTCTCGGTATTCGCTGGAAGGACCGTTTGCTTCCTCGACTCGAGACAGGCGAACTTTCGGGCTACGATGTGGCGACGCCCTATCGAGTGAATCGATGGGTCGAACTTTCGCCGCGCATTGGAGCCGATAGTTTTGTTAAGTTGTACACACATGGGGCACAAGAGCGGAATTCGTCTGCGTTGTTAGACGGCGGACTGGAGAAGGCATTCGACCTATTAGTTGCGGAGGCAGACCGGCGCGGCTGCGCAATCTATTTTGTCTCAGCGTGGCAGATGTACCTGGCCATTGATGCCGTCCGGCAACGTCTTGATCCCGTCTCTGCGATCGGCAGGTAACCATGGGATTTCTATTTACTGTCCTCTATCTCATCATCACGATAATCTCCCCAGCGCAGTTTGGCCCGGAATGGGCCAACTATCACGCCCTTTTGTACTTGGCCGGCATCACCACTCTGACTTCGTTGCCTTCAATCCTGACTCAACCTCATTTGAGGTCGTCCATCCAGACGTATCTACTGCTCGGATTCGTCGTCGCGATTGGCCTATCGCAGGTGGCCAATCATTGGTTTGGCGGCGCTATCCAGAGCTGGCTAGCGTTTCTTCCAAGCGCGGCGGTATATTTCTTCATCGTCGCAAACGTGACCACGGTTCGGAGGCTAAAGATTGTCACGTTGGCTGCTGTCGCATCATGTTTGGTCCTGGTGATTGAGGCGCTATGCGGGTACTACCGTGGTTTTCTCGGCGATACTTTCGTACTGAAAATGAACTTCGGCTCTAATGGTCAGGCTGTAGGGCAGATTCTTCGATTGCGTGGCGCTGGCTTCCTCAACGATCCGAATGACTTTGCTCAAATGCTTCTGATTGCTTTGCCGCTTATCTTTATCGCATGGCGGCAAGGGCGGATTCTTGCGAACTCCCTCTTTGTGCTTACGCCCGCGGCACTGTTGCTCTGGGCCACGTACCTGACGCATTCTCGCGGCGCATTGATAGGGTTGGGCGTTTTGGGTCTGGTGGCGGCAAGAAAGAAAGTGGGGACGGCTGCATCTGTAGTTCTGGCCTCTGTCTTGGCGCTCGGACTGTTGGCTCTGGACTTCACTGGCGGCCGGGGGATTTCGGCATCGGAGGGTGCCGATCGGCTGGAAGCGTGGGCCACCGGATTGGAACTGTTCAAACACTCCCCGATATTTGGTGTCGGATTTGGGAATTTTACTAATTTTAGCGAGATCACCGCCCATAATTCAATCGTCCTCTGTCTGGCCGAACTTGGATTGGTGGGCGGCACAATATGGCTCGCGTTGCTTGTCACCACGACAATGAGCCTAAACGTTCTTATCGCGCTGCGAGAAGAGCTGGCAATGACCTTTGGCGGCCGCAACCAAATACCCAATCTGTCTGCCGAGGGGGACGACGCAGAAACAGCTTCGGACTTTCCTTTTGACGTCGATCGAGCAGCGTCATTCGAGAATCAATCGATTGACGGCGGCCATGAGTTGTCAACCGAGGCCGATCGCGTAGAAGTAGTACGGATGGAAGAGCAATCGTCAGAAGCGATTGCGGACTATGAGGCACTGGACGCCTCTGGGGAAACTGTTCCGTGCTTCCCTTCATTGGCCGCAACCACAGAAGTCGCCGCAGCGAATGAAGTTGCTACGCCAATTGAGATGGAGTCTGTTCATGAACCGATTGTGCCAAGCAACTGCTTGGTGGTAATTCGCCTGGCACTGATCGCGTTTATGACCACTAGCTGGTTCTTGTCGCGCGTGTACGAAACGACAATGTACTTGGTACTCGGGTTAGCCACCGCTGCGATCGCGCTCGAACCATCTTTCACTGAAACGCGGAACCGCGGTCGGTGGATGCCCGTAACATTAGCAGTCGCGGTTCTGGCAATCGTTTTTATCTACTTCGTTGTTCGCTTTCGACATTAGTCTGATGCGTCCATCCAACAATGTTGACAACCGCTCTTTGTCCGACCTTAATAATTGGCAATGACCCGGATGGAGACTCTCCAGTCTCAGCGATGACAAAGCTAAATGGTCTTAAAGACTGCAGGAACCTTAAGCATTCTATAGGGTCGCGCATCGTACGCCTGGCGACCTGGGCGTGGGCTTCCCAGCTGATCACGCAGCTTCGAGCCGATGAAATGGTTTCTGCAGAACCCTTTAGAACTTCGAGCTCACCGCCTTCCACCTCAATCTTGATTCCTACGTCTCCTCTTCGCACACCAAAACTATCGATCGTCACAACGTCCAACGGTCCATCGCCGGGAACCAGAAAGCGGCTATGGTCAGAGTCATCGTAATTTGGAAACTCCAGTCGGCCAGTGCCGCTGAAGCAACCTATTGCCTTGGTGATCGCTTCCGCCGGAACCCCGAGTTGGGACGAATTACGTTTTACGAACTTCGCGACGTCAGGATTGGGTTCGAAAGCAACGACTCGCGCAACTTTGGATGTTTGCGAACAGACAAGTGCTGAAAACGTGCCAATATCAGCTCCGCAGTCAAACAAAACGATATCAAACAACGGCTCAAGCTTGCGACAAAACGAATCGACTAACGGTTTTTCGTAGCCCTCGAGCTCTCGCCGGTCCCAACAGGTGTCGGCGCGGAACAAGGGCACGTTGAACTCACGCGGCGGCCTAATTGATACCTTACGATCACGTTGAGCATTCCCAATTGCTCGCAAATTCTCAATAGTCGGTAACCGCCCTGGATTCGCCAGCGGATCATATTCTTGGCAAGTTGTGGAAGCAACGGAAACCGAGATACGGTTTTCACGGTCGTACACCTAGGTTGTGATTGTACTACTGAATCCAGGGAGCGATACCGCCGCCAAACGGCTTCGCAGCCTGGAAAGACGTCTGTTCTTCCGTCATTTAGGCGTCACAATTTGCTACTTGTCCGAAAAATGCAACGCGATCAAATCGTCGTTGCTTGTAATGCCTTTCGAGGTTGCACGCGGATCTTGAGGCAGACGCAGATTCGAGTCGCACCGTAGACCTACGTGTGTCCGCAGAACGCGGTTGTCCATCGTCGCTGTGTTAGACGGCGAATTCATCCTAAATAATGAAGGGAATTGGTTCATCAGTGGTGCCCCGGTCCCCGTTGGAACGATGCACAGGTGGAGACCCTAAGAAGAGTTCGGAGACGCGATTTCGAAGTAGTCCGAAAGGGTATAATCGAGGACCAATGAACTCGGTTGCGGGATGCCCTGCTCAAATAGAGCCGAAGCCCCCAGAATAGATTTACTGGGGGCAGGTTCCGGGCATTTACGCCATTGCCTCGCTTGAAGGACGAGAATCATATATGAGCCGAACAGATCAACGAGTTATCCTTGTGGAGTTCAATGAACTCTCTCCCATCCTGATCGATCGATTCGTTGGCGAAGGAGCATTGCGGAATTTCCGCAAACTGCGCGACCAATCCTACTGTTATGTTACCGATGCGCAGGCTCAGCCCCCGAATCTCGAACCATGGATTCAGTGGACGACACTCCATTCGGGTTTGAGCTACCAACAGCACGGCATCACCCGTCTGGATGAGGGCCACAATCTCAAAGAGAAGTGCGTGTGGGATATCCTCTCGGATGCAGGACTCTGCGTATGGATTTGTGGCACGATGAATGCACGTTACGAACCAAACATCAACGGAGCGATTCTGCCAGATCCGTGGGCTTCGAAGATTGAGCCGCACCCGACCGCGCTCATGCCGTTTTACAGATTCATCAAACGGAATATCCAAGAGCATACGAATGAGAACGCCCGTTTCAGTTCCGGTGATTATCTTTCATTTGTCTCGTTCATGATGCGCAACGGTCTCTCGCTCTCGACAGCGAAGAGCATCGCAAAGCAACTCCTGGCAGAACGAACGGCTGTCGGGCGCTGGCGGCGAGCTACATTGCTGGACCGGCTGCAGTTCGACGTGTTTAGGAGGTACTACCACAGGCTCCAGCCTAATTTCTCGATTTTTTTCTCGAACAGTACCGCGCATTTCCAACACATGTATTGGCGCAATATGGATCCCGGCCCATTTCGAGTGAAGCCGACGGCTGACGAACAATCTGAGTTCGGTGCCGCCGTTTTGTTCGGCTACGAACAAATGGACTGGCTGATTGGGCAATTCTTAAAACTAGCCGGAAACGACTCAACTCTAATCCTTGCTACCGGCCTCAGCCAACAGCCATGCCTCATCTATGAGGATCAGGGCGGCAAGTGCATCTATCGGCCGCACGACTACTCATCGTTTCTGGATTTTGCTGGTATCGCGGATTACATAGAGATTGCGCCTGTAATGGCCGAGGAATTTTACGTCCGCTTCAGGAATGAGGGATCTGCGCTGAAAGGCGAGCGCGCCCTCAAGGCGCTTGTGGTGGGTGACCGTGCTCTGTTGAGAGCCGATCGCCGCGGCAGTGACGTCTTCTGTGGTTGTCAGATTCATACTGAGGTGGACCGCCAAGCAGTAATACGTCGCCGAGACCCCGACCGGACAGTTCCGTTCTACAACTTGCTTTACCGCATTGAAGGGCTGAAAAGCGGGATGCATCACCCCGATGGAGTATTCTGGATTCGCCATCCGAACAGGGATCACAGGGTATTTGAGGGAAAAGTACCCCTCATTAATGTGGCTCCCACATTGCTCGATCTCTTCTCGATTCCTGCCCCAGAGTATATGCACGGTGATTCACTGCTCGGATCGAAAGAACCTAGCATGACCACGTGATCGGTTTCATTACTACGATCGAGCGAAGTTAAAGCCTTTGTAAGGAAGGGCAAATCTACAACTGATGCACATGAATTACGCTAGTTACATCGTTATGAGGCGTGCTCGACAGCGGCCCTCGCGCTTACTTTGTCGCCTTCTGAATCGGGTACGTTTGATTAGCTCTACTTTGGGAATCCCCAACCAAATGAAAAAGCTCGCTTCGTTGTTTCTCATCTTCGCGGCCACTCCCGCATTAGCTCAAGTCGCCGTGACGTTCAACGCGCCGACATATGGATTTAACGTCATTCCCGGATCGGTACGCACCCTGAACGTGAGAATCACGAACGGCACACGGAATCTAGTCAACTGGACCGTCTCAGGCGCTACAGGAGGTGCTTCGGCCACACTCTCGGCGTCCACAAACGCTCTCCCGATCGTAACGGCTACATTCGGAGCGACAGCGGGAACTTGTTCAATAAAGGGCCCGCTCGGGTCCTATAAGGTCACGTCCACGGCTACGGTCACGATTCAAGCGCAGTCGGTTGACGACAACACTAAGACCGCTTCCACAACCATCAATGTCTGCGATCCAGCCGTGCAGATTGCCATCGTCCCGTTCTATCGCACCCTTTACGCCGGGCAGCTGGCAGATGTCCAGTCATTCATCGTCGGTTCCACCAACATGAATGTGACTTGGGCGATCACTGCACAACCTAGAGGCGGTAACGGCACTCTGGCGGATAGCTCAAATCGCGACACTGTGTTCTCGGCCACAGTCGCCGGGCATTACACGCTCACAGCAAGGTCAGCGGCAGACAAAACTAAGGTTGCCACTGCGATTATGTACGTCACCGGAAACCCGCTGCCTGCGTATGCAGCTACGCCAAATCTCACTGAGCCGATTGACTGCTCGACGGACCCTGAGATGAAGGGAAGGGTATACGAAATTGGCCCAGCACGGGCATACAAGGCAATTCAGTCAGTGCCAATGGACACGATGCGCGCCGGTTCAACGGTGCGCATCCACAACGACGATACGACGGGCCTGAGCCCTACAACCTATCACGAGTACTTCCAGATCAAATCTCGAAACGGGACCGCTTCGCAGCCGCTACGCATGGTTGGGTGCCCCGATTCACTTGGGAATCTACCTATTGTGGATGGCAGCCACGCAACTGGTGCATCTTGGGTCAGTACATCCGCCGCAGCAGGATACGGGATAGCGAGCGTTTGGCTCGGAGCGGCACCCTACGCCTACTATCAATCAGGAAATCCTCAGTCGCAGTACATCATCATCGAAGGACTGCATCTAGTTCATGCGGGGCCATCCTACACCTACACGCCACCAGCAGGAGGGGCCGCGGTCGCGTGGGTGAACGGAGCTTCCTGTATCAACGTGCGAGCTGGAGCTAACCTCGTTTTTGCCGGGAATGATGTCGATACCTGTTCGGACGGAATCTTTTCAGACTTCAACGCTAACAACGCTTGGGGCGGAAATGTACTCTGGTCTCTTTGGGAAGGAAATCACGTTCACGGTAGCGGCGTGCACGGGCAAGCAGGCACGCATCAAGCATATCTACAGGGATGGGGACAAGTCCTTCAGTTCAATCGCTTTGATTTAATGACCAGTGGAGCGCAGGGTGGAAATGTCAAGCTCCGCGGCATCGGTGAAATCGTCCGTTATAATTACATTGGCGATGGGGCGCTCCGTCAGATTGATATGGTAGAAATACAAGACGCCCCGCAATATGAAACATTTGAGGGCTATCTGAGCACCGCAGGGCAATCGAATTGCAATTTCTCATTCTGGTGCCTGGGCGATACGATGGGCGCAAATATCCTGACGGCATGGCAGGAAGCCTTCCATCAGACGTACATATACGGGAATATTTCCACCACCAGCACGGCGGCTTATGAAGTTCATTTTGGAGGGGATGTAGGTGCTACAGGGATGTCGAACAGGCTCGGGTATCTATATTTCTACAACAACACTTTTGTGTACACGCACTCTGGGAACACCGTGTTGTTTGACAATTCCGAAGGCGGTGGTTGCGGGGCGATCCAGGTGAACGAGTTCCCGCAGTTCAACTCCACGAACAACATCTACTGGACGCCGCTTCAGTCAGACTGGAACTGTTTGGCAACATTCATTGGAACCTTCCAGACCAACCTTCTAGCGACTGGGTGGGGAAATATCATGACGCCGATCAACGGAGGTTCGATCAACGGTAGCACTGCGTTCGGCTGGGCCAACAACACGAATGCCTATACCTATCCTCTTGCGATTCCGCTTGATCCACACATGACGGGGATAAGTTCGGAAAATTTTCTGACGACCCGCACGCAGCCGTTTGATTCGACTACATTTGTACCGCTAAGAGGGAGCGCTGCGATTGGAGCAGGAAGTGCGCTAACAGGCGCGATGGCACAAATGCCGGTGAGGTTCCAATATTTTCCTAGCACGAGCGCCATTGCTCCACGGGTCAGTCCGAATACCATCGGGGCGCTCGATCAGAATTTCGATACCGCATCGACCCGGTGATCACTAGGGAACCGCGATCCATGTACTTCGATGATGGCATTGGTCGTCTTAGTGCTTTCACGGCGATCCACCAGCAACGGGAGCCATCTTGCCGTTGCCGCCAAGTTGCGCTTTATTCCACCGCCGGCAAAGGTCTCGGACTAACATGAAACGTGGTAAAACGTTCGGAGGGCAGGTCATTGGGGCTGGGCAGTCCGACCTTTGACTCGTATTCCGGGGATCAATTCTGAGGAGATGTGACCAAACACATGAATCGCCCCATTAGCGTGTTCGGCTTGGGATACGTTGGCACGGTAACCGCCGCCTGTCTGGCCTACCAGGGCAACAATGTCATTGGCGTCGATTTGAGTCGGGCCAAGGTCGATGCTATGGATTCGGGAAATAGCCCCATCGTGGAACCGGGGGTAAGCGAAATTATCGCCGAGTCTCATAAAGCCAACCGACTGCACGCCACCAGTTCGGCGGAAACGGCGGTCCTGAATAGCGACGTTTCCTTCCTTTGTGTGGGTACGCCCAGCCTACGCAATGGAAAACTTGATCTCGGCCACATCGAACCAGTTTGCCGAGAAATCGGTGAAATCCTGAAGAAAAAGAATTCGTTTCATCTGGTAGTCCTGCGCAGCACCGTTTTACCTGGCACAGCGGAATCCATCGTGGTGCCAACGCTGGAAAAAGCCAGCGGCAAACGCATTGGCGGGGACTTCGGCGTCTGCATCAATCCGGAGTTCATGCGCGAAGGAACGGCAGTGGCGGACTTTCTGGAGCCGGCCATGACGATCATCGGCGCGGCCGACAAAGCCCATAGCACCCTGGTCCGCGAACTTTATGCCTGGGTACCTGGCCGCATGTTCGAGACCTCATTCCGTTCGGCTGAAATGGTGAAGTATGTCTGTAATGCGTGGCACGCAGTGAAGGTAGCATTTGCCAATGAAGTCGGCACGCTGGCACGCGGATTAGAAGTCGATGCGGAATCCATCATGGAAATGTTTACTTCGGATACCAAACTCAACATCTCACCCAGCTACTTGAAGCCGGGATTTGCTTTCGGGGGATCCTGCCTGCCTAAAGACGTGCGCGCGCTGAACTACCGTGCGAAAGAACTTGACCTAAAACTGCCTCTACTCGAATCCATCATGCCGAGTAACGAGGAACATTTGGAGCGCGCGGTAGAGATGGTGCTGGGGACCGGTAAACGCAAAATCGGTATGCTGGGCCTGAGCTTCAAAGCAGCTACCGATGATCTCCGTGAAAGCCCTCACGTTCAATTGGTAAAACGGCTGCTCGGGGAAGGCCGCGAGATCCTGATCTGGGACGATAATGTTTCGTTTGGACGGCTGATCGGATCAAATCGCGAATACATACAGCAGGTTATTCCTCACATCGGACTCCTTCTGAAAGCAAATTTGGAGGAAGTTCTGAGGGATGCCGAGGTAGTCGTGATTGGCACACCCGGCCTCGTCCGGGACTTTCTGCAAAAGAATATTCGCCGGGATCAAGAAGTCGTCGACCTTATTAACCTGGAGAAAGCACGTCGCCCCCAGACTACGGCGGCTTATCAAGGAATCTGCTGGTAACTCTTCCCCATGAAGATCCTTTGGGTCAAGGCTGGTGGACTAATTCCTCCCGATACCGGCGGGAAAATACGCAGTTACAACATTCTCCGCGAGTTAGCCCAGCATCATGCGGTCACTTTCTTTTCGTTCTATGAGGCTCATGAGAATGACGTCCATTCAAAACTCAGCCAACTTTTCCACCAGGTGATCCAGGTCCCTTTGGACCTGCCGCAGCAAAGGGGCGTCAGAGAGTTGTTCGATTATGCCGCTAATTTCCTTTCGCGTGAACCTTATCTGTTGATGAAGTATTGTCGCCCTGTCGTTCGCAAGAAGCTGAATGCTTTGCTGCAGGAACAAACTTACGATGTCATTCTGTGTGATTTTCTGGTGACGGCTAGAGCTATTCCTTGGGACTGGCCCTGCCCCAAAGTGCTCTTTGCTCACAACGTAGAAGCGCTTATCTGGCAACGTCATTATGAGATGGCTAGAAATCCATTGTGGAGGGTCGTGTCCTGGCGTGAATGGAAGACAACGGAGATAGCGGAACGGAGATATCTGCAAAAAGCCGATCACGTTCTTGCTGTTTCGGAAAATGATCGAAATGTTTTCGCTCGGTTTCTGGATCCACAAAAGGTGACGATAATTCCAACCGGTGCTGACACGGAGTTCTTTCAACGGAGTGACGAAAAGGAGATGCCCAACTCGCTGGTGTTCACCGGATCGATGGACTGGATTCCCAATGAGGATGGAATTTTCTATTTTGCCGACGAAATCTTTCCTTTAATCCAGCGGCAAGTTCCAGATGTTAAATTGTGTATTGTGGGTCGTAGGCCCTCGCGGCGCCTGCAGGGCCTTGCCTCCCGTGTCCCCAATATTCAATTGACCGGATGGGTAGAAGACGTGCGGCCTTACCTGGCGCAGCACGCGGTATGCATCGTTCCCCTTCGCATCGGAGGCGGAACTCGAATCAAGATTTTTGAGGCCATGAGTATGGAGAAGGCTGTGGTATCGACTTCAATCGGTGCAGAGGGATTGCCAGTGAGAAATGGCGAGCACCTCCTGATAGCGGATGACCCTGCCAGCTTTGCCGAGAGTACGCTCCGGTTGCTTGGCAATGCTTCGCAACGCGCACAGATTGGTCGGGCGGCGCGCCATTTGGTTGAAGAGAATTACAGTTGGGCTACGATTTCGCAAATCTTTGCCCAGGCACTCGAAAACGAGGCGAAGCGGCGAGGAACTCGTTGCAGTCGACCTTGATTCATCGGCGGCGCGAATCGTGCAGGTACTTAGATGCATCCACACAGCAGTGCTGTTCGGTGAGCAAGTCGCCTGCGCCCGGGACGCGGTAGACCGTTGAATCCCGAAGGTCAGCTGTCATATGATTCGCGCGCTAGCGATGATTACTCCAGTGATTTGCAGATGAATAAACTACTAAAGCTGAATCTCGGATGCGGCCACTTCATCTTGCCTGGATGGGTCAATGTCGATGTTGCTTCTTTGCCCGGTGTGGATGTTGTCCATGATTTGAATAAGCTTCCGCTGCCATTTGAGAACGAGTCTGTAGACGAGATTCTTTGCGATGACGTACTAGAGCACTTGGACTACCCTCCGATACTGAAGGATTGCCACCGCATATTGATTGCTGGTGGAAAGCTGCGCGTACATGTACCTCATTTCACCAGCAGCAACAACGCTGTTGACCCCACCCATAAACACCAATTTTCTATCAAGACGCTCAACTTCTTCTGCTCCGAAACTTTCGAGGGTAAGCGTCGTAGCTACTATAACGATTTCGCGTTTTCACGGATTACCCACCGCCGCATTCTGTTCTCCACAGCTGGTGTGTTTGCGTTCAATCGGCCTATCGAGGCTCTGGTCAATGCGTCGTATCGGCTGCAAATCTTTTATGAGGCAACAGGCTGGTCTCGGTTGTTTCCTGCGCAAGACCTGGAGATCGTGCTGGTCAAGTAGGGTAAACGAGTAGCCGGCAATATCAACGGCGATCCAGACCACGTTTGGAGCTTTCCGGACGGGAAGGGGATCCAGTTGGTTGAAGATCTTGCGCGTTCAAAACATTAAAATAGCCATTCACCTGTCCATCATGGCGACTTGGAAAGATACTACTATAAGCTAAGTTCTTCTAACGGAATATGAAAAAATCTTCATGAACAAGGCTCTTCGCACAATCGTCCCGCAACCCGTCATTCGAATGGCCCGCCGCGCCTGGGCCGCGCTTACGCTCCGCCCGATGATAACAGCTCACGTTGACCGTGAAGCCTTCTTCAGTCGCGCGATGTTCCTCCTGTCGACGAATGGCATCGATGGCGACTACGTTGAGTTCGGTCGTCACACCGGGCAGACCTTTGGCATGGCGTGAGATTCGACGACACAAGCGAGCATCTCATCTTTTGGGCGTTCGACTCATTCCAGGGTATGCCGGACAAGCAATGCGAGGTCCAGAATGGATTGCCGGGACTATGGCGACCTCATTGAAGCAGTTCTTAAGATTCTGCAAACGCAACCACATTCCGCCGAATCGCTACACGACCGTCAAGGAATTTTACCGCGATACTTTAAACAGCATTCGTAATGGTTGGCCAACCCCTCCTTCAACGATTGCATTAGCCTATGTGGACTGCGACATGTATTCCAGCGCCATGGACGTTTTGAATTTCTTGGAGCCGAGGCTCAGACACGGGATGATTCTAGCTTTCGATGATTACTTTAATTTCTCAGTAAACGAGCAGGCCGGCGAGCAGCGTGCATTCACCGAGTTTCAACTACGTATTTCGCAGTGGAATTTCGTCCCATATCTGAACATCGGAGGGATCGGTATGTCATTCATTGTGCAACAAATAGGCAGTCGGTGAGCGTCATTCGACCCGAAATGTAAATTTAAATAACGGCACTGTCCTATCGCCGGTTAGATTCCATTCTCAATTCGGCAAACCCTCCGTCCACAATATCCCGCAATCGTTTTTGACCCATCTGGCGTCATCCGCGTTTTCCATGTACGCGGGTCACTTCGCTCCCAATCGTGAGGCCGAACCGGATTTTTATATCCTCGGATGCCGCCGCTAATCGATCTCTGTCTTGGTCATAAACCAACTGTGGATTGGGTCGCCAGTTATGAACCGCTATGTCTTGTCTCCACTCCTGCCCCGCGGCCAGCGCCCGCGTTTTTAGGACATCGTTCAGGGTTCTTGTGCTGTCAAAGCAGGAGATGTTCTTCTCTGCCCACGACCGAGGCGAGTACTGGTGTGCGGTCTCGATAAAATCCATCAGTTGTCCAGCAAGATCGCGATATTGCAGGAACCGACCTGTCATCTCGTTGACAAACACGCGCGAGCCGATTTCCGCGTCGTCGAATATTCCAACGGGCGTGTTTGCGAACATGGACTCGGCCACAGCCACGCAAGAGCCTTCACGACGCGAAAGAATCAGCGTGATTCTCGCTCTGCAGAGCGCATCGAGCACGGCTGAATCAGACGCGTCCACCAACAACTCAAAACGGTTCTGCACTCCGTAGGCGCGCGCCTCCGCCATGATCGAGTCGCGCGTGCGATCCCCGTTGTTCTGGCCGATAAGCAGTACACGCACGGACGTGGGCATGTCGCGAAGCGCTTTGAAGAGCAGAAAGTGTCGCTTGTACTTACCAAAATTGGCGAGCATGAAAATGTCCAAATCCTTCATGTCGAATGGCGTGGGGTTGTACATGCCGGGGTCCACCCAGCTGGAGGCGAAAAGAGGCACCATAATATAGCTTTTCGACAGACGCGGAAAAATCTCCAGGTCGTTCAGATTACTGATCAGGCAGAAAATCTCCCCTGGGTACGTCGCCGGGAACAAGCAGTTGATCAAGCTGTGCGGGGGGCTCCAGGTCGGCGACACTACCAGCGTATAACGTTGGGCGAACTCTTGGAGGTTGCACCTCCAGAGGAGGCGCGCCCACTGGTCTTCGAACGAGATGAACACGACACCTTTCTCCTTGGGGGCCGAGGTACGGCTTAAGGACGACTGATTTCTCAATTCGCCGCCGTTCAATGTTTGGCACGACCTCGTGCCAATCAACGTTCGCCAAGTCCAACTGCCGGATGTGCTCGCGGATGAGGCTTTCAATGCGCTGCGTCACCTCGCTATTCGAAGCGAGCCGCGCGGCAGTACAAAGCTGGTTAAGGGATTGCAGAATTAGCCGTGAGTTCACCGGTCTCACTCGACTAGCCTTTCGAAGCGCGCGTCGGCAAAGCAAACTGCGGGCCGCCGAATTCCAGCGGAGTTGATCCTCCGCTTCAATCCGAAGTCTGCTGACATTACTCATTCAGTCACAACGCGTTGGAGGGTGCCCAATAAAGTGGATGTACTTTTATCCCAATCGAATTGCGATACCGATGCGCAAATGCGTTCGCGGTCCCACTTCGTCGCCAATGCACGCCGCAGCGCATTAACGAGCGCAACTACGTCTACCGGGGGCACGAGCAATCCATTGGTACCATCGCGCACGACTTCGGGCACGCCTCCTACTCGAGACGCGACGACCGGGAGGCCGCACGCCATTGCCTCCAAGACGACGTTGGGCAAGCCTTCGTTTAGGCTCGGCAAACATAGAACGTCGCAGGCGCTCATCCACAGAGGGATTTCGTCGTGCGAGCGTGCTCCGACGCGGTGCCCTGCTCTGATTTTCTCGGTTCCGGAGCCTACGAAAATCACGTCAGCTTCGGATAACTGCTCGGCGGCCTTTGCCAGAACGGTTGGGCCCTTCACCGGGATGAGATTGCCGACAAAGAGCACTCGA
>Ga0210404_10000166_pt1 | contig 43256 bp, 47 predicted proteins | sample IncBWH28MmetaG_FD_155455 | JGI IMG/M metagenome (GOLD analysis project Ga0210404, IMG submission 155455) | Forest soil microbial communities from Barre Woods Harvard Forest LTER site, Petersham, Massachusetts, United States - Inc-BW-H-28-M | ecosystem: Environmental > Terrestrial > Soil >... | reverse complement strand
CAACGCCGTACTTCCTTGCTAATTTACGATGACTTGTCCCTTTTGTCAAATGCTCATTGATTATATGAGCTGCTAATTTTTCGTCCATTTGTTTACTTTTTGTGTAAACCTATTTCAGGACAAGACAACCTGCGACAAAAAGTGCGACAGGTGCGCCACCTTATTGATCTATATTGATTAATTTTCAACTATCACCGCCCGTTTAATATAATCAAGCTTCGGAAAACGCTGCTTTAAATATGCGTTGCCGCCTGCAAAAACCGAATCTTGGTGACCGGCCCGTATGCCGCCGCCCGAGCTTTCGCCATAGCCGGCATAAAGCGCATCGGCAATATCCATGCCCTGTATTATTTTGGCAAATGGGGCAAACTGCTGCGCATCAAGGGTTGAGCTATTGTCGCGTAAATTGATAAAAACCTGCGTGGTGCGCCCGTTAGGGTCTTTGAATGCGAAAGCTACCGTTCCGCGCGCATTTGATACTTTACGTGCGTCGTCGGGGATGGTTTTTGTGCGCCAGCGCTGGGCAATTTCGGGAGAGGCTGCTATGCCAAACTGCGCCCATGTTTTATCGCGCACGCGAAAAAAGGCCGTATTATTGTAATAGCCGTACCGTACCAGGTTATAAAACCTGTCGGCGCCATTTGGCGCCCATTCGCGCCGCACTTCCATCATGATATTTCCTTTTGTGGTTTCGAGCAGGACGTTAAATACCGGGGGTGCTTGTTTGGCGAATGCTTGACTATCGGGGTGTAGGAGTATACTTTGCGATTTACAGTCCGATAAAAGGGTGGTTATTATTATAGTATAGAAAAGTAAGTTTTTAAGCGGGGACATATTGAGCATATAAAAGTGCATTTCTTTAAAAGTGCAAAATTTATTTAAATTACAACGGTGCAGCGGCGTTATCCGTTTAACAAATGTTGCCTGCCACAAGCAGGACGCCTGCTCGAGCGAAGATTTTTTATTTGAAAATTAAATGGTTGATTTTTTATTTTTTTGCCTCAATTCACACAAATAGCTGCTTAAACACGTTACCTTAATTTAACCATTCAAATTGTTACCGGACCTTTCATATTTTACCGCACGCTTTAACAAACTGACCAGGCTTTGCGGCTGGCTGTTTATTTTGATTTTTCCGTTATGCGGCCTGGCCCAGCGGGCAGACAGCGTTAAAATAAAACGGGACAGTTTAAAAAGCATTCCCGCAAAACCGGTAAAGACAACAACTGAAATCAGCGGGGAGATAACAGATGCCATTTCGCGCAAACCAATCCCGTTTGCCAGCGTCAAGGTGGCCGGCAGCAGCTATGGCACAGGCGCCAATATACGGGGCAGGTTTACTATTGAAGTTCCCGCCGGCTTTACCCGCCTGGTTTTTTCGACCCTGGGCTATCAGCCTGTTACCAAAATCATTAAACCGGGTCAGGCAGCGGAGTTGCTGGTCCGCCTTATCCCAAGCCAAACTTTGTTAAAAGAGGTATCGGTAACTTCGAAAAATAAAAAATACCGCAACAAGGGCAACCCGGCCGTTGAGCTTATACAGCAGGTAATTGACCACAAGGAGCGCAACCGCATGGAAAGCGCGGATTACCTGCAATACGACCAGTACGAGCGTACCGGTTTGTCGTTTTTTAATTTTTCGCCCAGGGTAGCCAAAAGTGAGCTGAGCTTTATGCTGGATACCACGCAGATCATAAACGGCAAAAGACAAACCATGCTGCCGGTATTTTTCAGCGAAAAGCTGATGGAAAATTATTATCGTAAAAGCCCGGCCAAATCCATACAAGTACTAAAGGCGCAAAAGCAAATCAACGTGATCAAATTTATCGACACGGCCGGGCTGGGCGTTTATCTGAATCGGCTGTATGGCGATAACATTGATATTTATACCAATAACATCCAGGTGCTGAATACACAGTTCCTGAGCCCGATCGCTGACCACGCTAAGGATTTTTACAAGTTTTTTATTGAGGATACCATTCAGTCTGGCAATCAAAAGCTGGTTGAGGTAAACTTTACGCCACGTAACAAAGGCGATCTGCTTTTTGAAGGTAAGCTGCGTGTTACCCTTGACGGGAACTATGCGGTAGTGTGGTGCGAGATGAACGTAAATAAGCGTATCAACGTCAACTTTTTAAACAGCTTTCAGGTCGACCTGGATTTTAAGCAATCGCCCGGCGGGCGCTATTACCTGGTTAAAAGTGATGTGAAGGCCGATTTTGGTTTGTACCGGAATGGCGGCACAGGCCTGTTTGGCGAACGGGCGCTATTTTTTTCGAACTATAAGCTAAATGCGCCGATGCCCGTCGCGTTTTACGACGGAAAAGATATGCGTACGCTGCCGGATAACAACCAGGCCGATACAGGCTACTGGGCGCTTCACCGGCCGGATACGCTATCGCTGCAAAAGGCACGGGTATATGCCAACATTAACCGGCTGGAGGCCATGCCATCGTTTAAAAGGGTGTCGTGGGTGGCGGCAGCGATAGCGCAAAATTATGCAGATGCGGGGCCTTTACAGGTTGGCCCGATCGATGCCACCTATTCATTTAATACCCTTGAAGGGTCGCGTCTACAGGCTGGCGGAAGGACAACCCCTGAATTTAATAAATCGTTTTACCTTGAAGGCTATGCCGCCTACGGCACCACGGACACGAAAATAAAATACATGCTGGCCACGTACTTCTCTTTAAACCAGCTGCCCTATTACCGTTTTCCGAATAATTATTTTAAGTTGAGCTACCTGTACGATGTTAACGTGCCAGGACAAAGCTTTGGCAGCTCGCAGTCGGCGCTGGCATCGTTCCATAGCGGTAAAACAACCTACTTTCTGTATAACAAAATACTGGCGGTGAGCTACGTAAAAGATTTTGACAATCATTTTTCGTATAATCTTACCCTAAAAAACTGGGACCAGCAGGCGGCGGGAGCCCTGGTATACCAATTAAACGACGCCAATAACAGTATCGTACACGATCTGACTACCCGCCAGGCGAGTATCGGGCTGCGTTACGCGCCGCATGAGCAGATAATGCAGGGTAGTACCAAACGCTCGACCATTGACAATAAATACCCAATCTTTAGTTTGACGGTCGCGTATGGATCGACGAAGATATTCAATACCAGTTACGACTATACCAATATTGCCGCCAACATCCGGAAGCGTTTCTACCTATCCCAATTGGGACACACAAATGTTACGCTGCTGGGTGGTGTAGTAGCGGGTAAGGTGCCGTTCCCGCTGCTGAACATCAGCCCGGCTAACCAGTCGATCGCGTTTGGCTTCAACTCATACAATGCCATGAACTACCTGGAGTTCGTGACTGACCATTGGGCTGGCCTTAATATTAACCAAAGCTTTAACGGCTTTTTCCTGAATAAAATTCCCCTGATCGAACGGCTTAAATGGCGGGAATACCTGTCGTTTAAAATTTTGTACGGCGGTTTGCGCAACGAGAACAACCCGGCAAATTCACCAAATTTGTTCCAGTTCCCCGCCAGTTCAAACGGCATTTATAGCTTAAACAGCACGCCTTACACCGAAGGCGGTGTGGGCATCGGGAATATTTTCAAACTTTTCCGTGTGGACTTCATCAAACGGTTTACTTATCTTGATCACCCTGGCGCTTCCCTGTACGTGGTAAAGCTTACGTTTAACGTGGATTATTGATCGGCGGCAAAATTCCCTGCAACGAGCAAGGTGTATGCGGCGAATATTTTGTAACAACCTTAGCATATGATCATCAAATAACAGGTTAAAAATCAAGAAGATGAACGCAGATCAAAATGCTGAAACCCCGCCGCAAACGTACACCAGGATTGGTGGGCTGCTGTACCTGGTTATTATAGCCGCAGGCATGTTTGCCGAACTGTTTGTACGCGGTAAGCTCGTTGTGCCGGGCAACCCGGCAGCTACCGCCAATAACATTATGACGCATGAGCTGCTGTGGCGCATCAGCATTGCCACCGACCTGGTGATGCATATTTGCGACGTGCCTTTAATGCTGATATTTTTTATTTTGCTGAGGCCGGTAAATAAAGATATCGCTTTGCTGGCCTTGTTATTTAATTTGATCCAAACGGCGGTGTTGGTGGCCAACAAGCTAAACCTGCTTACGGCATTATTTGCTATAACTGGCGGCGCTAACTTAAAAGCCTTTGATGTGAAACAGCTGTATGACTTAGGCTATAACGCTTTACACCTGCACGATTACGGTTTTGGTGTGGGCCTCATATTTTTCGGCTTCACCTGCCTGATTGTGGGTTACTTGATTGCCAGGTCGGGTTACCTGCCGCGGGCGCTTGGCATATTGATGCAGATCGCAGGTGTGTGTTACCTGGCAAACAGCTTTGCCCTGATCATTGACCCCTCCTTTGCCGGCCGGATGTTCCCGTTCGTTTTGCTTCCCCCTTTTATCGCGGAACTATCGCTTTGCCTGTGGCTGCTGTTGAAGGGCGTAGATATGGAAAAATGGCGCGCGCGAATAGGTCCCCGTCCCGGTTATACTAGCGCGTAATATCGTATTTTACTGTCACTGTCGGCAATAGGGTAGCCATATCCAGCGGTACCTGGTTTTCAGTTATCACAGGTTGTCGGTTACGGTAATAGTCATAAACGGCGGCTTGCAGTCCCCGGGTTTCGGCAGCGGGGATATTAAAGCTGAAGGAGAACGGGATAATAAAATCATGCAACTTTTCGTGATTGGGAATGATCCATTTATGGTTCGATCTTTTTAGCGCCTCAATGGCCGGGCCGGCTAAAATGGGATCGTCGGCATAATAAATAATGATCTTTGAAATGCGGCCCTGCAGGTCGGCGGTAAACTTAAATATTACCGACCCGGAGGCTTTTTTTTGAATGATCTCCGGCGAAACGGTTAAGCTGTCCTTAAAAAAGCGCGTCATAATATCTTTTCCGCCCTGGAAGGGAAAGGACAAGGTTTCCTGCGCCAGGCAGTTTAGTGAGAGGGTTATAGCTGTCAGGAATAAAAGTGTCTTCTTCATTGCTTAATTGTACTGAACACCGGAAGCTGAATATCGAATAACGACATTGAAACTATTTAAAGTATAATCCCCCGGCTAAGATTGGCTGATTAAAGTAAATGATTTTCTGAATATGAACAAACAACACCAGTTTCGTGCCATTGTTTCTAAAATAACCAGAAGTGTACCAGCTGTATCAGGGTGTATCATACTGTATCACCTGTATCACATTCAAAAAGTGATACACCTCCGGGCACTACTCCTCTGCGGGTTTGGGTTCGCGTTTGCTGCCTGTATATAATTCATACTCTAAAAGGCGACAATCGAGCTTGCCATTGTAGAATTCAATTTTACGGGCGGCTGCCAGGCCGATCTTTTTGGCGAGGTCGGGGTTGCCGGTAAAAACATAGCCGCGGTAGCCCAGGCATTCCTTCTTCATAAAATCGCCGATGCGTTTATAGGTAGCCTCCAGTTTGGTGTGTGTGCCCAGGCGCTCGCCGTATTCGGGATTGAACATCACTATGCCGGGCTCTTCAGGTACCTGGGTATCGGCAAAATCACAAACGCTGAATTCGATCAGGTGATCGACGCCGGCAGTTTTTGCATTTTTTTGGGATATGTCGACCGCATCTTCTGAAATATCGGTGGCTATGATCCGGAAACCAATCTCCTTTTTGGCTTTGTCTTTTAACTTTCTTCTCTCGGCAAAGAAAACAGTTTCGTCATAACCGATGATATGCATAAAAGCATAGTTCATCCGGAAGAGGCCGGGGCATTTGTCGGTGGCCAGCAACGCCGCTTCAATGGCCAGCGTACCGGAGCCGCACATGGGGGTAATGAATGTACTGTTTTTATCCCACTTGGTGGCCATAATGGTGCCGGCTGCCAGCGCTTCGAGCATAGGTGCCTTGCCGGGAATTTTGCGGTAGCTATGCTTGGCCAGCGTTTCGCCGGATGTATCTAAAAATATATCTGCTTCGGTTTCCTGCCAGTACAAATGCACCAGCGTTTTATTGACCTCGGCGCCGGAGTTTGGCCGGATGCCTTTCTGGCCTTTTATGCGGTCGGCAATGGCGTCCTTCACTTTCACATTGGCAAAAAGCGGGGTGCGGATATGCTCGTTATTAACATTTGAGGAAACGGAAAAATAACCTGAAAAATCAATGAGTTTTTCCCACTCTATCTCAACCAGGTTATCATAAAGCTGCTGCGGATCGGCGGCGGTAAAGCTTTTGAGCAGGTACAATACCTGGCTGGCGCAGCGTAAATTGAGGTTCAGCGCGATGCAATCGGTAACTGTGCCTAACAGCTCAACGCCGGTTTGGAACACCCGCGTCGGTTTAAAGCCTAACGCTTCGACCTCCGTTTGCAGGTACAGCGAGAGCCTTTTGTTACAGGTGATGATGATTTTACTTTCGGTGTGGAAAACTTGCATGATTTTGTGCGAATTTATGAATTAAATGCACCCGATTTTATTTCTTATCTATTAACTTTACACTTTAAATTTTTTTTACAATGGAAATTAAGGGTAAGGTACATGAAGTGGCTCCAACCGTACAGGTTACAGACTCACTGAAAAAAAGGGAACTGATTTTAGAGTATATCGAAAATCCGCAGTATCCCGAATATTTAAAGTTCGAAGCTATACAGGACCGCTGCAATTTATTGGACAATGTTAAGGTGGGTGATGATATTGAAGTGTTTTTTAATTTGAAGGGACGTCCATGGACAGATAAAACCGGCAAAAAAACGTATTTTAACTCATTACAGTTATGGAAGGTGAACGTGTTAGCTGGCGCCGGCGCAAGCGTTACGCCTGAGTATGCCCCTCCGGCTGATATCAGTGCTGCGCCTGAAGAAGACGACCTGCCTTTTTAATGGTTGGCAGTTTTTAGCTGCGGGTTGCTGGCTAAATAATAGAAATAGCCCTTTAATTTAAAGGGCTATTTTTTATTGGTCTGATTTGTAAACTACAAACCAGCCGCTGCAAACTCAATCTATTCTTCTTTAAGAATTCGTTTTACTACCACATTTTTCCCCTGTTTTACCTGCAGGAAATAAATGCCGTTTAAGCCCAGGCTGAATGTTTTGCTGAAGCTGCCGCCGTTTGATTTTTCGGTCCAGAACACGTGGCCCTCGCTGTCGCATAGTTTAACTTCGGTCGGCATTTTTGCCGGTAACTTAAACATCAGCAATGTTTTGCCGCTTGTAAATTCGGGAACCAGGTTTAGGTTTTCAATTTCAAATTTAGCGCCCTCAACGTGCGGTATCCGCTTCAGGTCGTCATTTGAGGCATCAGATACATAGAAACTTACGCGGGTGCTTATCCCGTCGTTATTGGTATTTACGTAGTTGAAATTCTGGCTATTCCTGCGTTCAAATCTCATCGCGGAACCTCTTAAAGGGCCTTCTATATTATCGCCAAACAGTTCCATCCTGCCCGGATTATCGTTGTTCATCCGGTACCTGAAGGTAAAATTGCGATTTTCGCGATTTCCGGCACTGTCCCTGGTCATCATTTCGCCGGTGATCAACGGAAAACGGTTGCCCCTCCTTTTAAATTCGATCCGGCCGGGCCCGCCGTTAACCGAATCCCGACGTTGAAACAAAAACACCCGTTCGTTTTCGCCATTGGCCCTCGTATCGCCGTTTAAATGCCTGATATCGGTTAATGCCTCCTGCCGTTCTTTGGCAGAGAGCTGTTTTATGTTTTTACCGTTGACTGTGGTGTCGCCATTTTCAATCTTTATTTCCAGGTCTTTTTGATTTTGGGCCATTAGCACAGGGGGCAGTGCAAGTATGGCTATTAAACTAATTGAAAATATTAGCTCAAATCCGGGTTTTAAAAAATGCGCTTTCATATTGTTGTTTATTTATATGTGTCAAAATTAGCAAACTCCTATCTTTCAAGTTGTTAAAAGCGATATTTTATTTGTTAAAAAGTGTTAAATGTAAGCTATGTAGGGTTTTTTAAAATATTTTTGTCTTCCGGATGAAAAAGAAAAGTATAGCCCTTATTATCTGCTTAATGAGCTTTGCACTCTTGGGTGTAATGGGCATGCAATTCTATTTTTTACGGCAATCATTTCAACTGCAGTCCCAGCTTTTTGACCGTTCGGTAAACGAGGCATTAAATAGCGTGGTTACCAAGATATCCAAGCATGACGCACTGAATTTTTTAAATACAAAAGCGCGGCACGTACAAACCGGTCAGACGACGTGGAAGGCTGCCAACCAGAAAAAAGCAAATACGGAAGAAGAGACAATCAGCCCGAAACCACGGGCAAAAAAATTACTGAGCAGCCGCGAAAGGAAGATCGCGTTATTGCGCGATAGTTTGAGGCGGATGATCCTGCACAAACGGATGGATGATGAAATGGCCAGGTTGATGCAGCAGGGCAGTTCCGTTGACCTGCAGCTGCATTACGAAGAGTTCACTGACGATTTCGGTATGGTGCACGGACGGATAACGCCCGTGTTGGTCAGGAATCCTGCGCCGGTTAAGAGAAATCAAAAATTGCATAAATACGATACTATACGTTATATATACAGCGACCCTGAATTTGGCAAGCAGATAATATCGCTGCCGCGCTTAAATGCGCAGTGGCAGCGTGAGCAGGATCGCAAACAAAAGGAAAGACAATTCAGGGAAGTAAAAAAGTTGCTCGAAGCTGATTCGCTGAAAAATTCGCTGCCCGGAAAATCAACTGTCTTTGAAAATTTGGCTGAAGAGTACGGAAAATATGGTGAGCCCCTAAGAATGCGCATCAATCCATTTTGGATCGATACATTGCTGCGGTTTGAACTGCATAACGTAGGTATCTCTTTGCCGTTCAGCTACGAGGTTACTACCGCAAACAGCGATTCGCTTATATTTTCAAAAGCAAGTGATGAAACTGGTGAAAAGCCGACTTTTACTAACGGGACCACTTACCAAACTCCCATATTCAGCAAAGACGTGATAAACGACCCCGGGTTGATCAGGCTCGCTTTCCCGCAAAAAAATACGTTGATTTTAAACAAGATGACGGCCACCCTGGCTACCACCGGGGGCTTGCTTTTGGTTTTGGTTTTCTGCTTTGTTTATACCATTTTCTCGATCCTGAGACAAAAGAAGGTTTCGGAAATGAAAACCGACTTTATCAATAACATGACCCACGAGTTTAAAACCCCGGTTTCAACCATTATGATAGCCAGCGAAGCTTTAAGGGACAGCGAAATTACCCAGGATAAAAGTCGTGTTGCCCGGCTGGCTAATATTATTTACGAAGAAAACGAACGCCTGGGCAGTCATATTGAACGAGTGCTGAATATTGCACGCATCGATAAAAACGACTTCAAACTGGATAAAAAGCCGCTTGATGTTAACGAAATGATATCGGTAGTGATTGACAGCATGGAGCTGAAACTGCAAAAATGCAATGCCGTTACCCACCTCCAGCTCGACGCCGAAAACGCGATCATTAGTGCTGATGAACTGCACTTTTCGAACGTCATCTATAACTTGATTGACAATGCGATCAAATACAGCATCGGGCCGCCTGATATTACGATCAGTACGCTAAACAAAAATGGGCAGGTAGTTATACGCGTTGCGGATAAGGGCGTGGGTATGAGCCGCGATCAGCAAACAAAAATATTTGAACAATTCTATCGCATCCCGACAGGCAACCTGCATGATGTTAAAGGATTTGGGTTAGGTTTGAGCTATGTAAACACAGTGGTGAAGCGGCTAAACGGGATTATAAGTGTCAGGTCCGAAAAAGAAAAGGGCTCGGAATTCGAATTGAAATTCCAGGTAGCGTAGAGAGTCCGAAAGGTGGGAAAGCCCGACCGCGTGCCGCCTTAGCTTTAGCGGTGGCGCAAAGCAGCTCCGTTCCCGGGAACGATATTAGCAAAACAAAACATTCTTTCGAACCTTCGGTCCGATCGTTATAGGGATTTGGACCTTAACCAAAAAACATGAAAAAAATACTACTCGTAGAGGACGACCCCAACCTGGGTATGCTATTACAGGATTACCTGCAGTTAAAAGGTAAGTTCGACGTTGTGTTATGCAAAGATGGTGAAGAAGGCTTGCGGACCTTTACCAAACAAAACTTTGATCTGCTGATACTGGATGTAATGATGCCCAAAAAGGATGGTTTTACTTTAGGCAAGGACATCCGGAAGATCAACGCGCAGGTGCCCATTATTTTCGCTACTGCGAAGGGGATGATCGAGGATAAGACACAGGCATTCAACTTAGGCGGCGATGATTATATCACCAAGCCATTTCGTATCGAAGAGCTCCTTCTCCGTATAAATGCGCTGCTAAAACGAATGAGTAATTCTGAAAAGCACGAAGAAGAAAAGCAAACGACGTTTAAAATAGGCCGGTACGTTTTCGAGTACGGATTGCAGGTTATTACCATTGGCGGAGTACAGCAAAAACTATCAACCAAGGAAGCTGAACTGTTGCGTTTACTCTGCCTGCGGAAGAATGAAGTGCTCACGCGCGAAGAAGCGCTGCTGAATATCTGGCACGACGACAATTATTTTAACGGTCGCAGCATGGACGTTTTTTTAAGCAAACTTAGAAAGTATTTGAAAGATGATTCGACTGTTGAGATCATCAACGTACATGGGCGGGGTTATAAACTGCTCATCAACTAGTCATCGCCCATATCTTCGCCAAAATGGATGATATTTCCGTTATTATCCAGTATGCTGAACTGTTTCATCCGCCAGGGCTTTTCTTCTAATTTACCGTTGGGGTGAACGATGCCAAGCGGCTCGTACCTGGCATAAAGCTCATCTATCCCGGTCACGTTGATGTAGCAGCCCGTAGCTTTGGGTATTTCAGGATCGGTGCAGGGCCACAAATGCAGTTGTACTTTATCCTTACTTAAAATAAGATATCCCTCCCAACTCGAGTGGAAAGTAAAGCCCAATTTTTCGGTATAAAATTTAATCGATTCCTGTTCGTTAAGGGAAGCCAGGATAGGCACGGCTGATTTGAGCATAGTTTATGAGATTAAGTTTATTTACGCGACCGTATTTTGAAAACAGTTCGATCAAGCCGGGGCGGTTCATTTTCGGGGTAGTTATACGCTATGCTGTTTAAGTAGTTGGCAATGCGCAAACGTTCCTGCCATGTCAGCTTTTTATAATAGGCAGCGTGGTTTGATGCTTCTTCTGCCGTTTGTGCTTTAAAGGCCGTTCTGTCTAACCGGTATGAACTCATTATTCAAATATACTTTAAAAAGAGAAATCCTGTAACAACTTTGTTAGCGGGCTATTTCAATTTCTGCGGTTTTTATTAATAAGTTTGTTTACAACTGACAAAATTATTAATCATGAAAACAAAATTACTTTATTCGTTCGCGCTTTTTGCAGGCGTGCTGGGTTCTGCATTTGCGCAGGAGCGTGTTGATCCTGCAATGGTTCAAAAAATACGGGACGAGGGGCTAAACCATTCAAAAGTAATGGAAACCGCCTTTTATTTGACCGATGTGTCGGGACCGCGCTTATCAGGTTCACCCTCGTTAAAGCACGCGCAGGATTGGGCCGTAAGCCAGTTAAAATCATGGGGCATGGTAAACGCAACACGTGAGCCGTGGGGAAAATTTGGCAAAGGCTGGGAAGTTGAAAAAAACTATGCGGCTATAACTGTTCCTTACTATCATGCCATTGTGGCTATACCAAAAGCCTGGACCCCCGGTACAAAGGGCGCAATAAAAGGTGATGTGGTTTTAATAAAAGCCGACACCCTTACCGACCTGGATAAATATAAAGGCACGCTGCAGGGTAAGATCATAATATTTGATGCCAAAGCCGGCGCTGAAAGGACATTCAAACCTGACGCCACACGTTATACTGATGAGGAGCTTGATGCTATGGCAAAAGCAAGCAGTCAGCCGGGCGACCAGCGCAGGGCCGGAGGGCGCAATACCCCCCAGTTTACCGCGATGGCCAAGGTCCGTGCTTTGCGGGCGGCAATAAATACATTTTTAATGGGCGAAAATGTAGGATTGGTTTTAAGCCAGGCACGTGGCAGCGACGGAACGGTATTTACCACCAACGGCGCTTCGTATGCGGATACGGCAAAAGCGGTTTCTCCGGAACTGGAAACCAGCGGCGAGGATTATCAGCGCATTTTGCGGTTGGTAAAAGCAGGGATTAAAGTGACGATGGAAGCCGATATAAAAACACGGTTTTTTGCCGATGACCTGCAGGGCTACGACGTGGTGGCTGAAATACCGGGAACAGATAAGAAATTGAAGGACCAGGTTGTGATGATCGGCGGTCACCTCGATTCATGGCATGGTGCAACCGGTGCTACCGATAACGCAGCAGGCAGCGCAGTAATGATGGAAGCTATGCGCATTTTAAAAGCAATGAACTTTAAACCGCGCCGTACTATCCGCATCGCTTTGTGGAGTTCGGAAGAACAGGGGTTGTTTGGCTCGCGCGGATATGTACTTAACCATTTTGGCGATCCCAAAACGATGGAACTAAAGCCCGAACAATCCAGGCTGTCAGCTTATTATAATCTTGACAACGGTACCGGCAAAATTCGCGGAATTTATTTACAGGGCGACTCGGCTGCCGCGCCGATTTTTAAAGCGTGGCTTGAGCCATTTAAAGATTTAGGTGCCAATACCTTAACAATAAGGAATACCGGCAGCACCGATCACGTTTCGTTTGATGCGGTTGGTATACCCGGATTCCAGTTTATACAGGACGGGCTTGATTACGGCACGCGTACGCACCATAGCAACCAGGATACGTATGATAAATTGAGCGAAGATGACCTGAAACAGGCCGCAACTATCGTAGCTTCATTTGTATATAACACCGCGCAGCGTGATGAAATGATACCGCGCAAAGAATTGCCAAAAGCGCAGCCGGCTATCGCACGGAATTAATTTAATTTGAATACGAATGATGAAGCATTCACCCTTCATCATTCGTTATTCAAAATTCGGTGTTCAATATTCCCGTTCTACTCCAGTTCAATTTTTTCGTGCTGATAGGGTATCTCCACAGCAGGAAAACCTTTGGCCAAAATAGTTTCCCTGAAATGCTGCTGCACCTCGTATTCACCGTGGACAAGGAAAACCTTTTTTACTTTTTGCGGGTCCTGGCAGGATAGGAAGTGTAACAGGTCTTCATAATCGCCATGGGCGCTCATTGATTTAATGGATCGCACTTCGGCTTTTACATCGTAATGTTCTCCAAATATCATTACCTGCCGGTCGCCGCGTATTAAATGGCCGCCAAGCGAATTCGGTTCGCAATAGCCTACCATCAAAATGGTGCATTTGGGATCACCAATATTATTTTTGATATGGTGCTTTACCCTGCCGGCTTCGGCCATACCCGACGACGAAATAATAACACACGGGGTGGGGTCGCCATTCAGCGCTATGGATTCTTCTGTCGATTGCACAAACCGGAGCCCTTTAAAACCAAATGGGTTGTCATCAACTTTCAGTACTTTATTAACCGCCTTATTATAAACTTCGGGATGGTCCATTAAAACCTGCGTCGCTTTTTCTGAGAGCGGGCTATCAACGTAGTAATGCAGATCGGGTAACACGCCTTTTAACTCTAAGGCGTTTAACGCATAAAGTAATTCCTGCGTGCGGCCAACGCTAAATGCCGGGATGATAACCTTGCCCTTTTTTATTTCGCAGGTTTGCTTGATGACATCCAGTAAAGCATCTTCAATTGGTCCAATGCTTTTATGCAACGAGTCGCCATAGGTCGATTCCAGCAAAATATAATCAGCCTGCGGAAACGTTTGCGGGCTTTTCAACAGCATATCGCCATAACGGCCTATATCGCCGCTAAACGTAATATGCGTCGTTTTACCCTCTTCAGTAACAGCTAAATGGACCGCGGCGCTTCCCACTACGTGGCCGGCATCGGTAAATTTAAATTTAACCGCAGGGGTTATCGCGTACTCCTCATGATAGTCAACTATCTTAAACAAGCGCAGCGATTCTATAGCTTGTTCCTCGGTATACAATGCCTCAAGCAACGGCATTCCTTTTTTTAGCCGGTGTTTATTGCTGTAGGCGATATCCTGCTCCTGTATTTTTGCCGAATCCATTAAGAGGATATGGGCCAGGTCCATCGTAGGTGCTGTGCAGAAAATAGGCCCGTTAAAACCCTGCGCAACCAGGCGCGGTATTAAACCGCAATGGTCAATGTGCGCATGTGATAATATCAGGTAGTCAATTTTCCTGGGGTTAAAGCCAAAATGTTCGTTCAGGTCTTCGGTATGCTCGCCCATACCCTGGAACATGCCGCAATCCAAAAGGATATTGGTCCCGTCCCGTAATTGAAGTAGATGTTTACTGCCGGTAACTGTACGGGCGGCACCATGAAATAATATATTCATTCGTTAGGTTAAGAATTTGTTAAACTACAAAAATGTATCGCTAAAGTTTCTTATAAATTAAACTAAAAATTTAGTTGTGTAATTCATTTATATCATTTAACTTCGATTAGTGTTGCAGAATGGTTATAAATGTTAAAAGAGTTGTAAATGTTCCAGAACCTTTTTAACAACTACAACGCTTACAGCAAGGAAAATAAGAAAATCATGGAAATAAAAGAATTAACCCGCGCCGAAGAACAGATTATGCAGGTTCTGTGGCAATTAAAAAAAGGGTATGTAAAAGATGTGATCGACGTGCTGCCCGAGCCAAAGCCTGCTTATAACACGGTTTCGACAATTATCCGCATCCTGGAAACGAAAGGCTTTGTAGGGCACCAGGCTTTTGGCAAAAGCCACGAGTATCATCCGCTGGTAAGCAAGGAGGAATATCAAAATTTTGCTACCGATAAATTAATGAGCGGCTATTTTGATAATTCGGTAAAACACATGTTCTCCTATTTCGTGAAAAAGGAAAAGATCGACCTGAAAGAAGCGGATGAGATCATGAAACTGATTGAAAAACTTAAAAATAAATAACTATGTACTGGTGGCATTATTTATTGCTGGTAAATACTTACCTGCTATTATTTTACGGGTTTTATGTGCTGTTGCTGCGCAGGGAAACTTTTTTTCAGCTTAACCGGGTTTACCTGGTTGCCGCAGCGCTGTTGTCATTTTTTATTCCGCTGATCCAGTCCGATTGGGTTAAAAGTTTATTTATAACGCGAAGGGTGCAATATTCGATTTACAGCAGCCCGGTTATGTTTTACCAGTTTACGCCAATCCAGCGTACACCCATTACTTTCGGGCAGGTGGCGACCGCCGTTTACCTTGCCGGGATTGTTTTGCTGGTTGCGCGGTTTGGATGGCAGCTGCTAAAATTAGGTAAGGTAATTGAGCAGCCGCAACCCGGCACAGCCTATTCATTTTTCAAAAAAGTAAGCTTGGGCGATAGCCTCACAAATAAGGAAGCTATAGCCGCTCATGAGCAAGCCCATGCAAATCAATGGCATTCATTGGATATTTTGATGATAGAAATGGTAATGATCATTAACTGGTTTAACCCGGTGGTTTACTTTTACCGTTTTGCCATTAAACATATTCACGAGTTTATTGCCGACAGCCAGGCAGTAAAGGCGGGCACAGATAAGGCAGATTATGCGCTACTATTATTGAGCCAAACGTTCGATACGCCTGCGCACCGCCTTGTTAACCCGTTTTTTAATCATAGTTTATTAAAACAGCGGATCATGATGCTTCAAAAAAACAGGTCGAACAGGGTGGCCCTGGTCAAATATGGCCTTTCGGCTCCGTTATTTATACTGATGGTTATTTTATCATCAGCAACTATAACCAACAGCCGCACCGTCCGTCTTTTTAATGACAAGGCCAGCCAGGTGTTTCGTACCCCGGCTGATGCAAGCGGAATGCGCACTGCTCCGAACATTCCGGCGGAATCATTCAAAGAAAGAACAAATCAACTGCCTGGTCCCGCCATCAGATTCAAAAAGCCTCTCTCTGTAACCGTCGCTGATACGATCCCCAAAAAAGACGACAAAGTTTTCTCGGCAGTGGAGCAGATTCCTGAATTTCCAGGAGGATTTAATGCATTTGGCGATTTTTTGGCAGCAAATATTAAATACCCCGAGCAGGCGCGTAGAAATAAGGTACAAGGAAGGGTAATTATATCTTTTGTTGTCGAAAAAGACGGGTCGTTAACCGACATCCGCATAGCACGCGGGGTTGAGGAAGATATCGACCAGGAAGCGATACGGGTGATTAAACTGTCGTCCAAGTGGAAGCCGGGTATTCAACGTGGCAAGCCGGTTAGGGTTGCATTCGCATTGCCGATAGCATTTTCGTTAGATGGCGCCAGGCCCGTTAAACGTATTGAAAATACTTCAGGGGCGGTAATTGAAAGGTCAGGCGGCCTGCCACCCTCTGCGGGTAATGATGCGGTTGCCGGTGAGGTTGATTCCGCAAAAAACCAGGATGCGACCCGTTTAATAGGTACATCAACAAACCCTTTATACATCGTTGATGGCAAAGAGGTCGCGTCGTCATACTTGGGTAAATTAAACCCCAATGACATACAAAGTATATCTGTTCTTAAGGATAAACCCTCGATGGCACTTTATGGGGCAAGAGGTATTTCCGGTGTGATTATTATAACTACCAAGAAAAACGCACTCAAGCTTAAGCCAGTTAAACTTTAAATTACGATACAGCGTACCCTATAATCCCGTTAAAAGGCAACAGGCCATCAGAGCCTTTTTTTTGAAAAAAATTTGTTTTTGCTGATAATTTTTTACATTTATATAAAAAACCTATCACATGAACTGGAAAATCATTTTTCAATTATCAATTTTTGGATTGATAATGGCTTTTGCTACAGTATCACTGATACCCGAAAAAGTTGAACCTGCTTTTTGGTTGGTGATATTTATTTTCTGTGCATATGTTATTGCTAAAGTTTGTACCGGCATGTACTTTTGGCACGGCTTTTTGGTAAGCATGGTCAACTGCATCTGGATCACCGCCGTTCATATGGCATTCAGGGAAACTTATGAGGCCCATCATCCCGACATGGCTTCAATGGGCACAAGTTTACCAGCCTCAATTGCCACTCACCCGCGCATAGCTATGGCTATAATGGGGCCGATCTTTGGCGCCATGTTCGGAATTGTATTGGGCATATTTTCGCTGATCGCTTCGAAACTTGTAAAGAAAAATAAGTAGAGACGCAATGTATTGCGTCTCTACCGGTGCAATTTTGGATTAAACGCAATCAGGTGCCTTACGTTTTTATGGTTTGCTGCGGTCACGTCAAAACCATACTCGGCATTGTTTAGCGGAAGCATAAGCTTCCCCTTAACCAGTTTTAGCATTTCAAATAACGACTCTTGTTCAGGATGTGCCGAAACAGTCGGATAGTAATCTTTCTCGATTTTAGTTTTCTCAACATCGGTTACCAAACTAAATTCCCAGCCTTCCAGCGTGCTCTGGCCGTATTCACTTGCACAATTCTTCAGGTCATATACATACTCCCTGGCTTGCGATTCAACGGATCTGTTTATCATTATTTTTTCTTTTTACCTGCTTCAACTATCGGTTTTACCGCGTCTTTTTTCCCCGACTGATAATCTGAGGGCGCTTTTTTACCCAGCGGATTCGCCGGCTTCTTTTTCTCTTTTACAGTTTGTCTGTCTTTGCTCATGATGTTGCTGATTAGAATCTTTTTACGTGGCCTGGCAGCTAACCGAACCGATAAAGCCGGGTACCTGGAGCAAGCCGAATGTGTTTAATGAAATTTTACCGGTAGAGATGTAAATTCTAACAAGAATTTATAGCAGAATTTATTAAAGGTACGCTTTTTAAACCAATAAGGCGAATAATGACGTAACAATATCATTCTTCAATAACAAAAAACGGCCCGTTGAGCCACGAATTATAAAAAAGCTGACTCAACTAATTCCAAAATTTATACCTTTGAAAACAAATAGCGCGAAAGGCTATTATTAAAAAAAAACGAATAAAATAGCATAACGAAAATGAAACCATTCATTCCAACAGCAGTATACGGTGTTTTAAATTATCTCTTAAGTTTTACACTAATAGCTTCACCATGGCTATTTGGATTGGTTAATGTATCAAGCGCCGCTTTATTGATGCCGATATACATGGGATGGCTGCAATTCATTATGGCTGTTTTTGTGGATAACGAAACAGGTTTTGTTAAGCAGTTCCCCATGCAGATACACCTGGTTATCGACGTTTTTATGGGCTTTATCTTAATGGTATCACCCTGGTTATATACATTTTCATCAAAAGCGTTTTGGCCCGAGTTGCTTTTAGGCGGCCTTTTATTCTGCCTGGGTATATTTACAAAGAAGTCGCCATTCTTAATCAAACCGCATCATTCAGTTCCCGAAGGACAATTAACTTCAACGGATTCAACCGAAGGCAGGCTTAGTATTTAAGTCTAAAGTCTTTAGTCGCGAGTAGGCAGTCACTATAAATAGTCGGCAAGCGTGGTTTTTAATACCTCTATTAATTCCGGATCATTAAACTGGTATTTATCCTCTATTTCTAAAACGACGATTCTCTTATAATGGATTGAGGAAAATCGTTGATTGAGCAGATCTTTATGCCTGCGTTCCATAACGAAAATCACATCCGCCCAATCAACTAGCTTTTGGTTTATTTTTATCCGAGATTTGTCGCTTGTTCCCGCTGAACGTGCCGAATGGGTGTGGTGATTTTTAAAAAGCCCTTCGGCAGTCGGGCTCCGCCATTGATTTTTGCTGCAAATAAAAAGGAGGTTCGACAAGTTGTTGATTTTTTAAGCCCCGCAAGCCTGTTTATAAATTTAACCCTCATCCTGCATTCAACATTTGAAATCTAAAATCCGAATTCAAATCACATTCCCTTCCTTGGCATCCATGCCTGGCTTTTTATCAGCCATTTGCCGTTTGTTAAACGCAATACAAAAGTAAAAGCGCCTACGGCTTCAAACTGCGCCTTTCCGGGTAAAGTACCTTTGTAGGTAACTGGCACTACCACATAAATATTGTCATTCGATTGTTGAAAAACATTTACACTCTCTATCGATCCCTTTAGTTTGGTTAAACGGTTCTCTTTACACGTCCGTTCAACAGCATTTACCCATTGTATGCCGGCGGTCGGCCCGTTCCATGAATATGGCGGTTCGTCATCGGCAATTACGGCATTCGGCGTGTACAAATTCGCAACCGCATCAATATTAAAATTATTAAGTGCGTAAACGGCTGCGGTTATAACGGCCATTACGTCTGCCGGGAGCGTGGTATCGGCCGAAAATTTAACACGGCCTTCAATTTGAGGCCGCCAATGGTTTACACCCCGGGTGGGTTTTGCGCCCGCCCTTTGCATCCCGATATTCGATGCAAACAGAACAACTAACGAAATAAGCAGAAGATTCCTCATACCATTTATTAAATACGGGGTGAAGCCCGCTCACAATCCAAAGTTAAATTATATAAATACTTTGATAATACGGCATTAAAAAATAATTATCAGATCAGGTATTTTTCTCCGAATATAAAAATAAAAGGATTTGTCTCTGATAGGCCGTAGTTTTAATTCGAAAAGCTCAACAAGTCAATGGTAAACACCAAAACAGAATTGGCCGGGATCCCGGCGCCCGGAGAGCTATTTCCGTATCCCAAAGCTGATGGGATCATCAGCAATATTCTTCCGCCGGCATTTATATGAGGTATGCCTATTTGCCAGCCTTTAATAAGGCCGCTAAGCGGAGATGACAGGTTAGCGGTGGGGGCGAAAACCGACCCGTCCAATAACTTCCCGGTATAATTCACATTTACGGTTGATGCGATGGATGGATACGCCCCTGTGCCGGCAGTAATTACCTGGTAGTAAATCCCTGTTGGATCTTTTGTCGCGGTAATATTATTGGCAGAAATATATGCCTTGATCAAGGCATCGTCGGTCGCGGCTTGTTTAGCAGCATCAAATGAGTCGGTTTTTTTACAGGACGAGATCCCGGTAATGATCAAACAAATGAGTAAAAGGTATTTCTTCATATTTATTTCTTTACGACCATAAACTTATTTTAACGCCAAAAATTATGAATTGCCCCTGATTTTTGTGAAGCGATAAGATCTATTGGGCGATTGCGACAACCTGCCGTATTTTCGCCAAAAATAAAAAAACCTGCCGCATATAGCAATTGCGGCAGGTTTATAACTTTGCAATATGGAACCTATTACCTGGAATGATTTTGAAAAAGTAGAATTAAGGGCGGGGACCATTCTTGAGGCAATAGATTTTCCGCAAGCCAGGAAGCCCGCATATAAAGTTAAAGTTGATTTTGGCCCCCTGGGGATTAAATGGACAAGTGCCCAGATCACTAAACATTATACCAAAGAGCAGCTGCCGGGAAAGCAAATTATTGGGATGGTTAATTTCCCCACAAAGCAAATCGCAAATTTTATGTCGGAGTTTTTGCTTACCGGTTTTGCAGACGAAAACGGCGATATTGTTTTAGCGGCCATTGAAAAATCTGTGCCAAACGGCAGTAAACTGATATAATGCGATATATAAATTTTGGAGATGAGCCGGGTATTTCGCCGGATGAGTTTTTTATGAACGAGGCCATCCGCGAAGCCAAATTGGCTTTGGCGGAGGATGAGATACCTATAGGCGCTATAGTAGTTTGCAAGGGGCAGATCATAGGCCGCGGCCATAACCTTACAGAGCGGCTAAATGATGTGTCGGCACATGCCGAGATGCAGGCACTAACGGCCGCCGCCAATTTTATAGGCGGTAAATATTTGCAGGACTGTACGCTGTATGTAACGCTTGAACCCTGCGTGATGTGTGCCGGTGCGTCATATTGGTTTCAGCTGAGCAGGATAGTTTTTGGCGCTTATGATACCAAACTGGGGTTTGGCCGGCTGAATCAAAAGATCACGCACCCCAAAACTGTTATTACAGGCGGCATACATGAAAATGAATGCGCCGAGCTGGTGCGGGGTTTTTTCAGGAGCAAGAGAGGTAAGGTTTAGTCCATAGCCGATAGTCTATGTACTTGCAACGAAAACTTGACATTCAATTAGAACAAAATCTATATTCATCACTTATCTTTGTTTCTTTCATTAAACTTTAAAACTTAACATTATGGCATTCACACTACCGGCGTTACCTTACGCTACCGACGCACTGGAACCGCACATCGATAAAATGACCATGGAAATTCACCATGGCAAACATCACCAGGCTTATGTTACCAACTTAAACAAGGCGCTCGAAGGAAAGCCCGAAGCAAATAACAGCATTGACGATATCATTAAAAATATCTCGAAATACCCGATGGCTGTTCGTAATAATGGCGGCGGCCACTATAACCACAGCTTATTCTGGACATTGCTTTCGCCAAGCGGCGGCGGCGAGCCAACAGGCGCGCTGGCTAATGCAATCAACAGCACCTTTGGCTCATTTGCTGATTTTAAAACCAAAGTTAACGAAGCGGGCGCTACCCGGTTTGGTTCAGGCTGGGCATGGCTTATTGTTACGCCTGATAAAAAATTAGCTATAAGCTCAACACCAAACCAGGATAACCCATTGATGGATATTGCCGAAGTTAAAGGCACGCCTGTTTTGGGTATTGATGTTTGGGAACACGCTTATTATTTAAAATACCAAAACCGCCGCCCCGACTATTTAGCTGCTATCTGGAACGTGATCAACTGGAATCATGTTGCTGAATTATACAGCAAAGCCATATAACCCTGCACTATCTCAACCCTCCCCACCAAGGGGAGGGTTATAAAAATTCCTATGAATGCCATTGTACTTGAAGCGGCTGATAAACCCCTCGTATTAAAAGAAGTTGAAAAACCCGCGTTAAAACCTGGCGAGGTATTGGTTAAGATAAAAGCCGCTGCATTAAACCGCCGTGATTACTGGATAACGGTTGGTAAATATGCCGGTATTAAATACCCGTCCATTTTAGGTTCCGACGGAGCCGGTATTGTGGCTGAAGCCGGCAGCGATGCCGAAAAAGAATGGATGGGCCGCGAAGTGATCATCAATCCCAGCCATAACTGGGGCGACCATCCTGAATTTCAATCAAAAGATTTTAAAATTTTGGGCTTGCCTGAAGACGGGACTTTTGCCGAATATGTTAAGGTAAAGGCAGAATATCTGCATCCCAAGCCAACACATCTTACCTGGGAGCAGGCTGCGGCCTTACCGCTTGCCGGGTTAACCGCATACCGCGCATTGTTTACCAAAGGCAGGGTCACAAAAAAAGATAAAGTTTTGGTAACCGGGGCCGGCAGCGGCACAGGCAGCATCGCCGTGCAATTGGCGCATGCCGCCGGGTGCCAGGTATTCGTCACATCAGGATGGGGCGAAAAAATTGAACGCGCCAAACACCTGGGCGCCGTTGCCGGGGTTTGCTATAAAGCGCAGGATTGGGCCGAACAGCTGCAGCACCTTTCAGGTGGTTTTGATGTCGTTATCGACAGCGCCCTGGGCGAAGGATTTGGCAAGCTGCCTGATATTTGCAATCCCGGTGCGCGTATTGTGATATTTGGCGGAACAGCCGGCGATATACCGGCATTAAACGGCCGTAAAATATTCTGGAAACAACTGCAGCTATTAGGTACCACAATGGGCACATCCGACGAATTTGCGACGATGGTAAGTTTTGTAAATGAGCACCAGGTTATTCCTGTTATAGATGAAATATTTCCGCTGGCTGATGCGCAGCGGGCGGTAAATAAAATGGGACACTCATCCCAATTTGGTAAAATTGTGCTCCAGGCGTAATTATGCTTCAGTTAAAAGTTGAAGCGATAAAATGGGAGCTGCCGGATACGGCAACTTTCTTCTTTAAAGATATATCCGGCAAACGGATTCTCAGCCAGGCCGGCCAATTTATTACGCTTGTACTTAATCATCACGACGAGGAGATACGGCGATCCTATTCATTAAGCTCATCTCCTGATGAAGAATTGTTATCTATAACCGTTAAGCGGATAGAAAACGGCGAAATATCCCGATTCCTGTTAACAAAAATAAAGCCGGGCGATGTGCTGAATGCAGTTGAACCGGCAGGGCGGTTTATTATCACCAACTTCGAAGCCAGGAAAGATATTTTCCTTTTTGCCGCCGGGAGCGGTATTGTTCCGATATATTCTCAACTTAAATATATATTAAACCGGCCCGGAGAAAGCCGGCTCACGCTTATTTACAGCAATCAGCATCAGGGCTCGGTTCTGTTCGGGAGCGAACTCGAGTCACTGCGGTCAAAAAATCCCGAACGTTTCAATATTATTCACCTGCTAAGCAGCGAAGGAAACCGGCTTAATAATTTAATAGTTGAACAGTTGGTACGCAGGCATGTAAAGTACAATTTGACAAATGCGGAGTTTTATACCTGCGGGCCTTCCGTTTATATGCGGATGATAAGATTGACGTTGATTTATATGGGTATTAAGCCGGAGCAAGTGCGCAAGGAGAATTTCGTGCTCGAAACAATACCGGTAGCTGCCAGTTTAAAAACCTTTCCGCCGAAAAGAATAAGGATCCATTTTATCAATGAAACCTATGACCTGCTGGTCGGCGAAAACCAAAGTATTTTACAGGCCGCGCTGCAAAATAATATTCCGCTGCCATACAGCTGTCGTGTCGGCGATTGTTCCACCTGCGCGGCCTTATGTAAAGGCGGCCGGGTTGAAATGGTAAAAAATGATGTATTAACCGATGCAGATATTGCCGGGGGCTGGGTACTTACCTGCACCGGGCATCCTTTGACAGATGATACAGTGATCGGATATGGCGAATAGGCGGTGTGCTAAGAAATCACTCTGCCACATAAACCCGCACGTAGTCGACATACATAGTTGCAGGAAGATGGCTTTCATCAATTGTTTGGCCGGGAAGATCGCCTGCGACCGCCATACTTAAGACAATAAAAAACGGGAGATGAAACGCGCCTGTGCTATTGAAATTATTGGCGATATCCTGTGTGAAATATAATTTGCCGTCGAGGAACCATTTTATTGTATTGGTATCCCACTCAATGGCATACAGGTGGTATTCGTCGGGCGTGGTTATGATAGTAGAGCCATTGACTACCGGCTTGTCAATTACCCAATGGATATTGGCACGGATTATGTTTTCGGTATTGATATGTTCCATTATGTCAATTTCACCGCAAGCGGGCCGTCCTACTGTACTGACATTGGCGCCGAGGCACCAGAAAGCGGGCCATAGACCCTGTGACATGGGCACTTTTATACGCGCTTCAACACGGCCGTATGTGCCATTGATTTTGCCCATCGAATTGATGCTGGCCGATGTGTAGTTATAACCAGATACCGACTCTTTTTTTGCAGTTATGAGCAGGCTGCCATTTGTTACAACAGCATTAGCACCTTGATAATACTCCTTTTCATTATTAATGCCGGGGTTTCCTGTATTGATGTTCCAGAACGTTTGGTCAACCTCTATGCCGTTAAATTCATCCGACCATACTAACCTGTATGTAACCGGCGGCTCGGGCGTTGTCGGAATAATGGGCGACTTTGGTTTTTTACACGAACCAGTTGTAAATACGATTGCAAGCACTATACATGCATATACCTTATATAAAGTGAAGTAGCGCTTTTTTTTCAAAACGTTGGTTTTTAAATCCACTACGTACCAGCTCCCGCCAAGGTTGCTTACATCTGCTGCACGCATCAAATGGCGTGGGAAAACAACGCTAAATTACCTGGTTTATCAGTTAGCTTTAAACACTTTCACATAATCTACATACATACTCGCCGGGAATATGCTTGTATCAACATATTGCCCCGGAAAATCGCCCCCTACAGCCAGGTTTAGCAAGATGAAAAATGGCAGGTGAAAAGCCCCTGTGTTATTGACATTATTTGCGATGTTACCGCTTACATACTGTACGCCGTCCAGATACCAGTTTATTGAGCTGGCATCCCATGTAATAGCATAAACATGATAATTTCCCGGGTTAGTTATAGTGGTGGTAAGCCCATATTGAACATGACCGCCGCCACCATCCCAATGCATAGTACCATAAAGAGTATTATCTGCATTGATGTGCTCCATGATATCTATTTCGCCGCAGCGTGGCCACGAAACGGTAGTAATATTGGCGCCCAGCATCCAAAAGGCCGGCCACATACCTGCGCCAAGCGGTATTTTTATCCGTGCTTCAATCAGCCCGGAGGATGCGGTAAATTTGTTCTGTGTCGTCATTCGCGCAGAGGTGTAAAGCTGGTTGCCTACTTGCTCTCGTTTGGCGGTTATAACCAGGTTGCCGTTTGCAACAGTTGCATTTTGCGCCTTATAATATTCCTGTTCATGGTTTCCCGGTGGTAAACCCACTTCAAAATTCCATTTTGAAGTGTCAACGGTAGTACCGCTAAACTCATCCGACCAAACAAGTGAGTATTTTGTTGTATCCAGCGTGGCTGTCGTGGTTGTAGTAGTTGTAGTGGTGTTTGTAGGTACAAAGGGAGGCGCTGTATTGACAGGCGTTTTTTTGCACGAAGAGGCAAAAAGTGCAAGCACCAGTACCATACCGGTGCTTGCAATAAAATTTAAAAAATGTCTTTTCATAATAAATTGGTTCACTAATATAACAATTTATTATCAAAAATATTTTGAGGACTTATTTGTTTACTCCAAATGATTCCCAGCCCGAAGCTGTAGTGCGGTTGCAGGTCATGGCCTGGGTTCCATTCTCACTTGAAACAAACAGGCCGTTATTTCCCTGCAGGGTTATAGTGCCATCGGGGTTTGTTCCCCATTTGAATATTTCCCATGCGCCAACGCTGGTACGGTTACAGGTGATCGGTTGCGTGCCATTTTCGGATGACACATATTTGCCCATACTTTGCAGCGCTACGTTGCCATTGCCTTCGTCAACAACCAGGAATTGCTCCCATGCCTGGGCAGTAGGGCGGTTGCACCACATCGCCTGGGTTCCGTTTTCGCCGCTTACATACTGGTTATTGAAACCTTTCAGTGTAATGGTTTGGCCAATTGGCGGGCCGCTTGAGTTTACAGCCTTATAAACCCGCACATAATCAACCAGCATGTTGGTAGGCAATGAATTATTGTCGATCGTGTTACCGGGCAAATCGCCACCTATAGCAAGGTTGAGGATGATATAGAAAGGCAGTTGAAATGCCCCCGTATTATTGATGTTATTAGCAATATTTCCGGTTACGTACAATGTATTGTCTACATACCACCTGATGCTTTGGTTATCCCATTCAACAGCATAAATATGAAAGCTGCCGGGTGTGGTAGTGGTGCTGCTGCCATATTGTACATGGCCATTGCCGCCGTTCCAGTGCATAGTGCCTAAAATGGTATTTGTGGTGTTTACATGTTCCATTATGTCAATTTCACCACAAGTAGGCCATCCCACCGAGCCAATATTAGTGCCCAGCATCCAAAAGGCCGGCCAGGTACCTGTTACCATTGGCACCTGTATCCGGGCTTCGATGCGGCCATACTGCACAGAAAACTTACCGGAGGTGTTTAATTTTGCGGAGGTATAGGGCTGGCCGCCTACGCTCTGCTGCCTGGCAGTGATCACCAGGTTACCACCGGATACAGTGGCATTTGATGCCTGGTAGTATTCCTGTTCGTGGTTTACGTTGGGATTGCCCACATCGACATTCCATTTTGAACCGTCAACACTTGTGCCATTGAATTCATCCGACCATACCAGCTGCCACGTTACCGCCCTTGATTTGGCCTGAAAACTTTTCGTCGCAATAGCGTTTGCCGATGGACTGCTAACATCCTTCCTGCAGGAAACAGCCAGCATCACGAGCGCCAGTACTATACCGGCGCTCGTGAAAAGGTGTAAGAATTGTTTTTTCATAATTGGGTTTTGATTAAGTATAAAATTGGTTGTTGATTAGTTGATTAGTTGATTATTTATTTACACCGAACGATTCCCAGCCGGATGCTGTAGCACGGGTACAGGTCATGGCTTGTGTTCCATTCTCGCTCGAAACAAATTTTCCATTGTTCCCCTGCAGGGTGATCGTACCATCGGGATTAGTGCCCCATTTAAATATTTCCCAGCCGCCAACACTGGTACGGTTGCAGGTTATTGCCATCGTTCCATTTTCGGATGATACATATTTGCCCATGCTTTGTAACGCCACATTCCCATTGCCTTCGTCGACAACTAAAAATTGCTCCCAGGCCTGGGCCGTGGTGCGGTCGCACCACATGGCCTGGGTGCCGTTTTCGCCGCTTACATATAAATTATTAAAACCTTTAAGCGTAATGGTTTGTCCAATTGGCGGCCCTCCGTTTGATGGTGTACCGGCCCAGGTAAAGGTAGCTGCAGCGCCTGCGGGTAATGAATAAGTGAATGATTCGCTGCCCCACTTTATTTTAAACGACTGCGTTGATGATGCGGTATTAAGCGCTACTACAACCTTGGTCCCGTCAGGATTTCTGAATGCGACATTCTGGATGGTTGATGGAAAGGTATTAGATGATATACGCACAGCGCCCGCTTTTACAAACTCCGATGCCTGGGCAACAATATAATAAGCCGTATTGCGGGTGTAGTTATTGCCTGATATGGTTACCGCGCCTAAACAATTGGAGCAACCGCCGGATGTATGCGGGTTATAGTTCGGGTCGGCGGCCAGGTTCCATTCCAATACAACGCGGCTCCAGTTGCGGGGTGCGCCAATGATCAGGTTATTCATGTGCCAGCCGAAATCGCCGCCAAAATTACTCGGGCCACCTATAAACTGTTCGGTAAAATAAACGTTCTTGTTTGGATATGCATTATGTACGGTGGTCAGGGCGCTGATATCTCCGGCATACAAATGAAATGCCGAGCCGTCAACATACGGATTAGCACCTGCATCGCCCAAAACTGCTTCGGGATAGCCGGGCTGATCGCAATTATGGTCGTAAGCTATAATTTTGGTTGTGATGCCGTTAGCAGAAAATTGCGGGCCCAGGTTATTTTTTATAAAGTTGGCCTCCTCGTTTGACTGCATGGTCATGGCGGGGTTATTGTTGGGATTCAACGGCTCGTTTTGCGGCGTTACAGCATAAATTGTTATGCCTTGTGCCTGCATTGCCTGTATGTATTTTACAAAATACCGGGCATAAGCATCATAATAAGCAGTGTTTAAACTGCCGCCGGTAAAGCCGCCGTTGCCTGTAGTGCCGGTTTTCATCCAAACCGGGGCAGTCCATGGCGTAGCCAATATTTTGATTGAAGGGTTTACCGCGATGATCTTCTTTAAAACAGGTACCAGGTCGGTCATTTCCTTACTGATGCTGAAGTTGTTCAGATTTACGTCCGTTTGACCTGAAGGCATATCATCATACGTAAAATCAGAGGAGCTCAGGTCGGATGCACCGATTGTGATCCGAACGAAGCTTGATCCTACATGGCCGGAAGCTGTCGAAAAAATATCATTCAGGAATGTGGTTTGATTAGCCCCGAGCCCGTTAATTAACGATGCGCTGCCACCGGTTAAACAGTAGCCAAAACCGTCAATGGTTTGGTAGGTGGTGTTTTCATCGACGGTAATAGTGATTGGATTAGAGCCGCCATCCGGCGCGAAATTTACGCTGGCCTGCTGGGCCAGAAGTTTGCTTTGATCGGTGGTGGTTTCCCAAATACTAACCGATTCATTAGACGAGCGGACCATAGCGCCGTGAATGGCGCTGATCCCGGCGGAGTTTAATCCGGAGGAGGGTTTAGACAGGTCCTTCCTGCATGAGGAATAAAGCATTGCAAAAACTATTAACAATGCCGTGACTGATAGTTTGTAGTTGAAATTAACTTTCATAATATTTGTTTAGTTTAGTTGGTTGCATAATGATTACCCGGAGCCTTCTCATAAAGCAAAAGGCTCCGGAATTAGCACAATCTCAAAGCGACTGAGTGCCCGACCATTTGAAGGTTACCACGTTGCCAACAGGTAATGTGTAACTAAATGATTCCGATCCCCATTTTAATTTAAATGTTTGACTGGTATGCCCGGTGTTTAAAGCGATCACCACTTTGGAACCATCCGGGTTTTTAAAGGCTACATCCTGGATGCCGCCCGAAAATGTATTTGAAGATATGCGGACAGCGCCCGGTCGAACGAACTTCGCAGCGTGGGCGATTATATAATAAGAAACATTTCGCGTAATTGAGGTGCCCCCAATCGTAAGCGCTCCCTTGCATGTTGTACAGCCGCCGCTGGTGTGCGGCCCATAATTTGGATCAGACGCCAGGTTCCACTCCAAAACATTCCTGCTCCAGTTTCTTGGCGCGCCTATGATCAGGTTATTAACATGCCATGACAGGTCGCCGCTGAAACTTGCTGTAGACGAGGTATACTGCTCCGTGAAATAAAGGTCTTTAGCCGGATAATTTGTATGAACCGTTGATAAAGCGGTTATCGCTCCGGCATATAGATGAAATGCCGAGCCATTAACATACGGGTTTGCATTTACATCGGCCAAAACTGAATCCGGGTAGTCAGGATGGTCGCAGTTGTGGTCGTAGGCAATGATCTTTGTCGTTATGCTGTTGGTTTGAAATTGCGGGCCAAGATTGTTCTTTATAAAGTTGGCTTCTTCTTGCGCATACATCAGCAAACTGGGGTTATTGTTAGGATTTAATGGTTCGTTTTGCGGCGTTACGGCATCAATCGTTATGCCCTGGGCCTTCATTGCCTGTATGTATTTTACAAAATATCTGGCATATGCATCATAATAGGCTGTGTTTAAACGCCCGCCTTTAAAGCTGTTATTTGATTTCATCCATGTAGGCGGCGTCCAGGGACAGGCAAGAATTTTTATAGTGGGATTTAAAGCGATTATCCGTTTTAAAACGGGTACCAGGTCGGTAAGTTCCTGGCTGATGCTGAAATTGGCGAGGTTTACATCGGTTTGCCCGGCTGGGACTTCATCATACGTAAAATCAGACGCGCTCAGGTCGGAGGCGCCTAAGCTGATACGTAAATAACTCACCCCAATTTGATTGGGGCCTGTTAAAAATAATTCGTGAAGCAACGAATCGCCCTGCGCACTGCTCAACTGGTTAATTAAGGTGGCGCTGCCGCCTGTTAAGCAATAACCGAAACCATCAATTCCCTGGTAAGTGGTGTTTTCGTCGACGGTGACGGTGGTTTTGTTGGTGCCGGCATCGGCGGCAAAGTTTATACCGGGTTGAGGCTGTAATAATTTAGACTGGTCACCGCTTGTAACCCATAAGCTTACGGCTTCGTTTGCCGCACGAACCATTGCTCCGTGTTTAAAACTTAAGCCGGGTATGGATTTCGAAATATCCTTTTGGCACGATAAATACGACAATGCCAGCGCTAACAATAACACGGGCAATAATTTTAGCTTGTTTGTTTTCATAACGATATAAGTTTATTGATTGGTTTAAAAGATGTTTCAGTGCCGCCTGTTGAATGACGTTATCATTCGCGGGGGTTAACTTACATTAAAACAGCGTCTTAGCTATGATGCAAAATGCTTTAATGGTTTTTTGTTATCCAGGTAGCCGGTGTATTATAATTGGTAAAACAAATCTATGTTAATTTATTTCATAAAACAAAGAAAAAATATACATAAATAATTGATTTATAATGTGTTACAAAAAAATTAATACGCTTTAAACACAATAATAACCAGGCAAAACAGGCCTTTTACGCCTACATGGATGAATTTTCGTACAATGAAGAAATATTTCTGATACGCTTATCTCACATGTTAATTTGGACGAAAATGCTGAGATTAGAGATCAGAGGTTGGAGGTTAGAGATTAGTCTGGAAATTACACCCCATGTTTCGGCAAAAATAACCTGGTCATAGTAGAAAACATGGTTGATATTTAACTCTGAGAGCGCTGAGAAAGCGTAAAGAACACAGAGAAACAAGATGAGAATTAAGAGATTACAGATCAGAAAAAAAAATCGATCTATCTAATCTCTAATCCCCAACCTCTAATCACTATCCATTACCAGCTTACTCCAGCCTTTATCCCCGGCGTTTTTGATTTCTTTCTTTTTCCTGTCCATCACTTTTTTTATTCGGGAACTATAAGCCCAGCAGGTGCTTTGGCGGATGGACAATATTTGTGATAATTTATATGATGATATTTTCCCTTTGGTGGAGTACATTAAAAATATCATATAAAACGCTTTATTGATGGGGATGCGTGTGTTTTGCAGTATAGTGTAAGCAATCACCGATTCCTCATAGCCGCATTTTGAACACCTGCGGCTATAGGGCAGCTGACCGTGCCCGTAATGTGTATTGCTGCACTTGCGGCACGTGTAGCTCTTCTCCCATTTCAAATCCGAAAGAAATTTAAAACAGGTTTCACGGTCGGGGTATATTTTACTGAATTCCTCAAAATCAACCTCGGCCGACATTATACGGTCGTGTGTGATTTTTTCGATGTTATGGTGCAACTCGGTGTTATCCTTCTCAAGCAGCACATTCATGCGCGAAATTTCCTCGGCTTGCAGCTGAAGCAATTGGTTGACAGATTTCAGCTCGTTATTGCGGGAAGTTATCACCAATGATTTTTCTTCCAGTTCTTTAGTCCGTTCCTGCACCTGATCCTCCAGGTTTTTATTTAAAGCATCCATTAGTTCTTCGTTTAACCGCAGTTGCTTTATTATACGGCGCTGCGCCTCTTCTTCTTTCTTTTTCAGGATGCGTACCTTGTCGCCTATGGCAAACGATATAAAAACCATTTCCATTATAAAGCAAACGCTAAGGCTATAGTAGCTGGATGCAGTGACCGTGAACCACCAAATATTGAGTGCGATCAATGCCTTAATAATAAATCCCGTTAAAAGGAACGTGTAGCCGATAACAAAAAACCTTGCCGGCCGGTAGCCTTTTATCAGCACATAGCAGCCACTAAAAAATGCCAGAGTTAAAGGGATTATCTCAATGATCTTGTAGCTGAACCAATCCGGATTGACTGTCAGGCATAAAAGGAAAAAAGCACTTCGGAATGCAATAATCCACCAGAGTAATTTATTCAGGCGGGGCGCATTGGCCTTCAGGTTCAACAGGCTTTGGGCAAACAGTACTGAAAAAAAGCTCGCCGAAAACAGGGCAATCCCGTAAGCATTATGATTCCATACCGGAGAGCCGGGCCATATATACTGGTAAGCTATGCCGTCGGCACACATTTCATAAAGGCCTATGCTGAGGTTATAGGCAACATAATATAAATACTGCCGCTGGCGCATGGCCAAAAACATCATCAGGTTGTACAACCCGAATACGAGTATCATCCCGTAAAAAACGCCGAAGAAAAAGTATTCATCCAGGGCATAGGTGATAAACCAGTTTACCGAGCGCAGAACCACGATGACGTTAACCGGCTGATGCGATTTTATCCGGATGTAATAATATTGGCTCCCCGGAAGGGTGTTATCGATGTTTAAGCTGAAGTTTTTATGCTGATAGAGCCGTGTCGAAAACGGGCGGCTGCTCCCCAATAACGTAGCATTATAATGATTTTGCTTGTCGGGCGAATAAACCGTAATGCTGTCTATGGTTTGATCGAAAAATTCCAGTATCCAGTTGTTTTTCGATTGCAGGTTGTGCCCTATCCGGATGCGGTACCACCACGCCGCGTTGGGGTTGTGGGTTACCGGTGTCGCCTCCTTGTTTACTTTAAACCGGCTTGCAAATGCAGCCTTTACTGCCTGGTTTATGGTTAAACTGTTATGAACGTCTTCAAAATAAACAACATGGCCGTACCTGAATATTTGCTGCTTTGCCGTATCGCTGATTTGAACGATAGCCTGTGCGCCGGCGCTTGCCGCAAAGCAGAAAACAACTGCATTGCAGATGATAAAATTTTTTAGTAGAAATCTGTACATATGCGCGGGGCAATATGCCTTTGCGGTTTATTTGGTTATAACATTATACGGCAGGGGACCGTCAATTGGTTGCTCCGGCAATGATAATGCTTTTGATTTTCTAAACCTATTAAAGGTAGTTTGTACAGTTATTCAGTTGGGTAAAAGGTAAAAGTCATATCTTGCTACTTCCTCTTCCGGAAAATAACCTTTCGCCGTTTACCTTTCGCCTTTATATTACGGGACTTTAAAACCCAGGGCCTCTATATATCCCTTATTGGGCTTGCAATTTTCAAATGAGCTATTTTTTAAGAAACCGTACAGCGCCTTTTTTATTTCTTCGCGATCGGCCGGGGCGGCTTTGCGAATGGCGCCAAAATCGGCGCGCGGTTTTTCGGTGTATTCAATTATTTTATCATACCCGGCCGGCACATCAAAAGTGATGATGCCTTTGGTGTTATCCATTTTTTTATATGGCCAGTAATGCCAGCCGATGTTGTTTTTTTCGAGCGTGTTTTTAAACTCGCCAACCCACTGGTCGGTATTTTCACCGGTTTCGCCGCAATAGATCGGAACATTGTATTTATCCCTGAAATTGATATAATCCTGTATTACTTCAGTGCCGGTTGTTTTGGTCCAGTATTTATGAAAGGTATAAACCAGCTTTGAATCAAATGGCGGGCCGAAGGGTTTAAAATTGCTGTCCCACTGTGCGCCGCCAAGAAACAGGATATGGTTTTTGTCTGACTGCCTTATCGCTTTGGTGATCTGCTTGTAAACAGGCTCAAGATACGGGTTTAGCTCGGCTGTATTAAAATAGTGCGCTATCGGCTCGTTCAACAGGTCGTAACCCAGTATAATGGTTTCATTTTTATAATGATTGGCTATGCGGCCCCATATTTCGGCAGTTTGCTGCTGCATAGCGGGGCTTTTAAACAAAAACGGATATCCATAGCCATCGTCGATATTATCGCCGGTTTGGCCGCCGGGGGCACAATGCATATCTAAAAGAACATATAAGCCTTCGGTTTTGCACCAGCTGATTACCCTGTCGAGCAGCTCGAAACCGCGGTTAGGGTTGTTTTGGCCGCAATAATTTTCGGAGGTAAAAAGGCGATAGTTAAAAGGAATACGAATAGAGTTCATGCCGGAAGCTTTCAAAAAATGAATGTCGGCGGCGGTGATGTAGGTGTCCTGGTATTTTTTCCAGAATAGCGCGGTTTCTTCGGGTCCAATCAATTCAACCAGTGCCTCGTTGATCAAACGCGGGGAATTAACGCTTTTGAATTTAAACATATAGCCCTCGGGCACCAGCCAGTTACCCAGGTTTGTGCCGCGGATAAGAAAAGGCTTGCCATCGGTGCCGATAACATCTTTTCCCCGTACGCTGATAAATTTAGTTGTTTGTGCTGTTGCTGAAATTGAGATAAAAAGCCCTAAAACGATGAGGCTTCTGCGTAGTTTGTTCATAAGGGGTATAAATTTTATAGAGGTAATTATGTTGGTTTATTTAGCTAATATAGTATTTATATTTGTGACACGTTATTTGTAATCCCTGATGATAAAAAAACGCACAAGCTTAATCCTGGTCCTTTTATTAACGACCGGCGTGGCCTTTTGCCAGGTTGTTAAAGTAGCTGTGGCTGCAAACCTGCAGTCGATCGTTAAGGTATTACAAAAAGACTTTAAACAAAAGACCGGGATCGACATAGAACCGATCGTGGGAGCGTCGGGTGCCCTGGCTGCGCAGATGAAAAACGGTGCGCCGTACGATGTTTTTTTATCGGCTGACATGAACTTTCCGGAAACACTCTTTAAAGAGGGGTTTAGTTTAAAAAAGCCTGTTGTGTACGCATTGGGGAGCCTGATCATTTGCAGCAACCAGGATATCGGGTTTGAGAATTGGGAAAGGGTATTAATGACCGCCAGGATAAAAAAAATTGCTATGGCCAACCCATCTATAGCGCCTTATGGAAAAGCCGCTAAAGAAGCAATGCAACATAAAGGGATAATCAACGAAGTGTGCTCAAAGATCGTTTACGGAGAAAGCATATCGCAGGTTAATACCTACATTACAACCGGGGTTACGGAAGTTGGGTTTACTACCCAGTCGTTAGTAAAAGATACAAAAACACCGCTTTACTGGAAAGCTATCGATCCTCAAATATATGCCCCCATTGAGCAGGGGATAATATTGCTAAAACATGCAGACGGCAACGTGAACGCTGAAAAATTTTACCGGTATATTTTCAGCCCGGCAGCTAAAGCTATTTTTAAAGCATACGGATACAGATAAGACGTCATGCCGAACTTGTTTCGGCACCTCTCAGGACATTCACGCCCGCTCAGTCTGCGCTTGTGTATATAGCTGACCTTGCTGTCGTATATCTTTCCGGTGGGGTGCCGAAACAAGGTCGGCATGACGTACGGTTTTTTTAAAAGCGATTTCCCTGAGCGCGTTTTATAGTATTGATGGCGCGCTTTTTTTACTTTTGAATTTTGACTTAACAAATGGATCTTACACCCATCTGGCTCACATTAAAATTAGCGGTTATTGCCACGTTGCTGCTATTTATTGCTGGCGTGCCCGTTGCGTGGTGGCTTTCAAAGGGCCGGTCGTTTTTTAAAATTGTACTCGAAGCGATAATTACTATGCCTTTGGTGCTGCCGCCATCGGTTTTAGGGTTTTATTTATTAATGGCATTCAGCCCGCAACACGGTGTCGGGCAATGGCTGCTGCATACATTTAATATCCAGTTTGTTTTTTCTTTCCAGGGACTGGTTTTGGCATCAGTTATTTACAGCATGCCATTTATGATAGGCCCTGTTAAATCGGCTTTGCAGCAATTGCCGGTTTCGTTATCGCAGGCCTCGTGGTCGCTCGGCAAAAGCCGGTGGCAAACGTTTGTCCACGTTTTATTACCAAACATAAAGCCATCTTTGCTAACCGCCGTGGTCCTTACCTTCGCGCATACTTTAGGCGAATTCGGCGTGGTGCTGATGATCGGTGGCAACATTCCCGGCATCACCCGCGTGGCATCTATCGCCGTATATGATTCCGTCGAGCAGATGGATTACAGTTCGGCGAATACCTATTCGCTCATATTGTTCTCAATCACCTTCGTTTTGGTTGTAGCTGTTTTTGTGTTTAATAAGTACCATCTCAAAAGCCCGCTGGAATGATAAGGATAGCGATCGAAACAAAACTAAAAGCTTACAGCGGGCAACAGGAATTGCGTATCGTAAGGGAATTTCATGCGGGCAGCATTACCAAGATCTTCGGGCCTTCGGGATCCGGGAAAACCACGCTTCTGAAGATCATTGCCGGGTTTGTGGAACCCGAAAAAGGGAGTATTGTAGTTGACGATATCACCTGGCTGGACACGAATTCGAAAATATTTGTAGCGCCGCAAAAAAGAAAGGCTGGCTTTGTTTTCCAGGACTACGCGCTATTTCCAAACATGACTGTCCATCAGCATATGGCATACGCTACCAGCGACGAAGCATGGATCAGCAAGTTATTAAAGATCGGAAAGCTCGATGCTTTTATCACGCATAAACCCGGATACCTGTCGGGCGGGCAACAGCAGCGGTTAGCCATCTTCCGGGCGCTGGCTACTAAACCAAAACTGCTTTTGATGGACGAGCCTTTCTCGGCACTCGACCCCAAAATGCGTTCGGAATTGATCGGTGATTTAAAGGACCTTTTTGCGGAGTTAGGGACAACAGTTTTAATTGTAAGTCATTATCCACAAGAACTGGAAGGCTTAACGGAGCATGAATTGAATTTGCACTAATTTCACGAATTAATTTTCGAATTTTCACGAATGAAAATAATTAGTGTAATTCGATAAAATTCGTGCAATTGGTGTCAATTCGCTTCGCCAACAATAATTTTATCAAGGTTATGCAAATACCGCCGACCAGTTTTAAAATCCGTTATCGAGGTCATCTGGATGCTTTCAGGCATTTTGCCGGCTTTTATCCCGTTTTTCTCCATAATGATAAATACATGGTTGCCCGTTTCGGTGTTAAACAGCTCATTCCACGAGTAAACTACTTTATATCCGTCAGCGCCCACGCAAACAAAATAAAACCTGCTGAACAGTTTAGGGCTGTTTGCCATTAATTCGGAATGACTTAAAATATCCTTTAATAAAACCCCTTTCAGCTGGTCGTCCTGGTGCTTAAATTCGCCTAAATGATTGGTTACCTTTATATCGCCGATTGATTTAAGGGGATAACTGCTTAAGGAATCCATCGTGATAACAGATTCCTTTTTTATTTTTCCGCTTATAGTAAAACTAAGTGTTTGCTGTAAAGCTTCCTGCGCAAATGCGCTGGTACTTAATAATAAAAGCAATATCGCGAACTTGTTCATATATGACGGAAGCGTTGCCAGGCGCTCCTTAGCAAATATAAGAAAAGCCCTTCTTAGTTCAAGGCATTTAAAATAGAGTTGACCGATGCCCTTTTGGTATAATCCTTATCGAAATGAACAAAAATTATTTTGCCTGAACGGTTGATCACATAAGTTGCCGGAACAGGAAGCACATGATCGGTATTGCCGTTATTCCTTTCCAGGTCGACACCATAGCCCTTTAATTTTGAAAATAGCGCATCATCAACAGTGTAATTAACCTGGTATGCCTTCATTATTTTATAACCCTTATCCCCGATAATAGAAAAAGAGGCATGGGTTTTATCGATAGTTTTGTTGATGTTTTCGCCTGTTTCCGGCGTTACGCCGATAACATAGGCGCCCTTGGCGGTTAATAATTGCAGCGAATCCTGCAATTGCTTGATTTGTTTATTGCAATACGGGCACCATTGCCCGCGATAAAAAAACAATATTACAGCCTTATGCGATTTAAGCAGGCTATTTAAATCAAGGGTTTTACCCGAATTGTCTTTTGCTGAAAACTCCGGCGCCGCCGAGCCCTTTTTAAGACCGGTTTGCGCCGATACCTGCAACGAGAAGATAAGTCCCGCCGCAATAAATAAAATATTTTTCATTATCCTTTTTTAAATTTTAAATAAAGAAGGGGAAATTTCCCCTTCCCTTAAAACAAACACAACTCACATTTTCTCTTTAGTGTCTTTTGACATCTTTTCCTTGCTCATCTTCATCTTGTCCTTTTTCATCTTGCTCATTTTCTTTTTTTCCATCTTATCCATCTTCATCTTGTCGCCGGCCATTTTATCAGTGTCACTAACAGCAATGTTTCTTGCTGGAGATACGCTGTTTAGCGGTTTTGCCTGTAGATTAAGTGTTAAAGAGGCCACAATTGCAGTTGCGATAACTGCTCCCGAAATAATTGATTTCATACTTTTTTGGTTAAATAAATTGAAGTTTTCAGGCTTAGTCGAGTAATCCCGTTCAACCTTACAAAATATTTCAATTTTTATTCAACTCAGTTTCTATACGCTCCTGCAAATCCCTTTTAAAATGATCATCAAGCCTGATATTTGATTGCGTAGTGCTGTGAAAAAGCTGACGAACCATATGATTGATCGCGCGGCTTTGCTTGCCGTACAACTTGCAAAAAGAGCAACCGTAAAGATGGATCCGAAGCTCAATCGTTTCGCGGAAAGTCAGCCGCCGGATCGATTTTTTTTCGATCAGGAAAGTAGCCTGTTTACAGTTGTTTAATATTTTATTCAGATTGTTCATGGTAATTTTAAATCCAGTTTTTTTGAAGGCAGGCCCTCAGGTTTAGCTTGGCGCGATGGATGATCACCCAAAAATTTGATGCGGTAACTTTTAATTCGGCACATATCATATCGGTTGATTGATCTTCTATATGCTTCATCGTAAAAACCGCCATCCACAATGCCGGGAGCTTTTGCATGCATTTTTGCAGTACCTGCTCAAATTCTTTATTAATTAAATGGTCTTTATTTTCAATACCGAATTCTACCAGCAAATGGCCTTCGTTCCAGTGGCCGGTGGTTTCATCAAAAAAATCACTTTGTTCCTCTTCGGCCTTGATGACATCCGTGTTTTTTAAGCCCGATGATTTCCGTCGGTAAATGTCGATGATCTTGTTTTTCAGGATAGCCGTCAGCCACGTTCGCTCGGTGCTTTTTCCCTCAAAACCAGCGGTCTTTTCCAGCGCGGCCAAAAAAGTTTCCTGTACTAAATCTTTTGCCTGTTCTTCATCGTTAATACGGGTAATAGCATAAGCATATAAATAATCGGCGTGGGCGTTCACCCACTGATGAGGTTTAAGTTGATGTTCCATATTAAGCGAAAAAAATGCACTAACTGCGTTAAGTGCATTCAGTAGCTGCATGTTGCTACCAAATAACTATCCCGGAGCAGCGTTTATCCATTAGTCGGATATATCAGCAAAACCTTACAACATTATTTTTATATTTACTGTAAGGAATCGAAAACTAAGCCGACTAAGCGTTAAAAATCATTTAAATTTATTCATTCAAATGAGATCGATTAAAATATTTATTCTTGCCGCCTTTTTAACTGTTGTTGTTTTAGGCACCAGTGCCTTTATTAATGTCAGGCTTTTAAATAAAATAAACAGTGAAAATAACAGATTCGCCGTCGTAGAATTGTTTACGTCCGAAGGCTGCTCCAGCTGCCCGCCGGCCGATGAGCTAGTTGCTAAAATTCAAAAGGAGAGCGCGGGCAAGCCGGTTTACATATTAGTTTACCATGTTGATTACTGGAACCATTTGGGTTGGAAAGACCAATTCAGCAGCGCCGATTTTTCGAAAAGGCAACATGATTACGCTAATTATTTACATCTGCAATCCGTTTATACCCCACAAATCGTAGTTAATGGAAAAACGGAATTCGTTGGATCAGAAGAGGGGTCTTTGCGCAATGCCATTCGCAATAGTTTGCTAAAAAATTCGGCGAGCCATGTTGATCTAACCATTTTGAAGGCTGATAAAAACCGGGCAAGCTTAAGGTATACCGTCGAAGGCACTGATAAAAACACGGTATTATTTGTCGCGCTGTTGCAAAAGTCAGCGCAAACAAAAGTGATGCGCGGCGAAAACGGCGGCCATACTTTATCGCATGTGCAAATTGTACGTAAATTGCAGCGTGTGGCATTGAATGCTAACAGCGGGGTGGAAAATATAACATTGCCGCAAGGGTTTGATCCGCGGGGCTGGGAAATCATCGGGTTTTTGCAAAACACAGCAAATGGTGCAGTTACAGGTGCGGCAAGGGTAGCTTTTACAAACGAGGTGAGCGCCGCTGCCGGGGCGATAAAGAATTCAAACTATTAATTCAATGTCGTTTTATTAAAAGGGTGACGGCGTACCAGGTGTGTTCAGGTGTGTTCAGGTGTACCAGGTGTATCCACCTGTACCGGGTGGTACACCTGTAACAGTGTATCAACCGTGTCTCTCTCAACAAATGATACACCCGATACAAAACAATAATTTTTGACTAAACGACATCGACTATTAATTTAATACGCTTGAAAGCAATAAAAGAAAAACATTCCTTAGCCATGCGGTGGTGCCATTGGGTTAATTTCCCGATACTCACCATTATGATCTGGAGCGGGATGCTGATCTACTGGGCCAACGACGAATATTCGGTCACCTTATTTGGCCACACCTTTTTCCGGTTTTTCCCGGATTGGTTTTATAACACACTGAAGATCCCGCACCGCTTGTCGGAGGGGATGGCATTTCACTTCCTGTTCATGTGGTTTTTTACCCTTAACGGGATCATTTATATTGTGTACACGCTGATATCAGGTGAGTGGCGGGAACTGGCGCCAAAAAGAAATTCATTTAAAGAAGCCTGGCTGGTGCTGCTGCACGATCTGCATATCCGGAAAACGGCGCCGCCGCAAAACAAGTACAATGCGGCGCAGCGTATCGCTTATACCGCCATTATCCTGATGGGCATTGGCTCGGTAATAACCGGGCTGGCCATTTATAAGCCGGTGCAGTTTTATTATTTAACCTGGCTTTGCGGCGGCTACCACTTTGCCAGGATACTGCACTTCGCCCTGACCCTCGGATATGTATTCTTTTTTGTGGTCCACGTAGTACAGGTATTCATTGCCGGGTGGAACAATTTCCGGTCGGTAATTTCCGGATTTGAAGTAGTTAATGAAAATCCAAAACCAGCAGTTGAGGCAGCTAAGAAAAATGAGCATGAAAAAGCCTAAAAAGGAACTTACCACCGAACAAAAGATAAACCGGCGAAACTTTATCTCTTTTACTGCTTTCGCCGTTTTGGCAGGCGGGGCCTATGAAGGCTGGCGGTGGCTGTATAAGTCGCCCGAAGAGGTCGCGGGCATCACAGCCGGCGCCCGTAAACCGCTCCGGCGCGCCCTTAATAAAACCGAACTGGTTTTCAGGAGGCTGTTCAGCAATAACCACCTGGTAAAAACCTATCCCAAATCAATGGTTGCCAGAAATGTACGGGTGAATAGCGACATAGGTATCGAGGCCGAAAAGAAGTTTGACCCGGCAACCTGGAAACTGCAGGTCGTAAAAAAAGCAGGCGATATACTACAGGTAAGCCTGGATGAACTAAAGGCCCTGCCAAAAACCGAAATTGTATATGATTTTAAATGTGTAGAAGGCTGGGACCAGATACAGCATTGGGCAGGCGTAAAATTCAGCGATTTTATCGCCCACTATAAGCTGGACAACCTGGCCAAAATGCAATACGTGGGTATGGAAACGCCGGACAAAGGCTATTATGTTGGCATAGATATGCCCAGCGCCATGCACCCGCAAACATTATTGGCCTATGAGGTTAACGATAAGCCATTGCCGCTAAACCACGGCGCACCGCTGCGGCTTATCATCCCGGTTAAATACGGCATTAAAAATTTAAAGCGTATCGGGACAATTACTTTTAGCAACAGCCGCCCACGAGATTACTGGGCCGAGCAGGGGTATGATTATTATTCAGGATTGTAGTTGATAATTAAGTCTAAAGTCTTGAGTCTGTAGTCTTAAGCCGGGAAGCTAAATTTCCCCATCAAAACCGCGGGGTTGTCACCAATCGCAATTGGTTCTCCTGATAAAGCTTCGTTACCCAATAGCGCGAATAAGATAGCTTCTTTGGCGTCGGGGTCAATCCCTAAATCGCCCGTGCCGGCAATAGTGGTGTTTGGCAACGCTTTTTTTAGATGCTCGATAATAAAAATATTCCTAGCGCCTCCGCCGCTTGTGAATATCTTAATGTCATCTGCCCTGAAATTTTTCAAAATAAAGTTAGCAATGGATTTTGCCGTGAATGCGCTTAATGTACAAATGATGTCTTCGGGGCTCGTGGCTAAGGCGCCTGACTTTTGTTGTGCTTCTTCCAAATAGGACAAATTAAACAATTCCGGGCCCGTTGTTTTTGGTGTTGGCTCGCTGAAAAAGGGGTGATCGAGCAAGGCATCCAATAACAACTCATTAACCTTTCCTGAAAACGCGATCCTTGAATCCTCGTCATAAGGTTTGTTGAAATATTTTCTGCAGGCCGCGTCGATCAACGTATTGCCCGGACCGATATCGGTACATAAAATATTTTTGTAATTGCCGCTTGCAGGCAAAAAAGTGAGGTTGGCAATGCCGCCGATATTAAGCAATATCCGGTTCTCACCGGCCTTACTTCCCAGCAATACATCTCCGTATAAAGCCAGGGGCGCACCCTCGCCACCGGCCGCAATATGTTTTTGCCTGAAATCGCTGATGGTTAAAATGCCTGTTTTTACGGCAAGATGATCGCCGTCGCCGATCTGTAAAGTCGCGTTCGGATAAGCCGGTAAGTGGTGCAGGCTTTTTGGGGCGTGGTATATTGTTTGGCCATGACTGGCGATAAAATCCACTTCACCCGGTTTCATGCCCCAGCTATCAAGCGCCTGCAAAACAAGCTCACCGTGAAAAGTACCTGTTTGGGCATTCAGCAGGCAAACTTTTTCAAGGTCGGCATCCTTGCGGGCAAATATAGACTGAATAGCTGTTTTAAAATCCTCTTTATAAGGAATAGTGATAAATTTTAACAACTCAAACTGGGTTTTCAATCCGTTCCCGGTAAACCGGCATAAAGCAATATCCAGCCCATCGAGCGAGGTGCCCGACATTAACCCGATGCCAATTTTTTCGGGTTTTCGGGCAATCTCGAAAAGCTTTTGCAAGTTTTTGTTGAGGGCTAACATGGGCATAATTTAGGGATTGTTAGGCGATGTGCAAAATTTAAAGATTGCGATTGTTATTTCACCAGGCACGATACTATCTTGAACATATCTGATATATTTGTTTAACCATTTTTCCAGGCCCGAAATCAGGCTCAGGACTTTAGACTTAATTCATCCCATGGCAAGATTAAACCTATTAGAAGAGACGCGATACGAGAAGCTGCCGGTAACGGTGTACGGGAACCAGCAGCAAGCCTCACTGGCGGTAGCGGCGCGGATAGCGAAACTGATCCGTGA
>Ga0210404_10000165_pt1 | contig 43402 bp, 61 predicted proteins | sample IncBWH28MmetaG_FD_155455 | JGI IMG/M metagenome (GOLD analysis project Ga0210404, IMG submission 155455) | Forest soil microbial communities from Barre Woods Harvard Forest LTER site, Petersham, Massachusetts, United States - Inc-BW-H-28-M | ecosystem: Environmental > Terrestrial > Soil >... | reverse complement strand
AAAGACCCCCCCCCCCCCTCCCCCCCCCAGACCCCCCCCCCCCCCCCCCGAATTAAATACCCTATCCCTCGCACAGAGAGGTCCGTACAGTAGTCCGCGCAGGCTAACCCCTGTCCGGTGTGTTGCAGGCACTGGTGGCCCTCTCTGGTGCCTCCCCAGAGGGGGCCTTCATTTGACAAGTGGTTAGTGGTCGAGGATAGTGGTCGCGTCCTCCCCGGACGAAGCCCGCGGTCTTGGCAAGGTCCCCCAGCCCCAAGGGACCGCGGGCACCCCCTCCTGCAAAGAGAGGCTAAGATGTCAGATTACCAGCAGTACCGCCGGAAGCAGATCGCAGAGCTTCGTCCTTGGACACCGGGCGACGATATGAGCGGCGTCAGCGTGTCCGTTGAAGACAGCAAAGCTGGTTCGCCAAAACCTGGCGACATGATCGCGCGCAATCCGAAGAACCGCGCCGATAGATGGCTGGTCGCGGCGGAATACTTCGCCTACAATTTTGAGATGGTCGAAGAGGGGTTCATAGCGAAGCCCTCCCCCGCCGACCCGGAAGCGATACCCTTCTGACATGCCCAGCGACATAGGCGAACGGCCACCCTGGCGAATGGCCGAGCAGTACTTTCGGTACAACGACTTCGAGATCGAGACGAAGCCGCGCAACGACGGATACGTTGCGACGATCAAGATTGGCTTCAAGACCCGGCGGGTATTCTTCGACCCCAGTGGACGGATCACCCACGTATTGAACCTGAATGATCCGTCCCCGCAGGCGGCGGTTACTTAGCGATCCTGTAGTGAGGCACGCCGTTCCGGTCCTCGGTCTCCACGACAAGTCCGAGTGTCCGCAGCTTGGTGATGAAGGACCGCACGCCGATGGTCTGCCAGCCGGTCTTCTGCATTGCCTCGTCCTCGGACAGCCAGCCCTTCTGCAGGAGGCTGATGAGCTGGTTGCGCAGGTTCGGCTTCTCGGCCGCAGCGCCGCGCGGCCGTCCGCCCTCCAGGCGGTGCTCGATGCTCGCGAGTCTGTTCTCGATACGGGCCAGCCCCTGGAGGACCTGGAAGGCAATCCCTTCCTCCAGCACGTCAGTGAGCGGGGCCTCGCGGTTCTTCTCACTCAAGTTGATCTGTTCCCGGATACTCATGTACACTGCCTCTCTGGTTGAAATGCACTAACGGAACACTCCTTCTAACGTCTTCTAACGGGTTCCTTATATGCAACCATCACCACTATTGCAAGTCTGTTAAATTCTTAACGATACCGAAGAGGCAACAAAATGGCGGAATGGCAACAGTTGAGTAGTTCCAATCTGAAGCGCTGCGCCTACGACATCGAGACCGAAACGCTCCAGATCCAGTTCCAGTCGGGGAAAGTGTACTCCTACCAAGGGGTTCCCGCCTCTGTTTACAATGGTCTACTGGAGGCCACCTCGGCGGGGCAGTACTTCAATGCAAACGTAAAAAACGTGTATGAGTGACCCCCGCGAGGAAGTGATTCTGCGGCTGGGGCGGAACAAGCGGCTCGCGCATGCCGCGCTGTTCGGCCACCGGCACCCGAACGCCACCCCCGACCTGCACTACCGGATCATAGACCTCTGGCACTCGCCCCTGCCCAAGGTGGAGGTGATGGCGTTCCGCGGCGCCGGCAAGTCGACGCTGTCGGAGGAGGGCATCATCGTCGAGGCGTGTCTTCGGCAGTTCAAGAACGGGATCATCCTCGGCTCCAGCTACGACCGCTCCTGCGAGCGCCTGGCGTCGATCAAGCACGAGTTCGAGACCAACCCGTTCATCGAGGAGCTGTTCGGCGACCTCGTGGGGGCTACATGGAACGTCGGCAAGATCATCCTGACCAACGGCGTGGTGATCCAGGCCTTCGGCCGCGGGATGTCGCTGCGCGGCTCCAAGCACCATGACCAGCGCCCGGATCGCGCGTTTGCGGATGACCTTGAGGAGCAGGAGGACGTCGAGACGCCCGAAGCCCGCCTGAAGACGCTGAAGTGGTTCATGCAGGTGGTGATGCCGGCGCTTTCGCCGGATGCCAAGATACGCGTCGCGGCGACGCCGCTCGACAAGGAGGCGCTGTCGATGCAGCTCGCCAAGGACAAGGGATGGGTCACGGAGACCTTCCCGATCGAGTTCGTCGACGAGCAGGGCGAGCGGCAAGCGACCTGGCCGGATCGGTACCCGCTGGAGTGGATCGACAAAACCAAGGATGACTTCGAGCGGCTCGGGCTCGCGACCGAGTACAAGCAGGAGTTCATGTGCGAGGCCGAAGATCCCGCGACCAAGACCTTCACCGCGGACCTGTTTCGAATTGAGCCAGAGGTGCGGACCTGGCAGGCGACGTTCGCCTTCTTCGATCCGGCCCGCTCGGTGAAGGCCACCTCCTCCACCACAGGCTGGGTAGTTTGGAGTTGGGTTAACAACAGACTAATCGTGTGGGATGGTGGTGGAGGAGTCTGGAAACCGGACGAGATCATCAATCAAATCTTTGTGATAGACGAGCAGTACTCGCCGGTCGAGATCGGCGTGGAGCGGGATGGTCTGGAGGAGTTTTTGCTTCAGCCGCTGCGGCAGGAGCAGTCACGGCGCAACCTCGTGGTCCCGATTCGGGCGATGAAGGCCCCTGTTGGCAAGTTTGCGTTCATTCGTGCGCTGCAACCGTTCTTCAAAGCCCGCGAAGTGGTATTCGCAAAACACATGCCTGAGCTTCAGGCTCAACTACTTTCGTTTCCGAGTGGACGCATAGACGCGCCGAATGCACTGGCATACGCTCTCAAGATGCGGCCGGGGGGACCTGTCTACGAGGACTTCAACATAGTTAACATCTTTGAGGACCTCTTGATGGCCCCGCGGACCCCTGCGTGGCTAGCTGTCAACGCTAATAATAGCTGGACGAGTGGAGTCCTGGCACAAGTAGTTGAGGGAGCGTTGCATGTCGTCGCAGATTGGGTTCGAGAAGGTGATCCAGGTCAGGTGCTCGCGTCTATTGTGGCAAACGCTGGGCTGGAGATCGGCCGAACACCCCTGCGAGTTGTCGCTGGGCCATCTCACTTCACTGGTCACGACACCGTGGGCCTACGAGCGGCGGCCGCTAAAGTTCCAGTTGGCCTGCGAACAGGCGCCGATCTCGCAACCGGCCAAGCCGAACTCCGCGAGCTGCTGAAAAGGACTTCGCGCGGCCAGCCCTGCCTGCGGGTGTCCACCAACGCACGGTGGACACTCAACGCCTTTTCGGGGGGCTACTGCCGGGACGTGCTGCGCACGGGCGAGCTCTCGGAGTTCACCAAGACCGGCCCCCACAAGGTCCTCATGGAGGGACTGGAGGCGTTCGCAGGACTACTCCGGGGAGGAGTGGCCGCGGATGATGACAGCGAGCGTCGATACGACTATGATGCCACCGGGCGCCGGTACTTGTCGGCGCGCGGGAGCGCGAGCTAGTGGACAAGGACCTTCGTACAGAACCAGAGGACGACGAGGAGACCGAGGAGCAGGCGGAAGCCCGCGGCCGAGAACTCGATCGTGCGGCGCTTCGGAAGCTCGACCGCAACGAGGAGCTATCCACCAAGAAAGCCATCAACAAGGCGCTCCTCGACGTTTACAAGGACGTCGAGAAAGGGTTCGACGATCAGCGCCCGCGCGCCGACCAGCAGATGGACGACTGGGATATCTTCAACTGCCAGCTCGGCCCCAAGCAGTTCTACAACGGCACGGCGCAGCTGTTCATGCCGATCGTGCGCAATGCGATCGAGGCGCGCAAGACCCGGTTCACCAACCAGATTTTCCCGACCTCTCAGCGTAACGTAGAGGTGATCTCCTCCGACGACACCCAGCCGAATGCGCTGGTCGCGATGCTGGAGCACTACGTCAAGAAGGCGCGGCTGCGCACGCAGGTCATGCCGGCCTTGATGAAGAACGGCGACGTCGAGGGCCAGTACAACATCTATGTCAGCTGGCGGAAGACGACGCGCCATGTCGTGCAGCGCGTGAAGAAGCCGGTCGAGGTCGATGAAGGGGTCGAAGATCCCGACAGCGAGGTCGAGACGATCGAGGAAGAGACGCTGAAGCACGGCGCCCCGAAGGTCGAGGTGATCGCGGACTCCGACATCCTGGTGCTTCCGCAGACGGCGGACTCGATCGACGAAGCGATTGCCGAAGGCGGCAGCGTTACGATCCTTCGCCGCTGGAGCAAGACCAAGATCCGGCAGATGATAAAGGATGGGGACCTTGAAAAGAAAGCGGCGCAGAAGCTCCTCAAGACCATGTCCGACGAGACCGGAGGATCGCAGAAACCCGATAAACCGAAAGAGATGGTCGACGCAGCTGGGATTAAGAAAGATGGCCGAGGAAAGTTCGCCCTCGCCTATGAAACGTGGACGATACTCAACATTGATGGTGAGCGCCGGATCTGTCGAGCTTATCTTGGCGGGCCCGACAACGTACTTGGTTGTAAACGCAACCCGCTCTGGTCCGATCATCTTCCCCTTGTCTCCTGCCCAGTTGCAAAAGTTCAAGGAGCTTTCAAGGGACGATCTCAGATTGACCCAGTTCGAGACCTTCAGTATCTGGCCAACGACACTATCAACGAGGCAGCTGATAGCGCAGCTTATGCCCTGATGCCGATCATCATGACCGATCCTGCGAAGAACCCGCGGATCGGCAGCATGATCCTGTCGATGGCGGCGATCTGGGAGACCAATCCCAATGACACCAAGTTCGCGCAATTTCCCGAGTTGTGGAAGCAGGGACTGGAGATGGTTGCGACCATCAAGAGTGAAGTGTTCCAGACCCTCTGTGTCAATCCGGCTGCAATCACTCAGAGTAACTCTCTCAAGAAGCAAAACCAGGCAGAGGTGGCGCAGAACCAACAGGTTGACATCCTTACGACGGCGGACGCAGTCACCGTGGTCGAGGAAGGCATCCTCACACCCATGCTCAACCGGATGATCGAGCTCGACCATCAGTACCGCGACGAGGAGATGACGGTCGCGCAGTATGGCGAGCTCGGCCATCGCGCAAACATGGAGAAGATCCCGCCGATCCAGTTCAACCGGCATTACCAGTTCCGCTGGCTCGGCGTCGAGAGCGCACGCAACGCGCAGATGATCCAGCAGCAGATTGCGGGCATGAACGTGATCCGCGGCATCCCGCCCGACCAGCTCAACGGCTACAAGGTCAACCTCGTGCCTGTTATCTCGAAGTTCATCGAGAACACGTTCGGTCCGCGGCTCGCACCATTGATTTTCATCTCGCCCGAGATGCAGCTGCCGGTGCCGGTCAACGAGGAGAACATGCTGCTGTCGGAAGGCTACAAGGTCCCGACGCACGAGATGGACGACGACGACCAGCACATCCAGGCGCACATGATGGCGATGAAGATCAACGAGGGTCAGAGCGGCGCCGGCAGTGCGAAGAAATTTCAGGAGCACATCTTCCTGCACATGCAGCAGAAGCAGCGCAAGCAGCAGGCGGCGATGCAGCAACAGCAAGGCGCTCCGGGTATGCCGGGTGGAGCAGGTCCGGGTGTCGCGGGCACTCCCCGCCCCGGCGCGCAGCCGGGCCAGCCGCGCAGCCAGGGGCCCGCCGGGATGATTCATCAGGACCAGATGCCAGGTTCAATGCCGAGGAAAATGTAGATGGTACACTATCTTGCAGGACAGCTATCGAGCGCACTGGCCATTTCGGCGCAGACCGTGGTGAAGCCCGCAGCAGGGAAGATCGTTTCGGTTATAGTCGGCGCCGGCGGTACACTGAAGATCGACGACGCGGCCACGGTTGGTGCGATATCGGCGGCTACTACGATCGCCACGGCCCTTGCCCCCGGTTTTTACAAGTTCGACTTTCCGTTCTTGAACGGGCTTATTTTGACGCCGACCACTTCAACATGCTCTGTGTCCTTCGAATGAAGAAGATCCTCGCCCTCATCTTCGCGCTACTTGCGACGCCCGTAGCTGCGCAGACCATCCCCTCGGGTCTGTTTGGCTCGATCAACTACTGGGGTGTCGGCGGCTTGTCGCAGGTGCTCAACCCCGGCCTCGCCGGGCAGTGCCTGACGACGCAGGGCGTCGGCAGCGCACCCGTCTGGGTGAACTGCCAAGTTTCTTCGCTCGCGCTGCTGCCTCCGATCAACACCAACCAGTTCTATGGGAACGTCAGCGGGCAGTTTGCCCCGCCTGTTGGTGTGGACGTCAACACGATCCTGAACACGGTCGGGTATGACATCGCGCGCCCGCCCCCGGTCGAGGCGATCATCTACAAGAGCAATGTGGGGCCGCTGTTCAATTGGCAGGCGCTGCCACCGTCTACGCAAGGGTCGATCCTGACTTCAGGTGGCCCAACGAATCCGCCGTTCTGGGCGACAAACGCAATTCAAGCTAATCTTAGCGGCATCTGCACCACAATCGGCGCGGTCCTCTATTTCGACACGCCCTCGCTGCAGTGGAAGTGTCTCGCGCCGGGAACGTCGGGGCAGCTCCTGCAGACCGGCGGCGTCGGGGTTAACCCCTCGTGGCTGACGGTCACACTCGCGACTCTGGGCGGCGTCCCCTCCACGCGAAATGTTAGCGCGAACTTGCCTCTCGGCGGCGGTGGAGCGCTCTCCGCTGACCTGACGCTGACGTGCGCGACCTGTGCGACGACAACGACCGGCGGGCCGCTCTCGGCGACATCGCCTGTGACGATCAGCTCCGGTGGTGTCATCGCAGTTACCAGCAGCGCTCTTACCTCCAACAATGACACCAATGTCACCATCACGCTCGGCGGTACGCCTGCAAGCGCCTTGTTGCAGCCCGCGTCCATCACGATGGGCTGGACGGGCACCTTGTCGATCGCGCGAGGCGGAACTGGCGCCGGGACGCAGACGACGGCATTCAACGCACTTGCCCCGACTCCGACCCGCGCTGGTGACGTTACGTATTGGAATGGCACAAATTACGTAAATCTGGCAGGCAACAATTCCGGCACGCAAGTGCTGTCCGAGAATGCGAGCGGCGTGCCCGCTTGGACAACGACAGGCGCCGTTCCTGTCATTCACCAAGCTACCGCGACCTTCACCACATCCGCCTCGTCCACAACATCGACGGTTTATTCTTATCAATGCACGGCCGGCGGCGGCGGTTCTGGCGGTAGCGCAGTTGGCGCGTTTGCGTCTGGTGGCGGCGGTGCCGGGGAAACCCGTTTCGGCATCTTCAGCGGTGTTGCCGCGAGCGCGACCGTTACGATAACCACCGGAACCGGAGGCACCGCTGGCGCATCCGGCGCAACTGCTGGCGGCACTGGAAATGCGAGTTCTATCGCTGCTACGGGGATAACCACGATCACCGCGAATGGCGGCGGCGGCGGCGGCGTTGGCGGCGCGTTAAGCGGGGCGGGACCGGGCGGCTCTGGTGGCGCAGGCGGCACCTCTCTGCCCGGCGGCGGCGGCGGCGCAGGAGCAACAGTATCCGGCTCGTTTGCGCTATCGGGTTTGGGTGGCGCGTCATCTTGGGGAGGCGGCGGTGCATCAACGACAAATGGACCAGGCACAGCGGGCGCGGCTCCGGGAAGCGGTGCGGGAGGCTCCTCCGGCGTAAGTGGTGCCGTTGCGGGAGCGGTCGGCGCGAACGGTCTCTGCGTTGTGTCGTGGATTTTGTAGCGTGCAGTCCTGACGCTACGGCGCAGTCGGCCTTTATCATTGGTGGCTGCTGGACGGCGGATGCTGGGATTTGATTTAGAAGTCACTCGGGGCGATGATGACATGTCCCGGGTATGTCGGCCTCGGAGCAGGGTGCCAAAGATAGCCCTGCGGTAGATCGCGAACGGCATAGGCAGGAACATCTAGAGGCTGGTCGCCATGTTACCTCTGTCTTGTAATTGACCTCCGCGCACGGCATCCGGGGAGCAAGATAATGGGCGACCGGTATGCCCAGTAATGCCGCCGCCGTCAGACATGTTGCGATACGTATTGCGCGCATAGCTGATCCCCCGTGAGGAATCCTCTCACACAACCTCCCTGAGATTCAACCCCCGATCGCCGATTCGCATGGCTGCACTCCGTTTATGCGTGGATTTACACGCAGCTCAGGAGTACAACTGACTACTCACAGGAGTAGTCCGTCATGAATCAGGACGCAGCGTTCGAGGACGCACTGACGAAGTCCCAAGCCAGCGATCCGGCGCCTCCACCGGTGGTGCAGGCGCCCCCGACCCGCTGGCCCCTTCAACGAGACGCTTTTGCCTTCTACGGTGATCCCCGGCAGCCGGGCTGGCTTCAGAACAACACTACCAGCGTAGCCTGCCCATGGCCGCTCTTTGTTGGCGAGGTCCGAACCTCCCATATCCTGATTCACAACAAGTGCGCAGCGAGCCTCAACCGGGTGCTGAACAACATCTGGGACGCAGCCCGGCACGACCTCGCCACGATCAAGGGACTACGGTACGACCAGTACGACGGGTCCTACAACTTCCGGCCCATGCGAGGGGGTAACGCCTTGTCAATGCACAGCTTTGCCTGCGCGATTGATTGGGACGCGAAGGACAACGCGTTCCACCACACCAGTCATCTCTTTACAGACCAGTCACTACTGGTTACAAAGTTCAAGGAAGAGGGCTGGATCTGGGGTGGTGACTGGACACCCGGTTCGGTCGACGCGATGCATATCCAAGCGGCGCGCATACACGACTAGGGGCTCCCGATGAACAAGACGCAGCTGCAGACCACTCTGGCGCCGCTCATTGCCGCAATCGCCGGTTTCCTGGCGGGCAAGGGGGTCTTCGGGCTCGATGCCGCGACTTGGGCAACGGTCCTCGGTTCGGTCGCGACGCTCGGCGCTGTTGTCTGGGGTGCGGCCGCCGCGCGCAAGACTTCTCTGGCCGACACGGTGGGTCAAGGCGGTACGGTTGTCGTGACTGACAAGGCGACGGCGGACGCCCTCTCCGCGAACAGCAACGTGGTTTCTAACACAGAGGTAAAGGTGGTTCCACATGCGTAAGATTTTTGCGCTGCTCCTGCTCGCGCCATTGCTCGGCGGCTGCGCCACGCCCTTCGGGCAGGAGATCCAGAACGTCTTCAACGCGGCCACGGGGGCTACCGTATCGCCCGCCGCAGTCCTGGTCGCCGGCAACAGCTTCGATGCGGTCGAGAAGACCGCGACGAACTACATCGTCTTCTGCACGGCGAACCGCGCCAACCCCGCCTGCACCAACTTCATCACGATTCGCGCCCAGCTCGTGCCGGCGGTGCGTTCCGGCCGCACGGCGCGAAACAACCTTGAGGCCTTCATGAAGGCCAACCCCGGCGCCCTCGGCCCGACGGGTCTCTACCACGCTCTGCAGGCGGCGGTGCAGACCCTGCAGGACGTCATGACTCAGTACAACATCGGAGGTGCGAAGTGACTTCGATCATCACACTGCTGCTGACCTTGATCGGGCAGCTCCTCCCCGCCGTCGGCGCCAGCACGCCCGCGATCCAGACCATCCTCAACGCACTGGTCGCGGTCGTCCCTGCCCTTATCCAAGAGGCCATGGACATGGTTCCGATCGTGCAGAACATCATCGCCGCGCTGAAGAACAACCCGGCGACGACGCAGGCGCAGATGGTGGTGTTGAACGATCTCGACGCGCAGTGCGACGCGGCATTCGAAGACGCGGTGTCCAAGTCCCAAGCCGGCGATCCGGCGGCGCAGCCCGTGCCAAGCACAACGGGCTGATCGTACAGAAGTCGGGAAGGACGCCCGGTGTCTTTCAACCCCACGATAGACATCGGCGACGTTGTTAAGTTCGTCACGATGCTAGGAGCGGCACTCTGGTTCATATCCAAGATGTCGGGGCGCCTGGATATGGTAACTGCGGAGATCAAGGCCTTGAAGGACATTGTCGCGGGCCAGAGTACGCAGATGGCTTCTTTCGCTAAAGCGCTCATTGACCTCGCCCGGCAGGAAGAACGCATCAACGCCATTGATCGTCGGGTGGAGGATCTGCGCAGAGGCCGGGGCTTCATTCAAGGCGACCTCGACGGCGAGTACCCCCGTAAGAAGACGAGCTAGGTCATAGGAGACTTCGATGCGCATCACCGCAGCGCTCGCCCTGCTTTGTGCCTTTTTCCTTACGCCGGCCGAAGCCCGGCAGCGCCACCGCGCCCCGGTCGTTACTCAGCAGTGCTTCATCTTCTGTGAGAACAAGCCTGTACGGGTTGTCCATAGGAAGCGCGTTCACGTACAGCGTACCCATGCAAAACACGTCCATGTAAAGAACCACAGAATCGCCGCTAAGCCCCACAGGCATAAAGAGAAACCGCGTTTTGCGGTAGCGGCGCAAATCACCCACCAGAGTGGCATTGTCGCGCATCCGGAAGGGTGCCCCAGAACAGCTTTTTGCGGTTGTGGCGCAGCGTTGCGGGTCTTCGGTCATCAGGTCAGGCACCTGTGGCTGGCCGCTAACTGGTTCGGCTTCCCTCGCGCGCCCCCCGCCCCCGGCATGGTCGCGGTGCGGCGGCACCACGTCTTCGTGCTGGAGCAGCATGTAGGCGGCGACCAGTGGCTGACCTACGACGCCAATTCGGGGCGGCACCTCACGCGGGTGCATGTCCGGTCGATCGCAGGATACACCATTGTGAACCCCCATTCGGGGTAGTTTGACACTTAACAAAAACACCCTATAGTACTGACTACTCGACCAGTCCCCGTAAGGGACTACACGACTGGTGGCCCGTAAGGCACTGCACGACTGGTGGCCGTAAGCCCACTGAGGAGAGAGAACATGATCGACGACGAGGACCTGCACGATGACGAGATCGAAAACCTCGAAGATGGCGAACTCGAAGAAGGCGCCGGTGAAACCGATGATGCCTCCGAACAAGATGAAGGACAAACCGACGGCGAAAAGGCCGACGACGAAGAAGTAGAGGCACAGCCCGAGCGAAAGCCCGGCCGCGGTGAATCTCGCTTCCAGAAGCTCTCGAACGCTGCGCGCGAAGCCACTGAGAAGGCAGCGCGCGTTGAGCGGGAGTTCAACGAGTTCAAGGCCGAGCAGTCCCGCAGGGCTGCAGTGGTCGAGAAGAAGGAACCCACTGCGGAGGAGATGGCGCTCTGGAGCACGGAGCAGGTCATCGACTACAAGCTGCAGAAGGCCACTGGCGCGTTCAGCCAGAACCTCGCACAGCTGCAGTGGAATACGCAGGAGAGCAACGACAAGGCGGCTTTCGAGCGCCTGCAGTTGTCCGACCCGCGGGCCAAGAAGTACGCAGGTGAAGTCGAGACCCGTCTCGCCAACATCCGCAAGCAAGGACAGAACGTCGACCGGGAGGCGTTGTTCACGTTCATCCTCGGCGAGAAGGTCAAGAACGGCGGCGGCAAGGCGGCGGCGAAGCAGAAGAAGGAAGGCGCGGAGCAGATCCGGCGCCAGAAGACCACTCCTCCCGGCGGCGCGAGCGATGTGCGCGGCGGTCGGACGCAGGACAGCGAAGCGGAGGCGCGAAGGAAGCGCCTGGAGAACGTAACTTTTTAAGCGCGACCTTGTGGTCGCGCATCTTGAAGGAGAGACGCGGTGCCCACCAACGTCGCAGCCGGCTTTTCAGCCGATATCGAAGCCTACATTGCTGACGAAACCCTCCCTCTCGCGCGCCGCCAGCTGGTTGCTTACCAGTTCGGGGACCCGCTGACGCTCCCCAAAGGCCGCGGCACCACCTACACCGCGACCCGCTACAACCGCGTCCCCCTCCCCTTCGCACCGCTGTCGGAAGGCGTCCCGCCGATCGGCGAGACCATGACGATCGGTCAGGTCAGCGCCACCGCCCAACAGTGGGGCGACAAGATCACGATCACCGACGTAGCCGAGCTCACCATCAAGCATCCGCTGGTCAGCAAGGCCAAGGAGCTTCTGGGCCTGCAGATCGGTGAAACGCTCGACCGCAACGTCTTCAACAACCTGATGGCGGGCACGCAGGTCAACTTCGTGAACACCCGCGGCTCGCGCGCCGCTCTCGTGGCCGGCGATGTGCTCAACCCCCACGAGGTCAACCGCATCGTAGGCACGCTCTTTACCCTCGGCGCACCGCGCTACATGGGCGACGAGATGACCGACACCAAGATCAAGGCAGACGCCGGCGGCGCCAAGGCCTCCAGCAACCCGCGATCCATGCCGCACTACACGAGCATCCTGCATCCCCTGGTCGTGCAGGACATGCGCGAGAACCCGACGGTCGTCACCGCATGGTCGTACAGCGACATCAACCGCCTGTACAACTACGAGCTCGGCGAATGGGGCGGGGTCCGGTTCTGCTTCTCCAACATGGTGCCGTCCTTCACGGGCTTCACCAACGCGGCGAACGGCACCACCTACACCCCCGGCACTGCCGGCGCACTGGCGACCAACGGCTACTTCATCGTCGTGACCGGTTCGGACACGCAGAACCAGTACGAGAGCCAGGTCTATGCCGTGTCGGCTTCGCAGGCGGTCACCGGCCCGAACGGCTCGGTCACGGTTCACACACCGACGACCGCCGGCTTCACCTACAACGTCTACATCGGCCTCACTGCCTCGCCGGCCAACCTCGGGCTCTCCACCTCGGGTCCGACCACGGGTCCGCTTGCCGGTCAGGCGGTGCAGCTGCCGCCCAACTCGAACGTCGTGATCACCGGCATCGGCGCCGCGCAGACCCCGCCGGCCGCGCCGGCATCGGGCGTCACGGTGTATCCGAGCTTCTTCATCGGGCGCGGCGCCTACGGGCAGGTCTCGCTCGACGACGTGAAGATCACCATGCTGATGGCGGCGGACAAGTCCGATCCGCTCAACCAGCTGCGGGTCGTGGGCTGGAAGGTCTACTACGGGACTCTGATCTCTAACCAGCTGTTCTTTGCCCGTATTGAATCAACTTCCGCCTTCTCAGCCAGCTTCGGCTAAGTAGCGGATTGCGGCTTCAAGGACAGAAGGGTCATGGTTGAGTTGTCCGATACCAAGATTGCATCTGTGGCAGAGCAAGCCGCGGATGCGCTTGGTATTGTGACAGTGGTCAACGTGAAAACCCCCGCGGCCTCCAGCCGTAGGACTACTGCATATCGCGCAGCGTCCGTTCTGCTTGTGCAGCAGGGCTTCGTACTCGCCAAGAGAGAGGCCGTAGACAGATTTACGCTTATGGTCCTTAGCGAGATCGGGGTTCTCTTCACGCCATTTGCGCGATGCTTCGCGCGTCTTGGCAAGGTTTTTACGGCGCCACCCATCATGGCGGACAGCGCAGCACGTCTTGCAGTACACCTGGTAGCCGTGAGTTGTGCTCTTAGACTTGTAGAACTCCGAAAGAGGCTTTACGGTCTCGCAGCGCGGGCAGTGCTTTGTGCCGGTCGAGAGGTCGAGTGGTTGCCCTCGTGGCATGAGTACTCCTTTGGTGTAGAATACTCTTACTCGCGTAGTACTCTCTACGCAAGGAGCTTCTGATGGCAAGCGCGATCAAAACTTTCGGTACTACGCTCACCACGTCGCTGTCGGCGTTGGTCGCGGGGGCGCTGACCAGCAATCCCGCGCAAGACGCCGCAGATTTGTCCGCCATCGCCAACGCGATCAAGGACGATCTCAACGTCGCCCACCCGATCATGCCTACAGCATGGTCGCAGGCAAACCTGCTCTATGTCCCGAACAGGGGCATCCTGAAGGTTCTGCCGGGCGACTACGTCGCGGTCGATTCGCAAGGCTGGCCGATCCTGGTGTCGGCCAACTCGATCGCAAACGCGGCATGGACACACTCGTAAGGAGACCTGCACTTGGCCAAGAAAGCTCGCCCGCCGATCGACTACAGCGATATCGACCCGGAGATCATGAAGCAGGCGCGCGAGCGCGCGATCCGCAAGAAGGCGGATATGCTCGCTGCGCGTGAGCTCGGGATCGCCGACGACGAGGATGTCGTCAAGGGTCCGCTGCCGCAGAAGGGCGAGAAGAAGTTCACTATCACGCTCGACCTCGCGCCCCACTCCAACCGCCTGATCATCGACTCCGTCCACTACCTGCATGGTGGCACGTACACCGTCGGTCAGCGCGTCTACGACACCATGCGCGAGATGATCCATCGCGGCTGGGAGCACCAGCGCGAGATCGACGGCAAGGACAGCAACACGTACCGCACCCAAAGCAACCTCCGGCTCTCGCCGAACGACGTTGCTGCGTAACTTTAGACCCCTGCAAGGAAGAGGCACATGAAGGACAAGATCGGGCCGGGTGAACCGGCCATCGGGTTTTCGATCGACTGCAAGGTCAACGATCGGCGGGCCATGGTCATCCAGACCTACCTGCCGCTCGACGCGGCGCCGAAGCAGATCAACGAGATTCTCGACCGCCTGCTGGTCGCCGCGGATCGGCAGGAGGTCAGGTACCGCTTGAAGGACATGCGGCTGCTGCTTGAGAAGTCCGAGCAGGAACTGCCGATGCACGAGAAGGCGCTTGTCGAGTTCGAGGAAAGCACGGTTCGTCGGCATAAGGTCAGTGGGCGGCGCTCTGATTTTGAGTGGAAAGGCAACGACGCGACCAACCGCGACAACAAGCTCCAGAACGTAGCGATGGCACGCGTGAATATCGAGCGGATCAAAAAGGGCATCGCCGAGGCCGAGGCCGAACTAAAGGACGACTGAGACATGGCTCTGCAGGCTCAGCAAATCGTTAGTCTCGCCCTGCAGATCGCCAAGGCCCCGGGTTACACGGCGCAGGCTGGCCAGCTCCTGAACGCGATCCTTTCGGAGCTGTGCCAGAGTTACGACCTGGTCGTCGCGCGCCAGAACTTCATCTTCAACTTCAACACTGCGGCGACGGGGCTCGGCTACGCGGCCGGCTGCGGCCCCAACCCGATGCCTGCGGATTATTTGCGCGCGCCGAAGGGTGGCCACTTCTACAATATCTCGGGCACGATCTATAAAATGATCAACGTCGAGCAGGCCGAGTTCGACTCGTTCGTGCAGTCGCCGGGGCAGAACTCCTTCCCCGAGCGCTTCTATGTCGACATGTCGGTCTCGCCCCCGAACCTCTTCGTCTGGTATCCGGCATCGGGCGCCTTCGCCGCGACGGTGCGCTATTTCAGGCAGATGCCAGACATCCCGACGCCTGAGATATCTCAGACGGTCCCTTGGTTTCCCAACACCAATTACCTGATCCGGCGCTTGGCCGGCGAGGTCATGTCGCTGACGGACGATGACCGCGCGATGGCCTATCTGAGCGGCAACGAGGATCAGTTCCCGCAAGGCGCGGGTGTCATCCTGCGCAAATACCTTACCATGCAGGACGACCCCGACGGGCGCGTGAAGACCGTGCAGCTCGATCCGCGGCGGTTCGGCACGTCGTCCTCGGGGCTGAAGAACACCAAGCAAGTGGGCTGGTGATGGCGATCCGCAAGTCCACACCGATGTTCTTCTCTCCCGCAGGCGTGTCGGACACGCTCGACGGGACGAATGTATTCCCCGGTGCAATGGCGGCGCTCACCAACCTGATTCCCGATCTTGCTACCCCTAACCTGTGGGCGCCGCGGCCTGCGTCGATAAGCCTCACCGCGTTCGGCGGCTTCACGGCGCCGGGGTTCATCTCGGTGTTCGAGATCCTCGGCCAGTTCGTGTTCGGGATGATCTCAAGCGGGCGCAACGCCGGCCACGATGAGCCGTTCTGCTACGACCTGATCAACCAGGTGTTTGTCACGGTCAGCGGCGTCACCAACGCCAACACGCCGATCAGCCCACTGGCGACGGGGGCATGGGAGCCGCCGACCATGGCACTGGTCGGTACCAAGATGCTGGTGACGCACCCCGGCTTCACGCTCGGCGGGGGCGTTCTCTTCGGCTGGTTCGATGTCTCCAACCCCGCGGCGCCCGCATGGGCAGGGGGCAATACGACAACCAACGCCCTGCCCGCGCGCCCCAGCTGCGTGGCCAACTTCGGCGGACGCGCTTACTACCTGGTCAACCCGGCTACGGGCCAGCCCGGCGCGTATTTCTCCGACGTGCTGGTGCCGCTGGTTATGACCAACGCGACGCAGGTCCTGACGTTCGGGGACAATTTGAAGCTCACCGCGGCAGCGGGGCTCCCGCTCGCCAACCAGCTTGGCGGCATCATCCAGTCGCTGATGGTGTTTAAGTCCAACAACGTCTTTCAAGTAACTGGCGATGCTGCGCTGAGCAACCTTGCAAGCAACTCGCTCAACGTCGCAACCGGCACGGTGGGGCAGCGGGGGATCGCCACGACCCCGAAGGGACTGGCGTTCCTCGCACCTGACGGCATCAGGATCATCGACTTCAACGCGCGGGTCTCCGATCCGATCGGGATGTACGGCGCGGGCGTCAACCGGCCCTTCGTCTTCGCCGCGCAGCCGACGCGGGTGGCGCTGGCGTGCAATGCCAACACCCTGCGCTGCACGACGCAGAACACGCTGAAGACCGGTTCGCCTTTCGAGGAGTACTGGTACGACATGACCGAGCAGAACTGGTCAGGTCCGCACACCTTCCCGCCCCTGATGGCGCGACCCTTCAACTCGACGTTCATCATCGCGGCCCAAGGCGTCAACGGGCATCTTTTCCAGAGCGATACGATCTTGAGTTCGACCAGCACGTTCATCGAGAACGGGCAGCAGATGTCGATCACATGGAAGACATCGATCCTGCCTGACACCAAGGAGATGAACGAGATCGCGCTCAACGAGCACACCCTCAACATGGTGCTCGATGCTGCGGGCTCGACCTACAATGTACAGGCGCTTGGCGTGAACGGCGCCTTGATGGGCAGCATCAACCTCTTGCCGCCGGTCTTTCAGCCGTTGTGGGGGTCTTTCAACTGGGGCGCTGCGAACTGGGGCGCGTCGAACACAGGGCTTGCCTCGATCCAGCTCCCCTGGACATCGCCGCTGGTGTTCAGGAAGGCGCAGATCCAGATCACGGGCAACAGCTTCTCGACCTTCAGGATCGGGGACATGTTCATGCGCTATCAGAAACTTGGATACCTGCAGCAGACACTGACGGGAGCTTGACGATGCGGAAGATTTTAGCCCTTGTTCTGTCGTTGCTGTGGCTGGCCCCTGCGTCGGCGCAGATCGTCGGCACGCTGCCTTTCACCTTGCAGAACGGTACGATCGCCGACGCCAACCAGGTAATGGCGGACCTCAATACGGTCGTGGCCGCGGTGAACGCGAACGCGGCGACCGCCGGGGCCAACAGCAACATCACGGCGTTGAATGGCCTGACGACGCCGATCGTCTACACCAGCGGCGGCACGGCAAACTATATTGGCGGCACATCCAGCGGGTCGGCCAACGCGCAGATCATCGCTTCGCCGATCCCTTCCGGGTTCAACCTGATCACGGGCAAGAGCGTCACCTTCATTGCGGGCTTTACGAACAACGGACCAACGCAGCTCAACGTGAACTCCACCGGTTTGACGAATGTCTTCAAGCAGACCGCGTCAGGCGCCGTCGCGATGGTCGGCGGTGAAATTGTCCTCGGTCAGGTCTACACCGCCGTGTTTGACGGCACGGAATACCAGATTCAAGGCCCATCGCCACAAGGCGTGGTTCTCCCCTGCACAGTGGTTGACTGGGTCGGAGCCAATGGCGCGCCTTCCGGCTATTTGCTTATGAATGGGCAGGCGGTGTCGCGAACGACCTTCGCGACGTTGTTCAGCTGTATCGCTGTGCAGGGTGTCGCGGGGAGCACGTCGGGGAGCAACGTGCAGGTGGCCTTAAACTCGGCACCGTTCCAGGTCGGCTGGTTCGTTGGTGGCAACAACGTCGTCTGCAACTCGGTCATCGTCGCGATTCCTGACGGATCGCACATCAACCTCAACAACACTACCACTGCGAGTGGTGCCACGACGCTTACGATCGGACCCTTCCCGCAAGGCGACTGCAGCACGACATTCAACGTCGGAAATTTCCTCGGGCGATCTACCATCATGCGCGACACCGGAGGTTCGGTCCTGACCGCCGCGACCTGCACCAATCCGGCTACCATCGGTTCATCTTGCGGCGCGCAAACGCAGCAGCTGACGCTGGCGCAACTGCCGACCGGGATCACCGTGACAGGCACTGTCAGCGTTAGTGCTTCAGGGAGTGGTGCGCTATTCCAGGGCAATGGTATTTTTAATGCGGCGTTCCAAGCGGCGGCTGGGACTACTGGTTCTTTTGTAGCGGCCACCAACAGCGGCGGGTGGGGGCAGCAACCTACACTCTCTGGCTCCAACACCCTTACCTCAAACAACACAAGCGGCGCTGTCCATCCGATCCTGCCCCCCGTGGCACTCGTGGACAAGTACATCAAGTTCTGATACTTCTCGGCCAACCGCCCAACCCCGGAGACTACTCGATGCGCAAGTTCTCAGCCGCCCTGGTAGCGGTCCTCCTCTCGGCCCAGTGCGCACTGTTCGCGCCCGTAACTGTGCGCGCCGCGAACCTGCCGCTGTTTCCGCCCACGCAGCCCCTGGACGCCAGCCAGATCCTGCCCACGATTAACACCCTGATCCAGAGCATCAATGCTGGGGTGGCGGGCGAGATCAGCTCCAGTCCGGTCCAGGCGACCACCACGGGCACGACCATCCAGACTTTGGGCACGGGCACCATCCCCGGAGGTACGCTTGTCACCGCTGGGCAGGCCGTGCGGGCCAAGTGCTTTGGTTCGGGCGGCGCGACCGGCACCAACACCTTGACCGTGCAGGTGGGGTCCTCGGCGGCGTTTGCAGTCACGGGCGCCGTAGCAGGCGCCTTCGGCGTCGACGTGCTTGTTTTCAAGACCGGCCCCAACACCCAGCAGATCCTGACCAAAGGGCAGTTCAACGCCACTCCCGCCGCGCAGACCATCGTGTCGGGCGCCAACAACGACACCAACCCCATCAGCATCGTGTGCTCCGGCACCTCAACCACCACGGGGCAGTTCACGCTCAACGGCCTGATCGTCGAGCAGATCAAGTAAGGAGCGACCATGAAAAGCGGCGTACTGAAGGAGGGGCTCAGCAACAGCAGCCCGAAGGCATGCGATGCGAGCACCAAGCTTCCCACCAAGACATCGGTGAACAGTGACGCAACCCGCACCAGTGTTGCAAAAGCAACCAACAACATCGGTCCCCGCGAAGCTTAAAATTTCGTGGCAAAGATTCGGCTATTTCGCGCATGAGCTCCCGCCCCTCTTCATGAGGCACTGGCGGGAGATCGCGCTTAACCAGGACAAGGTCCCGCTCGACCCGAACTGGGACAGGTACTACGAGTACGACCTCCTGAACATCCTGCAGACCCTGACCGTGCGGTCGAACGGTGTGCTCGTGGGGTACGTGTTCATGCTGGTGCATCCGCACCTGCACTACGCCTCGACAGTGTGGGCGCAGACCGACATCTTCTGGCTCGACCCCGCCTACAGGTCCGGGTGGACTGGTGTACGGATGTTCCGAGAGGTCGAGGCAGGGATGCGACGACTAGGGGTGAAAGTGGTGATGGTCAACACCAAGCTTCACTTCGAGGCGGATCGTGGTACGATCGGCAAGCTGTTCGAGCGTCTCGGCTACAAGCCGACGGAGACCATCTGGTCGAAGTTCATAGGGTAGTAAAATGGGTACAGCACTCGGCTTGATCGGACCACTCGCCTCAATCGGTGGTGCGCTGTTCGGCGGGGGTAGTACTGCAAACAACGTACCCAAGCCCCCGCCGGGCTACCAGCCCACTGGTCAGCCGGGCGCGGATCAGAGCTTTCAGCAGGGCAACCAGAACCAGCAGAACTTTGCGAATCAGTCCAACCAGATTGCGCAGAACCTCGTCAACAACCCTGGCGCCCCCGGTTTTCAGGCGGGTGCCAACCAGGCTGGGCAGATGGGGCAGGCCGCTGGTGCGAACCAGTTCCTGCAGGGCCAGAATCAGATCAACCAGGGCAACAGCGTGGTGCCCTACGCCCAACAGGCGCTGCAGCAGGGCTTCGACCCGCAGCAGGCCTACTACAACCAGGCGTTCCAGCAGAACACCGACCAGGTGCGGGCGGGGGAAGAGGCGCGAGGCATCGACTCGACGCCCTACGGCGCTGGCGTGGAGAACGACGCCAACCGCAAGTTCAACACGGACTGGGGGTTCAACCAGCAGCAGCGCCAGCAAATAGGCGCTGGTACGGCGAACTCGCTGTTCAACCAGCAGAACCAGGACGTCAACTCTGGCGTGAACAACCAGAACCAGGGCGCCAACAATTATTACAGCGGCTCGGCGATGGGCTACAACGCCGGCCAGCAGATCGGGCAGAACCAGCTGGGGGCGATCAACCAGGGGCAGCAGAGCCAGCAGCAGGCGATCCAAGACTATCTCCAGTACCTCCAGCTCGGTCAGGGAGCGTCTGGGATCGCAAACCAGCAGTTCGGCCAGAACCTGCAGCAGAACCAGCAGGCGTTCAACCAGAACCAGCAGTTCGGCCAGAACCTCGGGGCGGGCCTTCAGGGGCTCCAGAAGGGCTGGCAGAGCTTTGCGGGCAACTCAGGCGGCGGGGGAGGCTTTGCGAACAACGCATGGGGCCAGAACAACCCCGGCGTGGCTGGTAGCGCCTACCAGGGACCGGTGGGGCCGTAATGGTAAGCCTTGGTGGCCTATCGGCTGTCTATCCGGGCATGCAGGCGGCCCGTAACACGGACATCAAAAACGACACCATGGATCTGGCGCTGCAGGACCAGCAGTATGCCAATGCTGGCAAGCAGGCACTTGGCAAGGTGTTCCAGCAGATGGTCCCCGGCGCACAGGCTGGTGGACCGCCTCCCCCGCCCCAGCAGATGGCGCCACAGGCGCCTCCACCGGGGCAGCCCTCGCAACCCATGCAGCCGCCGCAAGCCCCGCCACAGCAGCCCCCCGGCCCGGCAGCGGGCGGTGCAGCGCGCCCACAACCCGGCATGCCCCCTGGCGCCCCTCCCGGCGGTGCGCAGCCCCAAGGTGGTCCCCCCGGTGGAGGCCCGCCCCCGCAGCAGTTCGACCTGAAGACCGCAGCAGCCGCGATTGCCAAGGCCAACCCCGGCATCCAGCCGCGCGTGCTGGTCGAGGCGCTTACCGCTGCCCTGCCCTACCTCAACGCCGAGGCCAAGCAGCAAGTGGCCGAGATGCGCCAGCAGTTCCAGGGGGAACTGCTTCGGTCGCGCGAGGGTATGCTGGATGAGCGCGAGCGAGGCCTGTCGGAGCGCCAGCGCGTAGCGGAAGAAGGCCGTAACAGGCGCTTAGAGACGACGGAGGAAGGCAAAGGCGCTCGGCTGGATACCGCGGAATCTGGCAGAAACCAGCGTGCGCAGCTGTCCGCCGAGACACGCAAGTATACGTCAGACAATCTTGCGGCCTCTAAAATGCTGTCGGATCAGACGCGACTCGAAGTTACCCAGATGAGTGTGCAGGCACGCAAGGAGATTGCTGCGCGCTCCGAAGCCGGGAAGACAGATCGTGCAGAACTATCGGCTGACACCCGGCGCGAACTCCTTGGTATGTCGCTTGAAGCGCGTCGTGACCTCACAGCCTTGATGGAGGAAGGGCGCGATCGTCGCCTCGCAACAACGGAAGCTGGTAAGGCGCAACGCCAGGAAGTCGGGGAAACTGGAAAAACGCAAAGACTGGAAAAGACTGAAGCCGGAAAGACAACCCGGCAGGAAGTTGGCGAGGCGGGCAAAGAAAAACGCCTGGGCGAAACACTAAACAGCCGGGAGGGCATTGCCGACAAGCGCTTGGAGTTCGGCGACCGCTGGAATGGCGTGAAGCGCGAACAGCACGAGCAGGATCGGACAAGCCGCGAGGACATCGCTGCCGCCAACCGCGCCAGCCGGGAGGGCATTGCCGGGAAGCGCCTGGACCTGTCGACGGCACGCGAGGCGCGGTTGGCACAATCCGGCGCCGATCGGCTGAAGCAGCAGCAAGCAACCCTTGAGCAGCGGAAGAAGGAAGCCGAAGCGCGTATTGCCAAAGGCGACCGCACCGGCCAGCTGGCCGAGCTGCTGGCCGTGGCCAAGGCGCAGCACACGCTGGACATGGAGATCATCAGTTCCTACTCGTTCAACACGAAGTTGAAGCCCGCGGAGCGCGACAAGCTGGTCAAGGAAGCAACCCAGCATCGTGACGATGAAGTTGCGCAGATCAAGAGCATGGCGAAGATGGGTGGGGGTGCGACGGCGACCACCGAGCAGCCCCCGCCGGAAGCCCTCCAGCAGCTCAAAGAGGGGCAGGTGACGACGTTCCAGAACGGCCAGAAATGGACCCTCAAGGGCGGTAAGCCCCAGCAGGTGCCGTGATGGCTGACGAGCCCTATGGAGGTCCAAATCTTGGTCCTCTTTCTCCAACAGGTTCGCCGTGGGGCGTCAAGAGCGTTACCCCGCTTCCCCAGGAAGGGGGCGGCTGGAAACCGGTTGCAACTCAGCCAGCAGTTTCGCCGCCTGCCCAAGCTGGATCATCCCCCGCACCGTCAGGGGGCTGGCTCGCTAAGGCCGTCGAGCCGATCACGTCATACCCATCCACGCAGCGTCAGATGGCCGGCGAGGCAGTCGGCAAGATGGGCGAAGGCGTCGAGGCGGCCAAGGAGGGGCGCTACGGCAAAGCCGCGTGGGATGTCGGCACCGGCGCGATGGACTACACGCTGTCTCCAGTGAACGCCGCGCTACGCACCATCGTGGGCAAGCCGATCGAGGAGAACACCCACGGTGTCATCAAAAAAGAATGGCCGGAATTTGCCGCCTCGTTGGCGCTGCCGGTCATCGGGCTGGCGCGCACCTCCGTGGCGAAGGCGACCGCCAAGGAAGTGGAGAAGGTGTTCTCTCCGTCGACGGTCAGCCCCATGGCTGGAAAGGCCGCGGGCGATATCCGCGCTGCATCCGGCACCGCTGCGCGCGAGAGCACCACGACCGAAGCCGCACTGGAGCCTTTCCACGCGGTCATCAACAAGTTGCCCGAGGCCGACCGCTACCAGTTCATCGACTTCGTAGAGAGCCGTAGCTCCGGGGGTCAGCTGCCCGGCTACATGCAGCCGTTGCAGCCGATTGCCGACGCCATGGCCACTGCGTTCGAGCGTCGCATGACGCGCCTGCAAAGCATGCCGAGTACCGCAGCCACGACGTTCATCGAGGACTACTTCCCGCACATGTGGAAGGACCCCAACGCGGCGCGAAACTTCGCCAAGAGCTTCGGCGGCGCGGGCAAGCAGGGCTCCGGGGCGAGCCTGCGCAAGCGCACCGTGCCCACTATTGCTGACGGCATCGCGGCCGGGCTGGAGCCAGTGACATCCAACCCGCTCGAAGCGACGCTGCGATACACCCGCTCGATGGATCAGTTCATCGCTGCGCAGGAAGTGCTCGATGCCGCCAAGGCGCAAGGCACCGTGCGCTACATCCGCCCGAAGGTCATGGGCGCGTCTGGCAATCCTGACAGCTACAAGGTGCCGCCGGGATGGGTGGCGCTAGAGGGGCGCGGGGCGACCAACGCCGTGGGTGAAGTGGCGCACGCGCCGGAAGACTGGGCACGGGTCTACAACAACTACATCTCCAAGGGCTGGCATGCCAACGCCGAGGCCGGCAAGTGGTACGACGGTTTTCGGCAGACCTCCAACGCCATTACTGCACTGGAGCTCGGCCTGTCCGGCTTCCATGCCTTCACCATGGCCAACGAAGCGATCGTGTCGGGGGTGGCGAAAGGCATTCAGGAAATCTCCAAAGGTCGCCCGATTGCGGGCGTCGGCTCGATCGTAACGGCCCCGGCGAAGCCCCTGACCAATTACAGGAGGGGCAAGAAGATCGAACAGGTCTACCTCGGCCGCAGCATGGGCAACGCCGACATGCGCAAGATTACCGATCTGCTGGAGAAGGCCGGCGGACGCGCCAAGGGCGCCAGCCATGCGGTCGACTACCAGTACTCGGCCATGGGGTCGTTCTGGAACTCGTGGCAGAAGGGCTCGCTGAAGCTGGAAGCCGCAGCTGCGCTGCAGGAGATGAAGAACCGCCCCGGCATCGGCACCGCCAAGGTCGCTGCCACCTTGATCGGGCGGACCATGTCGACCATCGCCGCGCCGCTGTTCGAGAAGTACATCCCGCGGGTCAAGAACGGTGCCTTCTACGACACCATGTCGTCATGGTTGAAGTCGCACCCCGGTGCCACACAAGAGGAAGAACTCGCCGCAGCGCGCAAGATATGGGACTCGATCGACAACCGCTTCGGCGAGATGGTGCAGGACAACCTGTTCTGGAACAAGATGCTGCAGCAGTCTTCTCAACTAGCCATGCGCTCGTACTCTTGGAACGTCGGTACAGTGCGCGAGATCGGCGGCGGCGTGCTCGACCTGTCGCAGTCGCTCCTGAGCGGCAACGAGTTGTCCGAGCGAGCGGCCTACGTGGTGGCGCTGCCCATCACCGTGGCGATGCTGAACGCTACCTATCAGTACCTCAAGACCGGTGAAACGCCGAAAGACGTGCGCGACCTCGTCGCCGGTCGTACCGGCGGCGAAGACCCCGATAGCGGCGTGCCAGAGCGCGTCGCCCTGCCCGGCTACCAGAAGGACATCCTCGGCTGGTACGACGACTGGACGCAGGAGATCAAGAACAAGTCCTCGGGCATGCTGGCCCGCGGCGCCGACCTGTTCACTGGCAAAGACTGGCGCGGCGACCCGATCCGCGACCCGAACGGCGACATGGCCGACATCATGCAGCAGTATCTTGATTATGCCGCGAAGTCGTTCGTGCCGATCTCGATCAAGAATTTGATTCGCGGGCAGAAGGAAGGCTCGAACATCAGCCGCTTCGAGTCCATCCTCGGGCTAGCCCCCGCGCGCCGCTCGGTGCAGGACCCGGAGGGGCTGGCCGACATGCGCGAGCGGATGGGCAGCAGGGCTTGGCAGATCAAGCAGAAGCACGACGCGCGTGACCAGCAGCGCTACGGCGGGCCTGTCGAATGATCCCTAAAAACGTGCGCGACCTCGCCATGAAGGAGACTCGGCCCATGGGGCATCTCGATAGTTTTGCGGAAGACGTCAACGAGACCGTAGCCGACCTCAATAGGCAGTTTGAGAGCCTGAACGCGCGCAAGCAGAAGCTGCGGGAACGCGGCGCGGAAGTGGCTGCGGGCTGGGCGCAGCATTTCGATTCGCAGGAGGCTGCTCTCAGGGCAGCGGAAACAGCCTTGAACCGCATCTCCAACGTGCCGGTGTCGAAGGAGAAGAAAGATGGAGGATGAAGTCATCGCCATGCAGCTGACCTGCTCGCGCTGTGGCCGCACGGTGAAAAACGATCTTCCCCGTCCGCAGATGCCGACGCAGGTCGAATTTCTCAAGCACCTGCGCGACGCGGGGTGGAGCATTGCCGAGGTTCCCAACTCCAAACAGATGTGCCTGAAGTGCGCCTCCTCCTCGTAGACCCGCAGGGCGCCTCGCTAGACATCGCCATGCGGGCGCACCGCGACGGCCATGACGTGATGATGGTCATCCGCGACACGCCCAAGACCGCCAACATCGGCAAGGGCATCATCAAGGTCGTGGACGGCGTCGACATCCAACGCCACCTGAAATGGGCCGAGCTCGTCGTGCTCGCCGACAACACCCGCTGGCTGCAAGACGTGGACGCTTACCGCGCCGCCGGCGGGCTCGTGGTCGGTCCCTCCAAGGAGGCCGCGGACTGGGAGCTTGACCGCGAGATCGGCCAGCAGGTCATGCGAAAGGTCGGCATCACAGTGCCGCCCTACCGGACCTTCAGCGACTATGATTCGGCCATCGCCTTCGTCAAGAAGGAAGACCGCCGATTCGTCTCAAAGCCTTCGGGTGATGCTGATAAGGCCCTCTCCTACGTCTCCAAGACCCCCGCCGACATGGTCTACATGCTGGAGCGATGGAAGAAGTTCGGCAAGCTGAAGGGCGACTTCATCTTGCAGGACTTCAAGGCCGGCATCGAGATGGCCGTCGGCGGCTTTTGGGGCCCCGGCGGCTTCAACGAAGGCTGGTGCGAGAACTTCGAGTTCAAGAAGCTGATGAACAGCGACCTTGGCGTGGCCACGGGTGAGCAGGGCACAGTGCTGCGCTTCGTCCGGGTGTCAAAGCTCGCCCGGCGCCTGCTGACCCCCTTGCAGGAGGATCTGGAACGGATCGGCTACACCGGCTATATTGATGTAAACACGATCATCGACGAGAAGGGCAACATCTGGCCCCTTGAGTTCACGATGCGACCGGGCTGGCCGACGTTCAACATCCAGCAGGCGCTCAACGAAGGCGATACGGTCGAATGGCTGATGGATCTGGCGCAGGGCCGCGATTCCCGGAATTTCTCACTCGACCGCCTAGCGATCGGCGTCGTGCTGAGCATACCCGACTATCCCTACTCGCACATCACGAGGAAGGAAGTGACGGGGATTCCGATCTACGGGATCAAGCCGGGGATGTGGCAGCACCTCCACCCCTGCGAGATGATGCTGGAGGTCGCGGCCAACGACGTGGACGGAAAGATCCTCAACATGCCGATGCCCTGCACGGCGGGGGACTACGTGCTGGTGATGACGGCGGTGGCGGACACCATCGCCCAGGCGAAGGAGACCGTCTATCGCCGCTTGAAGCGCTTGGTCGTGCCCAACTCCCCGATGTACCGGACAGACATCGGGGACCGGTTGAGCAAGCAGTTGCCGCTCTTACAGAAGATGGGCTTCGCGTCAGGGATGACGTTTTAGACGCCGGCAAGCTTGACCGGCTTGTCGATGTATCTCTGCGCGAGCTCGAAGAACTGCTCGAAATGCCGTGGGATCAAGACGATCCGAAGCTGAACTCAACCAAGTTAGCAGGCATTTCTGTTGTGCTGACGACTCAGACAAAAGTCGACGATACTCGGCTGCGCAAGCGTCAGACGGACATGATGCCGCGCCTGCTGGAGATCCTGGCGCGCGAGGAGCGGAAGCTCCCGGTGCTCGATCTGGTGGCGAATCCGTCATAGAGGTTAGCCTAAGCTTGCGGGAACACACGAGAAACAGGACTGGCGAACCGATCTGCCAAGGGGTTGATTTTGCTCAAAGTGGGCGCTCGGTCAAGGAATCCAGCAATCTAGGTATTACAAAGGGTTATTTGCAGGTTCGCCAGAAGGGTTAGCCACTAGGTTCGCCGCCTCCAATTGAGCAGCTTCTCCATGCCCATGGCGGCCATGAGCTCTTGCTCCGCTTCGCGGCTGTAGAGCTCCGCGTGCGCGATGCTGTCGTGCCCGAGCATGTCCATCAGCTGCCGGGTCGTCGCGCCGTGCTCTGCCAAGGCTTTGCCGAGCGTCTTGCGCAGGCCGTGCAGCGTGTATCCGGGCGGGATACCCGCTGCCCGCGCCCACCTCTGCATGCGCATACCCAGCGCCGCGGGGGAAAATGGCTTGCCCCATTGCGTCAGGACCACGAACTCGCGCTTGTCGAGACCCTCGACCGCGTCGAGCACCTCGCGCAGGTTCGGGTGGATCGGCAAGGTCAGGGACTTTAATGTTTTCTGCTGCACCATGCTGCTGGACGCAACCTTCAGATCCCTGGGCCGCACCTTGGTGACATCAGAGCGGCGATGGCCGAAGTAAAGCGCGAGCGCATAGACCAGCCGCGCCATTGAATCGATCGGCCAGTGGGCCTCGTATCTGTCCAGCATCTCGTCGGGCCATGCCTTCCAGCCCTTGTATTCAGGGCTGTACTTGATGCGGTACGTCGGATCGTTCTCCAGCCACTCCTGGTCGAGGGCTGTGCCGACCAGCTTGCGAATCACCCGCAGCAGGTGCGCCGCGGCATGCGGCGTGTCCGACCTGCGTGCGAGCAGCGCCTTGATGTGCCGGCGTTTGAGATCGGCGATGTCGACCTCTCCGAAAGCAAGCGCCTCACCCTCGACCACAGGCGTGGTCAGGAACCGTTCGATGATTCGTGTCTGCGCGGTCTTGATGTCAGGGCCGAGCGCCTGCCACTCCGGGTCTTCGGTCTTCAGGAGACGCCAGCAGGCCTTCAGGGATCGCGGCGATGCCGCGGTCGGCAACCGGTGGACAGTGGCGGGTTTGTGCTCCCTGCCCTCCACAGCCGCCATGTACGCGGCCTCGAACTCGGGGTGGCCGGGGGCGTGCGGGAGCTGGATGGTTTTCTTGCCGCGTCGAAACCGCCAGCGGCGTTTGTCGTGGCGGTCAAGGTACGATCCGGCGCCGGGGTAATCGTCGGTCATGAGCGCTTAGGTATCATCCAGCGCCAACCGGATTCGCATCCTTTATCTACTGTAAGAACGCTTCCGACTGGAAGGGCGCTTGGTTTGATGGTGCTCCAATTGGCGCCTGGCCCGACATCGGATGGACTAATACAGGAACTGGTGAGAAGCCCGAGCCAAATTAGTGCAGACTGTATCATGATGGTCCTCCAGATGTGAGACGCTACCCCGCCTCCAGCATGCGGTCCAGCGGGTTGATCCGCCTGTCGTCTGGCAAATCGGTGAATGCCGCCTCGACCCGCAAGCGGTCCCAGATCACCCGGCCGTCGACCCGCTTGGGGCGGGGCATGCGGCCGTCCGCAACCATCTCGTCGAACTTGGTGACACCCACACCGACATAGCGCGCGGCCTCGTCGCGCGACATGCCGCGCGGAGGGTATGCTAGGGGGTCGGAGTGTGTCATGGCACCACCGAAGAGTACGCGCCCCAGGCGAGCGCCAGCAGCGCCGCGGCAACAACTACGCCAGCCACCACTCGCCGAAACGGGACGCGCCCATGGAGATTCATGTTCACGAAGCCTTTTCGCAAGACGCCTTGCCGCTGTACGCCTTGAACGTCGGATGCTGCTCGACCTGATGGAGCACCTGCAGGCAGGCTTCCTTGGTCGCGAACTTGACCTTGTCCGGGTAGATCACCTGGCCGTTGACGATAGCGGTAATAAGCAAGACCCAAGTCATCTCTGCATCTCCTTCTCACATGGTTGCGCGGATGAACGCCGCCGCCGGCCGGAGGTCGATGGCATTGCCGAGGGCGCGCAGCTTAGATGGTCCGCACCCGCGCTCGCGGCCTCGACAGGGATTGCCCCCACGGCGTAGCCCATGGCTTCCAGGTCACCTCGCACAAGTCGGAGCCATTCAGCAGCGCTCGCAACCTGCTCTCCATAGACCTTTGCAGGGCGGCGCTGCTCGATGAGATATTGCCAGTACGGCCAGAGGTGCCGCTCGTCAGCAAACCCGCCTTGCTTGCCTGCGAGGGAGAAAGGCTGGCAAGGACAGCTTCCCGTCCAAACTGCTCGATGATCCGGCCAACCCGCGAGACGTAGGGCTCCACTCCACCCGCCGAGACCAGCGAAGAAGTGGCACTGCGTGTAGCCGTCCAGATCGGCAGGTCTAACGTCGGCAATTGACCGGGTGTCAACATCGCCATCTGCGATAAGCCCTTCCTGAATGAGATTGCGAAGCCACTGCGCCGCGTAGGGATCGATCTCGTTGTAGTAGGCGGTCAGCGCTGCATCTCCTTGATCCGCTCTGCGCGGCTTTTGTTCGGTGGATCGGGCAGCGCCTCCTCCAGCGAAGCGACGACACCCGACACCAGCGGGTTGGCCATGTTGATGGTGATGCTTGGCGTCTGGCCGGAAGCCAGATCCGTGCCGGCGCCGAGCGTGACCTTGCGAACCTCGCCGAGCACGACGCCCTGCTTCTTCAGCGTGTCGAAGAAGTTGCGGGTGTTGACACCTGACTTCACCAGCCAGCGCTTCAGCGCCCCCTCGGACAGGAACAGTCGCTTGTTCTCGACCTCGTAGCGCACCAGCAGCTGGCGCGACGGAGCGCGCAAGATGGCCGAGCGCTGGCCATGCTTGAACTCGCAATTGACGATCAGCGTGTCGAGGTAGAACTCCGACAGCGCCGCGGCCAGCGCGGAAGATGCATCGCTCGGAGCGGCCCCGCGGATCGAGCCCGCGCCTTCGGACACATAGTCGATCAGCCATTTGATGATGCGGTCCATCGAGAACTCGATGAGCCCCATCCCCTCCACGATCTTGCCGGCCGCGATGATCGACACCAGGAGCCGCACCCAGAACCGATGCTTCTCCTCCAGATTTGCCGCCTTGCGGATCTCGGACGACCACAGCGGGATGTTGGAGCGTATCCACTCCACGATCTCGGGCTGCACCAGCTTCTTGATGTAGGCATCGCCTGCGAAGCCGTGGTTGAAGTTCAGCTCGCGGCGGATCTCCTCGAAGTCTTCCTTCTGGACGTGCGGCGGCAGCTCCGTGGTGAACTCAAGGATGCGCGCGGCCGGCGCATCCGAGGTGTTCATGTTTGAGAGGATGTCGACGAGCGAGGTGTTCGAGGCCGTGAGCAGGATGGTCTGCCATTCCGATTTGTTGATCTTCAGTCCGCCTTCCGCGGTGCCCCGGTCCTTGTCGGTGCCGTTGGTGAAGGTGAGGACGAACTCGCGAATGAGTTCAGGATCGCGCTGGTGCAGCTCGTCGAACGTACAGGGGAGGTTTCCGAGCACTCCTAGCTTCAGCCCCTTGGCAACGCGCGTGTCGGTCTCGTCAAGTTTTAGGCCCTTGTGCTGCCCCCAGATTGAAGCTGCTGCTTCGAGCGCCGTAGTTTTTCCCGATGCCGTGCGATCTGAAACAAAAGAAACGATAGCACCGCCTTCTCCCTCCGCGTGGAATCGCATGAGAGGAGCCGCAAAGCCGCATAGTACTGCGAGGGATTGATGCTCAAGACCTGCAGCAAAGAGCTTGTTAGCAGCCTTCTGCCATCGTTCGAGAGATGCGCCTTTTTTGCTTTGAACGGAAAGATATTGGGCGCGGTGTTCGAGGGTTGGCGACCCCGTGGCGGGCAAGACTGACGTGGGGGTGTAGAGCCGCTTGCCGACGAGGAAGGATGTCTCGCCGTCTTTCCACCCGAACTGGTCATAGCGCTTCTCCACATCATTCTCCCGGTGCCAAAGGTCGACGGCGCCGCGCACGTATTTGCGCCAGAGCTCGCCGTCGTGGATGGTCACGCCCCTTTCGGCGAGCTCCGTCGTCGCGTCACGGCCAACCGCTTGCCGCGCGGTGACGACGATGTCGCGCCATTCCGAGCGGGCTTTCTTTTCGCGGAAGACGAGACCGTAGCGGCCTTCGTCGATTTCGGCGGTCTGGATCGCTTTGAGGTAGATCGGGTACTCGGAGACGAGCTCGTAGCTGATCCCGCCATTTTTGGCGCCGGTTCCATGGTGAAGTCGACCTTGGGCATCGTAGACGAAGTCGGCGGGCGGGGTTGGGAGCTGTACTGCCCCGTGCTGTACTGATAGTAGAAAATTAGCGTGTTGAGCTTTTTCCGCAGCGAATGGATCTGCTCCTGCTGCTCGGTCATGCGTGTCATCAGTGCGCGCACTAGCGCTGTCTCTCCCGAGCTGGATGGGAGAGGTGATCCGTCCTGAGTGACGGCATCCGACACATCCGGCTCGGTCGAGGCTTGCGAACTTGGCGCAGGTGGTAGGTCCGAAGCCTGCGAGCCGCTCAAGCTTTTCGTCAACAGCTGCGTGGTAGTCTCTAGCAGACCATGAATGCGCGACAGCCACGCCGTCTGCGCAATGGGCAAGAACTCCGAGGGCTGCATGCCAGAGAGGCTCGCTAACTCCAGCTGGGTCTTCCCGTAGGCGATCAATCTGTCGGCAGCTGCGTGCAACTGCTTCTGCGCTTGCGGGTCGGTCGTCATAGAGTCCGCCGAGGAGGTCGGCTCCGATGGTGTTTCTTGCAGGGTGTAGAGGTTGCACCAGCGGTGATGGCCCATCGGTGCTCGGCAGTACGTGCAGGCTGTGTACTTGTCCACCGAGTAGCCTCTCGAAGAGTTGGAGTGGATAGGGTCCGACCAGCGGACCAGCGACAACTTCCCTCAGTCCGTTCTTGCGGTGGTGGGTGCCAGGCGTTCGGAGTACCGACGATAAATCCGCAGTGCGAGTAGTGTCGACGTGAAGCCCGTGGTGATCAAAAAGTTTAGCGAGCCCGGTCGCATATCTTCGCCACGTCTCAGGACCCAGTGGCTCGCCCAGCGGCCAATAGAGATGCAGACCGTTACCCGAGCCAACATATATTGGCGCTGGGAGACCACACACTCGGACGAATGCTGCAACATGCTCGGCCCCAGCCAGCTGTGTCGGATAAGGCTTGCCTTCTCCGCAGTCGACATCTGCCCAAAGCGCCTGGGCGTGGCATACGTTGTAGTGGGTCCTTCCCAGATGGCGCTGGGCTCTTGGTGCCCCTCTGGGGTCGTGGGCGTTAACCCGAAATGTCGAGCAGGCATGGTAGACGGTCCTTCCGGCGGCGTCGTTTTGTAGAAGGAAATACGCAAGCTCCTCATCGGTGGCGAAGAAGGTGTTGAACTTCTTTGCACCGTTGACGACATAGGCAATCCTAAACCCTTCGCGCGGCAGTACTCGCTTTAGGAACTCGACCGCTGCCTGCAACCTGTCGGAGGGCGCGGATTCGTGCTGGCCGTTCATGTGAGGAGACCCCCCGGAGGTCTTCGAAGTCCTTGATGCAGTGCTGCAGTAGTCTCAATGAGTGCTCTGCATCTCGACCAGCGTAGCGGGGGTCCCTCTTGTCCACAACCCACGAGCGGACTGTCGAGTAGGGGCGATCGAACCAGTGCTGGAGGTCTGCAGTCGACAGGTTTCCCTGTCGCTGCAGTGCAAGCAGTCGCCTGACAAATGACATCTCAGATCCCCGATCGCGCTTACGCGCTGGTAGGCAGCGCGAACGCCTTGGCAAGAGCATCGTTTACATCTTTGCTCGGCGCCGGCGCATTGCTGACCATGCCGAAGCTGGGCGCCGGCTGGGTTGCAGGCGCGGCCTCCTGCGTCCGACGAAGGAAGCCAGGGATGGCCATGCCGTCTTCTGCGGTGGGCGCAGGCGCTTCAGCTGCTTTGGGCTTACCTCGCGTGGCCTTGGGCGGCTTCGGGCTCTCCTGCAGGACCTGCTGCGCGGCCTGCGCTGGCTGCAGGAATCTCGGCGAGCTCGCGACCTGCGGGTTGTGTTCCTTGGTCTGGTAGGCCCCAAGGTTCTGCTGCGGAGGCGGCGCCATGCGCGTCGGCTGCGGGCCCGCCAGAGCTCCACCGGTCTGCACGGGCGCGGCCAGCTGGCGTGACGGGTCGATCGCGACATCGTCGCGCCCTGTGACCTGCGCGATGGCATCCGTGGCGTAGACCTGCTCCGAGCGGCTGAAGGTATCCTCGTCCACCAGGCTGACAGGCGAGAACTTCAGCACGCCCTGGCTCTCGAACTCCAGGCGGGTGATGACATCCGGCGGCTCGGCCGGTCGTCCGCCGATGGCGTTCGCGGCCAGCGTCTTCACGTACTTCTCCAGGTTCTTCAGCGAAGCCGGCGGAACCTTGAGCATGTAAACGATGTCATCGGCATCGCCCGGCACGATGAACGCGACCTTCTTGCCCGACTGGCAGGCAGGGATGCCGCGGCCGGTCAGCTGTGAGGTAGCCGAACCCCACTCGGCATGCGGGCACACCGCGCAGGTCGGCGCCTGCGGCGTGGAGGACCGCCTGGAGGGGCCGACGCCATTGTCGGAGTGGCACAGCGGCGGGGAGTTGTCGCCCTTCGTGTACTTCTTCGAGGGGTCGTAAAACACCCTGGAGACATTGTTGTTCGAGCCGATCACGCAGATGTCGAGGTGGAAGGTCTGCACGGGCTTCTCGTTGCCCGAGGCGTCCACCAGGGTGAATCGGTTGTCGGTGATCGAGAGGTGCGCCGGTACGCTCGAAGCAATGCCGGAGACCAGATCCTCGGTCGTGGCACGGCTCGGACGGTTGAGCAGGAAGGCAGGAAGCTGAGTCATTGGTGGTCCTTACTTCTTCGGTGAATTGAACAGGGTCTTGCGAATCCATGCAGTCTCGATGCCGGGAGGCACGGACTTGTACTGGTCCATGTACTCCACCACTGCCTCCTTGGAAACAGCACTGGTGAGGAACCCCTCCCGCCTGCCGTCGAAAATGAAGTCCATCCAGTCCTCGCGGTCGGCGACCTTCACGGAAAGTGTCTTCTTCCGGTACATGGTGCCCTGCGGGGTGGCGAGCGACGCCTTCGCGTCGTCGTCCCCGGCTAATTGATTGAGCACGCCCCCGCCCCAGTCCTCCAGCGCCTTCATGGCGTCCTGGTAGGGCTGCATTTCCTTGTCGAACGCCTCCTGGCGCGCGGCGATGAAGTTGCGGAGCTTGAGGTACTGCCCGATGCAGTCAGCGTGTGTGGGTTGTGCGTTCATTTTCTCCTCCCTGTTCAGTCCCAACCACCCTTCGCAAGCGCTAGTAGAGCGCCCTGCAAAGTTTCATTTTGTTCCAGCCTGCGATAAATCTCGGTCTCAACGCTCGTCGAAGTCAGCTGTACGATCGTGGTCGCATGAACCTGGCCGGGCCGGTCGATCCGCTTGTTGGCTTGCAGGTACAACTCAGTGGAGTCGATCGGCCCGAACCAGATCACGGTGCTGGCCTGTGTCAGGGTCAGGCCATGCGCCATGGTTCGCGGGTGTGCGATCAGTACACGGGGCTTCTCCTTGCTCATGAAGTCGGAGAGGGTCTGGTTCCTCTCCTTGTCACTCGGACCACCATCACTACTACCTCTAACCACACCACAGGAGTAGTCCGACAACTCCTCACTTAACATAGTTATGACACTTGTCAACGGTGCGAAGATAATAATCTTCTCGGAGCACTGCTCCATCGCCTCTCTCAGCGCCTTGATGCGCGGTGCTGCGTCCAGTCGAGTGATCGCCCGCTGTTCCCCGTACACGGCGCCGCAGGAGATCTGGATCAGCTTCATGCGCAGCACGGCCTCGTTCTGCGCGGTGATCTGCCCGGTTCGTGTTTGCAGGACGTAGTCGCGCTTCAGCTCCTTGTAGGCCTTTGCCTGCGCTGGAGAGAGCTCGACCTCGCGAGCCTGAGTCGTGCATGGTGGGAGATCAATACAGTCGCTAATGGCAAAACGAACAGAAGGCTGCAGCAGACGATGAACTTCAGCATGTGCTCCACTCCTCGGCTTCCAGACGAACTGGTTGAACCGCATCATGGTGCGGTTCTGGAACGACGCATATGATTCGCCGTGACAGTTGTTGATGAGTTTCGCCAATCCGTAGGCGTCCGTAGGCGCGTTCGGCGTCGGCGTCCCCGTCATCATCCAGAGGTAATCGCGCGGCGCCAGCAGCTTGCGCGCAAGCGCATGGCGTGTAGTGGTACGGTCCTTGTACATGCTCGCCTCGTCGACAATAACCATGCGGATGTCAGGTCGCTTGTCCACTGACAAGTCGTTCTTGAGCACCTCAAGACCTTCGGGATTGATGATGTAGAAGTCGGCAGGCTTAGCGAGAAGCTCCCGACGTTTAGCGGCAGGGCCGTGAAGGACGGCACAGTTTCGACGCCCGAGTAAGTTTGCAAAAATTGCGTCGGACCAGACACGACGGAGGGTGGAGAGTGGAGCGACCACCAGGCAGTGCAGGCCAGGATTAGAAGACATGACGTGATCAGCGGCCCACAGCGCTGATAGAGTTTTCCCAGTGCCCATATCGGAAAGAACAAAAGAGCGAGGGTTGACCACAAGAAAATTTGCAGTGATTCGCTGAGCCTCGAAGGGAGTGTACTTGCCGGGGTAATCATAGCCGTTCACCTCCAGGGACGGCAACGTGGGCATGCCGAGATAGCGCAGCATCTGCAGATTGTAGGTGGAGGTCGGGATCGCGATGTAACCATTGGAGAGGCGCGTTGCGGTCGGGATCATGCGCGCGACGTTGTCCGCCGCGGGCGTGTCGTAGATCACAAGCTTGCGCGCCTGGTCATGCCACATTCGCTTGCTCGAACTGCTGCTTGGGGACGAGGCAATAGAAGGTGACGCCCGCGATCTTCAGCTTGCGCATCTCCAGATCCAGCTGCGCGAAAATCGACGCCCATTTATGAAATAACACGTAGAAGATGCGTGGGCCGTCCAATGGCCCTCCATCTTCTCGAGGGCCATAGATGTGGAAAAACAGCTGCTCCACGCTGACCCCGTCTCCCAGGATCAACATCGCCAAGGAGCGGAAGGTATACGAATCACCGCGAGACCGATGCGCGCGCCACGTCACGCCCCGATGCGTGATGCTTGGCTCCCTGCAGTCGATCACGATGCCGTTGTGCCTGATCACAGAAACAGGACCTTCAGGTTGGACTGCATGGCCTCGACCTCGTAAGCGACGAAGCCAATCCCGCCGGCGTCGCGTACACTCTTGAGGCAGGCGAGCTGGCGAGGCGTCGCGCGCCGCGGCCAGATCTTGGTCTCGATCGCCACGAAGCGCCCCTTGACGCAGCACAGGAAGTCGACCGTGGCCGCGCCAAAGCCCATCTGCACGGGCATGAAATAATAGGCGCCGTGTTCGTCGAGGTAGGCCTTCACTTGCTTTTTGAGCACGCCCTCGGGAGTCATTTCGACGGCCCCTGCTGCACGACGATGCACTTCGACTTGATCGAGAACGAGTCGAACTGGTCCTTGACCTGGTCGCATAGCTCCTTGGTGTCGAACGGCCCCTGGACCTGCAGCTGTTGCGGCGATGCCGGCCAGTGGGCGAGCACCTGGAAGATGAGAAACCACTTCATTTATGCTCGTCCTCGAAAATGTGCTCTTTGGCGCGGGCTATAACGGACTCAAGGTCTAGAATTTCACGCTGCAACCAAGCGAGATTTGTTTCGCGCCGGTCCTTTGGTACTTCCGGGTTGTAGCTATCGGGCCCCCATCGCAGGAGCTTGCCGGCTACGACCAAGACTTCTCCGCACTCCTCGATCAGATGTCCGACAATCGAGTCGAAGTCATTTCGGATGTAGTTGCGCTTCATTGCAGCGTCGTCCTCTGGCCGTCGTTGAGGGTGAAATTGATGTCGGCCTCCGACTGCACGTAGGCCATGCCGTTGATGACCTCGTGTGAGAAATACAGCAGGCCGTTCTGGAAGAAGCCCGCGGCGCGCACGGACATGCACATGCCGCCGAAGTCGAACCCGTCGGGCAGGTCTTCGATCTTGACCACACCCCCGGTCTTGAAAAAGATCAGGAGATGGCGCTTACCGTTAGGCTGCATTCGATGCCTCTTTCGCTAAACGCTGCTTGGTTCTGTTGTGTTCACAATCGAAAACGCTGCACCACGCACAGAGCGGGTTTGGCGTCTTCGGAAAGTTGCCCTGGTCGGCCATGAACTTGATCTCGTCCATCTGCTCGTTTAGCTTCGACCAGGTGACGTGCGTGTCGCTCAGGTTGTGTGCCTTGCCGACAGACTTGTCCTGCAGCCAGATGTAATGCCCGACGAGGACGTTGATCTTCGGGTAGGAGGCCTGCAGCATCAGGGCGTGCAGCAGCAGCTCGCCGGGATCCTCACGCTTCTTGCCGGTTTTCCAGTCGAAAATGACGATCGCCGGCTCCTTGACCACGACCACGTCGGCGTAGCCGCGCACGAAGACATTGTCGTCGTAGAAGCCGCACAGCTCCCCCCGGCGGTTGATAGACAGCGGCATCTCGACCGAGGGCTTGTACTGGAACATCGGCAGCGCCAGCGAACCGTACTCCCGGAATTGATCCGGCAGCACTTTGCCCGTCTGCAGGTGCTTCTGCATCGCCTTGTGGAGCTCGTTCCCCAGCTTCTGCTTTTCGTCGGGCTCGAACTTCGGCAGATCCCTGGCGATGTATTGGCGAAACCCCTTGTGGGGGCAGTTATCGAACGCCTGCAGCATGGTGTGGGAGGCGACGGGGAGCTTCACTTGTCCACCTCAAACTCATAGACGCGCCAATAAACGCGCGGCGACATGTAGGGCTTGCGCGACGGTTCTTCGGCCTGAAGCGCCTTGACGTAGTCGTCGGCGAGCTTCGCCGTCGAAAAAACAGCCGCGGGGAAGTCGTTGCCCATGACGACGTGGACACTACTTTTCATAGCGAGTACTCACTCCCCCCTCGGCGGCCAGTGGCAGGTTCGGCATCCACAGTGGTGGACGACACATCTCAGTACTCATAATATCGTATGCTTGTTGTCCCATGTCAAGTGGTACAACTCCGACAAGTTCGTCATGAGTAGTGGTGGCGATCTTTATCCCCACCTTTACAATCCGGTTCGCGGCCTGGCTCACCACCATGCGCGCCATGTACTGCACGAGGTTCTCCACAAGTTTTGCACCATACATCTTGGTGGGGAACCCGCGGCGGGTCTTTACACGCCAGCCCGGCTCCAGCCATGCGGGATCTTCCGACGTCGGATTGTGCCACTCAAGGCTGTCGTAGATCAGCTCCGCGCAGCCGGGCAGACTGATCCGGCGCCTGCCGGTCGCCTCGTCACAGCGGACCTGGAGCGGCCCCCAGTCGAACGAGACGAAGTTCAGCATGCGCGCGAGCGCTAGTTCTGCTTCTTTCCAGAGTTGGACGACACGAGGGTGAGTGTCACGATAGATGTGCTTCCATCGTCCTGCTGTCTCAATGTCAATCTGAACGGGCGGCCCGTAAGTTCCGAGGCGCGCGGTCTTCTGGATCGTAGCGTCTCCAGCGCCGTATCCACAACTGAGCTCCAGCTGTTTACCCGTACCACGTTCTGCCTTGTCTTCCTTAGTAATCGCTCGACCATAGGCCTGGCTGGCAATGCCGATGTAGGGGTCGGCGCCCGTTCGGAATCGTTCAATGACATCGTCCTGTCCTGCGAACTCGTTGAGGATGCGGCACTCGATCTGCGAGGAGTCGACGACGACTAGGGCCGCCCCCGGTGGAGACTTAATAGCTTTGCGAAGCTTGCCACCTCGTCGGAGGTTCTGCCAGTTAAAACCACCTCCACCCGACCATCGGGTTGTATGCGCACCACAATACCGGAGATACACGGGGCATCGGCCCCGCGAAGCCATCCCGCCAACACGTTCAGCGCCCGCTTGGTCGGTAGTGCTTTTGATCCCCAGCCGGGCTGCAGCAAGGGCTTGTATTCGAGGGTCAACATGTTCTTTTAGCTCCTCCATGAACTCGTCCTTGGCCGCGAATGCAGGGATCGGACCGTTTTTCCCGGCCTTGTACTCGACCTCCACCCCCTCGGCTTCGAGCATGGCGATGAAGGTCTCGTTGGAACCGATGTCCTTGGCACTGGCGCCCAGTTCGGCCAGGAGATCGCGCCGGCGCAGCTCCTCCTCGCTCCAGATCTCGCCCAGCTGCTCGATGTCCGCCTCCAGCACGGGCTCGCTGAACATCCTGATCGTGGTGTCAATGACATGGTATTCGTCTTGCGGGAAGCGCTCGGACAGCCGGCGAAAAATGTCGAGCGTCAGCGCACAATCATGAAGGCAACCAGCGCCAAGACGCCCAAGCAGGCCCCGGTCGAGATCAGAAAAACGCTTTCCACGAAATTCGTTGTAGGGGACCGTTTTGCCCTCAAGTCCGAAGTGCTTCGCCAGATTGTCGAGACCGACAGACAGGTGAACGCCAAGCACAAGGCGGGCCATGGACAGCGTGTCGTACCAGAACCTCGGCTTGATCCCGTAGTGGTGGGAGAGAATCAGTCCGTCGAACTGCGCGTGGTGCGCGAGAACTGCGGTGTTGTGCCACGGTAAACCTTGCAGGAACTCCTTTACCTGTGGTCCAGGTATCCAGAGCGGCTTGTCGCCAAACTCTTCAATCTGCTCGCAGTTGTCGCGACCTACATACCGCCCAACGGGAAAGGTTGGATCTAGGCTGATCAGCCCAACGCCTAGCGTCTCGAACCGGGGGTCACGGATGTATGCCTCCGTGGTCATCTTCTTCAATGTGTAGTCATCGGAGAAAAAAGTTTCGAAGTCGAGCACCAGGAGGTTCATCGCAGCCCCGCGTAGGCCGCGAGGGCAAGCAGCCCCAAGCCAAAAACGAACAGCGGAACGCCTGCGATAAGGTCGACCAGCACGAAAAAAATGGTCGCGAGATCGGAGATGGCCATTACGCGCCACCGACTGAGTCATAAGAGGAAACAACGTCGAGCGCCTTAAGCCTCTTCGCCTCTTGGACCGCCCGTATGTGCGGATTGCACGGCTTGTCGTCTAATGGGCAATTACCGCAGTGATCAGCGCAGTCTCGGCATCGCGGGAGAATGCCATTTAGGATATCCCAAAGCTCGCGCAGTTCTGTCGCGCTGTCCCTGAGCATCCGATAGGCTTCATTCAACTGAAATTGGAGGTTCTGTTCGGCGGGGTCTGTCGATGTCACAGCTTTTGACGCACTAGTCGACCACTGGCACGTCTTCGGCGTCGTCGCGTTCATTGTCAGTGGTCTCCTTGTCCTCTGCCTCGTCGCGCCAGTTGTCGGGGTCGTCAGGGTCCATCTACTCCAGTACCCAATCAAGCCGGCCCCGCTTGTCACCGAGCTTCGCGTCTTTCCCGGCCGCATAGAGCGCCTTCAGCTTCGCCGCCGCGGTCGGCGACATAATGTAGCCCTTGGAACGGTTGGACCAGTAGCCAGGTAAAGCAGCGGCAAGCCGTGCAGCGCGCGTCTTGTAGCCGTCTTTCGAGGGGCACTGGACCACTACTTTGCCCTTGGCATACCTCGCGGGCGAGAAGTTCGGCGCCAGATCATCAAAGTGCATCATGCCCCACTCCCCGCCCCTTGCCTGTTCAACTGCCTGGCCAGCATCATCGCGTCGCCGGCGTCGCCAGTAGTGTCAACAACAGGCACGCCCTCGTGGTCATCCCGTTCATTGTCTGTTGTCTCCTCGTCCTCTGCCTCGTCGCGCCACTCATCGGGGTCGTCGGGATTCATGTCGCTCCAGAGCCTTGTTGGCCCATTCCAGCCCGGCCCGCAGGTTCTCCGACATGCTGGAGGGGTCGATATCGCTGTGGGCTTGTACCGCCTTGACCAGGTCTCGGAGTTCCTCCAACAGGTCGTCGCGGTCTTCCTTGGCATCCGTCAGCTCGTCTGCGAGCTCCTCGACCTGCGCCGCCTGATCCGCCATGTCGGCCAGTTCGTCGACGCGATCAATAAACTGCTGTGGCATCCCGCCAGCGATGGCGCTGTAGCGCAGCCAGTCGATAAGCTCGCTGAGCGGCATGTTTGTATAAAAGCGCTTCATGCCCCACTCCCCGCCCCTTGCCTGTTCAACTGCCTGGCCAGCATCATCGCGCCAGTGTCCCGATCCGGCACCACTACCTCCAGCTCGCCACTGGTCAGGTACCAGTGGTCCCCATTATAGAGGAGGTCCACTGGTGGTCCGTCATGGAGCAGTCTGTACCATGACGGGCACTGGGCTTGCCAGCGCAAATTCGAGAGTATAACAACTTTCATGACTCGTCCTCCTCGTTGTCCCATAAGTGCTTGTCGTCCTGCATAGGCGCGGGTAGCGCCTTTACATTCAGCTGAAGCGTTCGCCCGGCCGGCCCCCGCGGCTTGAGCGCAAGGAGCCTGTTCGCGATCTCGTCGGGGATGCCCTGCTTGAGCTTGCCCCGCTCCATCTTGTTGATGGTCACGCGGGAGAGGCCGATCGCGTCGGCCAGCTCTTGCTGCGAGAGGCCTAGGGCTTTCCTGACCTGCTTGAAGACTTTGGGGTCGATGCTCATTTCGCATCCAGCCGCGGATATGTGCGCGACTTCGGCGAGGCCTCATAAAAGGCAAAAGCCTTCATGAGGTCGTCGAACCAGAAATCTTGCAGCAGCGTTGATACGAGCCACATTGTCTTGCCTCCTCTGGGTTGCCTCTAACGCCCTAAGCCGGGTAGCCTTGCGGCGCCCGGCATAAGGCTTGATGGGGTGGGGACTAGACGGTTTTCTCGTCGATTCGGGTGCGGCCGGGGGCGCCCTTGCGGTATCCGTGCGTTCCGTCGCGCTTGGCGTCGTGATACGACGTAATGTCCGCTTGCGCTTCGGCGCGCGTCGTCTTTGGTGTTCCGAGCTTTGTCCAGTAGATCGTATGCTCGCAGCCGCGTACCTCAACGAATGCTTGGTAGAACGTGATCATGTCTAGTCCTCCTCGTTTGCTAGTTGTCTGTCCAACTCCGCGCGGGCGCACTCCGCGCAGAGGATCTCATCCGGTGCTACCGGGTGGTCGCACCACTCGCAGCGGTAGCGGCGCTGCAGAAAGCGGCTGTGGGAGTCCCAGGTCATGACTTCACCATCGCGGCGTAGATTCGCTCGATCACGCCATCGCTCATGATGCCTTGGCCAGTGGTGGTGCGCGCCCACACGTTCATGCCGGCGAAATCTGTGTCGACCTTTTCGCCCTGCTCGATCAGCTTCTCCGCGAACCATGTCGAGACTGACCAGTGCTCGCAGACTTCGCGGTCGTGGGGTTCGATGTCGTTAGCTTCGCAAAGATCGATCCAGCCCCTCACATCGGCTTGCGCGCCGTCTTTGTGCTGGAAGGCGTCGAAGCCAAACGCCACTTCCTTTTCCGTGGCCTTGCGCCAGCCAGCCTGCAGCGCCGCCTCTTCATGGTCGGCAACGGGGCATGCGAGCTCGAAGGCGCCACTGGCCAGCGTCGAGACGAGGCTGGACAGGCAGCAATTGACCTCGCGGTCGACGCGCACGACGCAGATAAAAAGCTTGGTTCGGAGTGCTGCGGAAATCATGTAGTCCTCCCAGTGACCACAATGTAAAGGACTACTAGTGAAATGTAAAGGGTACTAGTGCGAGAAAATGTAAAGTACTCGCACTAGTCCGATCACAATGCTGTGATCATTTGTTCCACCACACCCGCTTTGTGGCGCCGAGGCCCGCGCTGACATCGGCCTTGTACTCTGGTACGTATGGCTCGCCATAGATCGTGCAGAGCAGGTCATAGAGGTTTCGTGGCGTGCGCGTGTCGCCCTCCAGCCAGCTGTAGACCGATCGCCGGCTATAGCCGAGGCTTTCCGCCAGGTCGGCTTGGCCGAGGCCATGCCACTGCATCCAGTCAAATAGCTCTTTAGGTGTGATCCGGTGGTGTCGTGGTGGCGCTACCATTGCAGTCTCCCGGGTTGTTGTGGTCGTACCAGTACCACAGCACTCGGACTGATGGGAAGTCTGATGGGAAGTATTGTGAGAAGTTTTTATGTAAAGGAAACCTACCTACTAGATCAAAAACGATATTTGCCGCGCGTAATCAATGGGTTGCTGCGCTGCACACCTCTAGTAGGATTGGCGAGGGCGCGATGGAGTGTGCTTCCCACAAAACTTCCCAACTAAGCCGAATGTAAAGGTGTAAAGGGGCGGCTAAAGTGGGAAGTATTTCGGGAAGCTCCCTACAAACGCCTTTTCTAAAAGATACTACTACTACCTACTCTTTACTAAATAAGATACATAATGATTTCAATGGGTTGGCGACATCTCCTCCTAGCTGGCCTTAGCGCCGCCATCCACAGCGGTAACGACATACTCTGAAACTACCTCGCGTCGCTACTCAGTTACCAATGGCCCCCCGCCCCCATGTAAAGTGTAAAGGATGTAAAGCTTAACTCGGGGAAAATCGGGGGGGGCCGACGGTGGTTTTGGGATTTTATGCCTCGCATCTCAAACCGCGCGCCATTTTCAAAAAGTCCCCTCCCCCTACTCCTACCCCAAGCACTCCACCCCCCC
>Ga0210404_10000164_pt1 | contig 43578 bp, 47 predicted proteins | sample IncBWH28MmetaG_FD_155455 | JGI IMG/M metagenome (GOLD analysis project Ga0210404, IMG submission 155455) | Forest soil microbial communities from Barre Woods Harvard Forest LTER site, Petersham, Massachusetts, United States - Inc-BW-H-28-M | ecosystem: Environmental > Terrestrial > Soil >... | reverse complement strand
GGCGCAACGGCAATGATCTTCTCCGGAGCAATTCCTCTGGAGAGCGCCTACGCGGCCATCAACCTGGACGTGATCTTCTTCCTGCTCGGAATGTTCTCGATCGTAGCAGCCATGGACCTCTCGGGACTACTCGAATATCTCACAGCCAGAATGGTCAGACTCTCCAAGACACCACAGCGAGCCTTGGCCCTGGTCTTGTTCGGAATGGGTCTCCTCTCAGCCTTCCTTGTCAACGACACACTTGCCCTCACAGCTACTCCCATAATGCTGGGACTTTCGAAACAGATGCGCATCAAGGCAAGTGTCCTTCTGGTAACGCTCGCGCTCGGTGTGACAATTGGCAGCGTTATGACTCCGGTCGGGAATCCACAGAACCTGCTGATCGCCCTGTCCAGCGGAATTCCTAATCCGATGCTCGATTTTCTCTACTTTCTCGTCCCACCGACGATTATCGGACTCGCGGTCACTTTTCTGATCCTCAGATTCTACTATCGAAAGGAACTTGCAAAATCGGCCGAAGACTTCGGGACGATTCCGCTTCCATTCGTCAAAGACGGAAGACTCGCAAAACTGTCAGCGTACGTAGCCGCCATAGTGGTCGCTGGCTTCTTCCTTGTCGGAATCGCTCAACTGGTCGGAGTCCAGGGAAACCTCAACCTCGGAACAGTTTCGTTGTTCGGTGCGACGATCATCTACTTGCTGAGTACTAGGCGAAGGGAGATTCTCGCCTCGGTGGACTGGGGCATCATAATTTTCTTCATGTCACTCTTCATCGTCGTTCAGGGTTTCTGGGATTCGAACGCTCTCCAATCACTGCTGCTGTACTTACCAGCGCTCAATCCCACGGACATAGTGGTCTCTCTCAGCGTCATAATTATCACCAGTCTGATCTTCAGCCAACTCCTCAGCAACGTGCCCTTCGTCGCCGTCTACATCAAGGCCATGCAAGCCGCAGGATTCACAGGCAGCAATGTCAAGTCATGGGTTGCGTTAGCCGGAGCGAGTACATTGGCAGGCGGACTCAGTCTGATCGGGGCCGCGAGTAACGTCATTATTCTGGAAGCGGCCGAGAGTAGAGGTTCAGGATTCAGCTCCATAGAATTCTCCAAAGTCGGGCTCCTAGTAACTATTCCGAATATTCTAATTCTCTACCTGTTCCTCCGCATCCTATGAGGGTATATCGAGTTCCGATATCCATCAATGGGTCCTGAAAGATTCCAACGCCGGATCTCCGCGGATTGACAGGTTCTTGGCGTACAACTCGTTGAATAATATACCCTGGACCGAGAGGACCGTTCGAAAACATCGGGAGAAAGGAAGACAACATGATGATTCCAAGCAGACGCAAACTTGGAGCAGCAGCCCTCATAATAGCAGGCATCGGCGCGTTTCTCGTCCCATTCCTGCTACACTCGCCTACAACACAGGGAACCAGCAGCAACAATAACAACAATAACGGCGGAACCAACCCGAACAATGGTAGTCACACTACTGCACCGACGACTACGACGCCTTCTACCACCACTACGACGACTGGAACTACCGGCGATGACAAAGACCCAGGCGGATCTGACGTAGGTTCAGGCAGTACTGGGACTTGCGCCGACGAGAATTCTAGTCACAGCGATATCTCTGACCAGGCCAAAGACGCAAGCGACTTGAGCGTTTCTCACAACGCCAAAGACACCTCGGACAGTTCGAAACCAAACCATGGTCATGCCTATGGATTACTGAAGAATCAGCTTGACACTACGGTCTCTCTGGTAAAGTCCATGGGCACACACAACGTCGCGTTCCATTCACACCACGACACGAAGACAGACAACAAGACGGTCCACACCGAACAGGCTAGCTCTGAGAGCTCGAACGACCAAGATTCCTCCTGCGCCGAAAAAGAAGAAACCAACGACGACTAGATCGTTCGCCACATCCTGCTCCCCTAACCTTTTTTCTTAGAATCGCATCCGCATCAAGGAATCCACACTTCCCGACCGTACGAGAATGCTGCAGGTGTAAGGTTTAGAAAGACGCAAAGAGCGGGTCCCGGAAGAAGGAATCAACCAATGGTCAATCAAGGAGAAAAGGCTCCGACATTCACTCTCCACGACTCTGATCGGAAACCACACAATCTTCACGAACTATTGAAGCCGAAAGGAGCAACACTACTCGCGTTCTTCCCAGGCGCCTTCACCAGCGTATGCACCAAGGAAATGTGCAAGCTGAGAGATGACTTGGCCGAGTTCAACAAGATCAACGCCCAGGTCGTAGGAATAGACGTCAACGATCCCTGGACCAACAAAGCATTCGCAGAAAAGAACGGCCTCACCTTCCCGATTCTAAGCGACTACAGTCGAGACGTGGTCAAAATGTACAATGTCTTCCACAACGACTTTGGAAACCTGAAGGGATACACAGTTGCCAAGAGAAGCGTCTTCATCCTCGACCAGAACGGAGTCGTCACCTACAAGTGGGTCACTGAAGATCCCAGCAAAGAACCGAACTACGACGAACTCAAGAAAGCCCTAGCAAAAACAGCGTAATATCAAGAATTATCAAACTCATCCCGATATTCTTTCCTTCAATCCCATTGCATACGAGGCGTTTTCGCCGGTCTCGTCGTGGCGTAGATAGACGAAGACCTCGTCTGAGCCCTTGATTATTTCCCGAATTGTTTTCGTCCAATCCGTCACGTCTTTTGCTGTGTAAGTCTCTTTCCTCAGCCTGAAGTAGGGAAGTCTTCCAGTGACTTTGAGAACTGGTTTCATGTCCTCAGTCTCCGCAATACAGAAACCAGCGTCATGCTTCTCCAGCAGTTGATAGGTCGAATCGTTCAACCAAGACTCATGTCTGAACTCGAACACTTTCTTCTTCACACTACCCGTCTGGGTCAGGAAGGATTCTAGAGTTTTCAAGTCCTGTCTGAAGAACGGTGGTAATTGGAACAAGACGGGTCCAAGTTTTCCGCTCAGCAAATCTAGGGTCTTCGCGAGTCTATCAGCGGCCTCAGGAGCGTCTTGTCCAAGTTTGAGAGTATGAGTGATTAGTCGAGGCGATTTTATCGCGAACCGAAAATCTTCACCTGTTCTGCCGGCCCAGGATTTCACCATCGCCGCGCTTGGAGGCGCGTAAAACGAGCTGTTGATCTCCACACTATTCAACTTCCCCGCGTAGAACGAAAGAAAGTCTTCGCTCTTCAAATCCTTGGGATAGAATTTTCCCTTCCAACTTGCGTAGCTGAACCCAGATACTCCAACGAAGATGTTCCTCATGGACTGGTGCTCCGAAAGGATTGGTTCTTGTCGTCGAAAGGTTTCTAAGGTCTTCTCTTAGACTTGTAAAATAATGTCTTCATCACCTGTGACCGTCGCCTCTGTAGGGCTTCCGCTCGGAAGCTCAGCAGTAGACTTCCAATTGAAGGGGGTTGACGGAAAGATGTACTCCCTCGAGAGTTTCGCTGACAAGGAGGCGCTAGCAATCGTATTCAGCTGTAATCACTGTCCATACGTGCAAGCGTATGAATCGCGAATGGTTCAGCTGCAATGGGACTATCTGCCCAAGGGCGCCACTCTGGTCGCGATCAATAGTAACGATGATACGGGTTATCCTGAAGACAGTTTTGAGAACATGATAACACGTTCGAAAGAGAAAGGCTTCAACTTTCCATACCTCCGCGACGAGACGCAGGAGATTGCCCGACAGTATGGTGCAATCTGCACTCCGCACATCTTTCTCTTCAACGAGCAACGGGTCCTCAGCTACAAGGGACGCATTGACGACAATCGTAACCCGAATGACGTGAAGAGTCACGATTTGAGAAACGCAATGGACGCTGTCTTGTCAGATAAGACCCCGGCTGTGCAAGTGACTCGACCTTTCGGCTGTTCCATAAAATGGAAACAATAGCGGATCGAAGACTGTTCCGGCTTGCGGGTATCTGAGAGGCTTAATATTCCCCAGAATCACTCTTAGTGTAAGAAAATGGGAAAACGAAAGGTTCTGAGCGAAGCCAACCTAAGTGAAATGCTCACGCCAGGCCCTGGCCAAATGTACGGGACAGTCAAGAACCTACTTGGCTATGATAGGGTCCTGGTCGAATGCGCTGACGGCGTCACTCGGGTCTGCCGCATACGTGGGAAGATGAAGCGTAGAGTCTGGATCAAGATGGGAGACACCGTCCTTGTGGCTCCATGGGATTTCCAGCAGGAACGAGGCGACATTATGTTCCGATATACTCAAGGACAGGTCGAGTCCCTGAGACGATCCGGCCAGCTCAAAATGTAGGCCGAATAGCTTATCCCGCAACCCTTCCAACACTAGCCTTTCCATGAAGGCTCTCCCCTACCCTCTCAGCGCCTGGGCCATAGTCGACGAGTCCTACAGCATTCTAAACAGCCACGAGAACTGGAAGATGTACAACGGGCTCGAATTCGACGAGAACTTCATGAAGAGTGTGGCTGAACAGAAAGCCGCTCACGCCGAACTCTTCCTCTCATCATCTCGCCGTCCCAGAAGACTCTTCCTCAAGTGCGTCAGCGACGTGTCCGAGTCCAAAAAAACCCCAATCGCGCTCCAACTAGACAAAGCCAGGTCTGAGAAAGTCGTATCGAAAAAGGGACGATTCCGCGGTAAGCCCGTAAACTGGAAGAGCTGGAGACAATTTAACGCAACCGCAGATGCAAAGAGCAGGAAGCAGGTCTATGACGATCTAGTGAAAAAGACTCCTGCGATTAGGCCTCTCATCAGGGCTATGTTCCAACAGTCATGGAAGACTCACAAGAAGTACGGAGTAACACCCTTACGTGGCTACTTGGAGAGCGAACGAATAACTCTGCCCGATCTCAAGGAGCTAGTTCAGAAACTTGGATCGGCGGTTAGGAAACCGTTCAGAGTTGCGTTGCAGGAATATTCGAGTGAGATAAAGAAGGCGCCTCCAGAATACTACGATGATTTTTACTACTTCAGAGGAAGAATTTTCCGACCGTTGGACAAGATTTTTGCAAAGTTCAATCCAGCGGAAATGCCTGTTCGACAGCTCAGGCGTTTTGGCTTCAATACCAAGAAGATTCATGTTGATGTTGAAGATCGGCCGAAGAAAACTCCATCCGCAGTCGCATTTTTCGTCCAGATCCCTAACGACGCTCGAGTCCTAGTGAAACCGATCAGTCCCTATACAGACATGGAAGCGTCGTATCACGAATTTGGCCATGCCATGCACGCCACCTCGGTAGACCCCAATCTGTCGCTCTGGGATCGCGAATCACTGTCCCACGGTGTCGCAGAGATATTCTCCACGTTCTTGGAAAGCCTTGTCGAAGACGGACTGTACCTGAGAAAGAAATTCGGACTATCAGAAGAACAGGTGGCCGAGGTCCGAGAGCGCCGTAGATTCATGGAACTCTTCTTTGTGGCCTTCTACGCTGCAAACTCTCTCATGAAAATCAGCTTCCAGGAGAAAATGCTGACAATGGACGAAGCCTCGGAATTATATGCGAAGCTCTACAAGGAATACGTAGGATTTGACATTCCCGGAGAATACTGGCAGCTCCACCATGTAATGCCCGACTACGACCTCTACTCTCCCAGCTACCTGATAGCCGCGGTCAGAAAATCCGAGCTGATCAAAAAGCTCCGTGACCGGCTTGGAGAGACTTGGTGGGACTCGACCAAAGCGGGTGATTATTTGAAGCAGATAATGAGCCCTGGGGCCAATATCGACCTCGATGAATTCTCTAGGTTGGATACTAGTCCGTTTCTGAAACCGCTCTTGAAGCCTGAAAACTGAGGTTTCTGGGCTGTTCTGCCTTACTAAGCTGGATAGAAGAGACGGGAGAGCGTCCTACATTTTGTGCTTGTCTTTGGAGTGTTGATCGAGCGCGGCTTGAGAGCCGAACGTCGCTCCGCATTTGTCGCATTTGAACTGGTTAGAGGTCTTCGCTCCCCCTTGACCCATCATCACTCCTCCGACTGTGATGAGGGCTCCGAGAACGGCTAGGGCGATGCCTCCAAACGGGTAGGTGGTGTGGGTTCGGCCACCAATCAGGTTGGTTTGGGACGTGATGTAGTAGCCTGCAATCCCCAGGACGAGCAGTACTATGCCTACGATGAGGAACGATCGCTTCATTCGGAATCGACTGTGAATGAACCAGTATCCAGTTCTTAAGCTATTTCAGAATGTACTGAGTCTGAGATTTCCGCTTCTGGAACATAAGAAACGATCAATTATATACCTTTTATACTACCTTTCAGGTAACTGCTACTCATCATCCGGGCTCTACCGCCTCATCTATCCTTACCCTTTAGAGTAAACTCAGTAGAGTTCAATGAAACAGTGTCAAGTCAGTGTCCCCGTTTGACTTTTGATTTTATTTAGCACCACAGATCACATGTCGGGGCCAGCCAAGATGGCCTCTCCGAAGAAACGAATTCCAAAACCGGACCTCTCGAAATACGATCAGTCACCACTTTACATGTACACCGAGAAAGACAGCCTGAACCGCGTCACAGTTCTCAAAGAAACCGCCAAAGAGATCTACCTAATCGCTGGACGATATTCCGGAGTCGAAGGGGACGCGAGACTCTACACGCCGCTAAGCGATGAAGAGAAGGGCGAGATCGAAAGAAACCTACGCGGCAGCCACAAAGACGCACTGATCAACCATCTCTGATAGTAGCTACGGGAGTAGGCATTTGTACACGGACACTGACCAGAACTGAGCGACCATGACTCCGCTTGAAGAGCTTGCCAAGCTGATCTCCGAGAAAGGTAGAAAGATCTTAGTAGCCGAGAACCCAGTGGACCTACGCGCGTTACATGGAGAGAATTCTGTCTTCATTCTTCAACTTCCTGAAGGGTCTTCTGCGGCTGGAGGTCGCGCTGGTGGCTTTGGGGAGAGACGGCTGTCGAAACTCTACTGTTTCCATTATGCCGAGGGCGCTGTTCGGAAACTCTACGAAGTAGACAGTCCCGAAAAACTGGAGCGATTCGACCTACCGTACCATGCTGCGGGGACCCCTGTAATCCTTCCCGACGGTTCAGAGACAGTAATCTCTGGAGTTATAGACCCCGAATTCGTAGAATCCTACAAACAGATCGCATAGATCAACGATTCATCGAGTCTCTATTTTCATCAGGTCTGAAGGCTTCGAGAGTATTACGTACACTGTTGAGCCCGTAGCTTCCCTGGTCAGTCTTTTTTCTAGGCTACCCTTCTCGCTCGCGGAAAGGTCTTTTGCCGCATAAACTTCCACTTCAAGTCCATCTTGTTCTGCGCTCTTTCTGAGCTGACTCTTTAGATAGGCGACTGTCAATTGGAATGTGTCTTCAGGCATTTTGCCAAGTTCAATGCTCGAGAGACTAGTGGTTTGGCTCCGTTTCTTCATCATCTCGTAGAGTTCTGAGACATTCGTAAGACTCAGTCCCTGAGTCTCGTGTCTAAAGTCGCGAAGCTGAAAACTCATCTCCCCAATGCGTTGTTTCTTCCACAGTCTCGAATGATCCTCCGATGATAGTCCTGTGCCAAAATCATAGTATTCCAACGTCAGACTGGCGTTCGGCATGAACTCGGCCATGATGTTCTTGCCCTGAAATCGAAAGCTTGCTGCCCCTGACGCGACGGCAGGTTTGCCTGAGTCATCGACCGGATCTACTTCCCCTTCTGGTTGGTAGAGATACAAGGATTTCTCTTTAGGAAGACCACTCTGCACGAGATATCTCTCCACCAAGCGGTCCTGGTCCTCGAAGACGGCTGGATCCGGAAACAGTCTGGCAAATCTAGCAACGACGCCATAACGATCGACTTTGACCATGAGCTTCCCAGCCCTCTAGGATATCCGCGGAATGCGTTCATTAACCTACTTTCATTGGCCGCTTTGTAGGGTAGCCTCACGTCTCGGAAGCGAGTTTCTACGAGAAGAACGGGCTGACAGGTGGTTGGGCTTCGAAATTAACAGCGTTGGCAGAATGTTGAGTCAGGCAGCGTTTCAGTATCAGAGCCGACCCGTTTGAGTACTATTACCAAACAACAGCGGAGCACGGACAAATCAACATACGGTTTTTCCTCGCAAAATGAAGAAAGCAATAAGACTAATTTCTAGTGAAGGGCTACCTTCTTCGCAAGCATCCCGTGAGCCTGGCGGCCTGGCTTCAGCCTGTTCTCGCGATCGACAAACACCACGTGTGGCTTCCAATGTAGCGCCTGTTTCTCGCTCAACCAACCGAATGCTGTGATGATGACTTCGTCGCCCGGCTGAACCTTACGAGCCGCAGCGCCGTTGACCGCTACAGTCCCGGTTCCTCTCGGAGCTGAGAGGGCATACGTTGAGAATCGTTCTCCGTTCGTTATGTTCCAGATGTCTACCTGCTCGAAAGGTAGGATTCCCGCAGCCTCCATGAGGGACGAGTCTATCTCGATGCTGCCCTCATAGTTGAGATCGGCGCCTGTGAGTCTGGCTCTGTGGATCTTACCCTTGAGCATTCGCAGCTGCAACTCTCGTTCCCTCCCGGTTCCTACGGTGTTAGTGACGTGGCTCGCTAGACTTGAATGATGGCTACTGTCTCTCTAGAGAGCTTAGTACCCTTTGATTTCGCGCAGAATGCTAATGGACCTGGGCCAAGAGGCCAGTTTTGACCTAATGTGCTGATCGGCTACACGACGAAGTAACGGTTTAGATAGACAATCTTCGAAGGGAAAACCCATGAAATGGGTGACACGAGAAAAAGCGAAGGTCGATCGCATCGCTTGTCCCTGGTTGGTCAAGAAGTTCGTAGACAAGAACCCGGAATTCTTGTTTGTCCCGCCTGAGACGATTCCTCAAGTTGTCAAGGACACTGGCGCAATAGCGTATGACGCGAAGGATGTAGAACTAACTCACTACAAAGAAAACGGCGAAGAGCGTGTCAGCTTTGACGCCATTATCAGGAAGTACAAGCTGACAGACCCGGCACTACTGGAACTCGCCAAAATAGTGAGAGGCGCTGATGCGAAGATTCCGAACCCGGCGCCAGAATCGGCTGGACTTGAGGCAGTTGCGCATGGTTTTCGAAACATTGCTAAAGACGATTTTGACAACATGCGACTACAATTCCCCACATACGACGCGTTGTACAAGTTCTGCCAGCTCAAAACGGAAGGAACTCAGAAACTAGAGTACAACGTCTCGCAACCTGCAAGGTAGGTCCCCGATTTTCTCAAACATCTTGGCTACGTAGAATTACCGGCGCACCAGAAGAAGGGCGGCTTCGACCATGCCGCCGTCCATAACAAATCCGGAATACTCTACGTCGCCCACACAGCCAACGACTCGGTCGACCTGATCGATACGCGCACTGACAAGTATCTGCGTTCGATTCCGAATCTCACCGGGGTTGCAGGTGTCTTTGTTTCGAATGAGAAGGATCTCGTGTTCACTTCCAACCGTGGCGAGAAGACTGTGGGAGTGTTTCCCCATGGCCAAGAAAAGAAACTGGGGAAGGTGAAAGTGGGCGGAGATCCGAACGGACTTGCCTTCGATCCGTCGCTGGATAACTTGCTTGCAGCAAACGTCTCCGGAGCGGATGATTCGGTTCCAATCACAGCATCAATTGTTGATGTGAAGAAAAATATTCTGACTGCTGACATTCTCATGCCTGGAAGAACGCGATGGGCAGTCTTCGACGGGAAAGCGGAGCGTTTTTACATCAATATTGCCAAGCCATCACAGATCGTCGCGGTTGTCAGCCTGGACCCCGATGGCATCGTTGACACCTACGATATTCCGGCGACAGGTCCGCATGGGCTCGACATCGATCTCGAGGGTAGGAGGCTCTTCTGCGCTTGTGATCAGGGAGTCCTTCTCACAGTCGACCTACATAAGCGGAGAACATCGCATCCATCTGATTTGTCGGGACCGCCGGATGTGATCTTCTACAATTCTAATCGCAAACATCTCTACGTAGCTAGCGGAGACCCCGGCACAATCGATGTTTTCAATACCGATACGATGAAACGGGTCCAGATAGTGAAGACGGAAGAAGGCGCACATACTATCGGCTACAACTCTGAAAGCGATAAGGTCTACGCGTTTCTGCCCGAGACACATCGGGCGTCAGTCTTCGTCGATGAGTGATCGACTAGACTAATCCTGTCGACTTGTAGACAGTCTTGTGAGCTCTAAACCTGAGACTCAATACGGTTCGAGAGGTCTTCGCTAACCAAACTCTGATTTTTCGATTGAGTGACTTTTAGTGCCAGGATGAGTGAGCTGACCATCAAGAGTGCAGCGAGCAGGAACGGTGCCCCTGGAAGATTGACGGGTGCCTGACTGCCGATGAAGAACGCGTATGTTAGCGTGAAGAGTGTGGGTCCGATTACGCCGGTGAGGCCCAAGAGGCTGCCGTTGATGCCCTGAAGTGCCCCCTGCTCTTCCGGGCCAACACGCCTAGTCATCAGACCCTGCAAAGCAGGCTGAACGAAGCCGATGGGAGCGTAGAAGATTATGGCAAGCAGGAATACGAGGCTGTTGGGCGCGAGGCCCCAGATCACGAACCCCGCAGTTCCAGAAACGATTCCGATGAGGAGCGCGATGCGCTCGCCGAACCTAGCGACGACTCGTCGGACAAGTAGTCCTTGAACGATGATGTTGCATGCACCGACTAGTGCAAGTGCTGTACCGACTGTTGTGTATCCCCAGCCGTACCGATATGCGGCGTATAGGACGTAGACGCTTGGTAGGACTTGGAAGGCGAGGAAGTTGAGGAAGTTGACTGTGACAAAACCTGCGAGGCCTCTTCGCGCCCGTATCATGGATAGGGAACCTATCGGGTTGGCTTTACGAAGCGAAATCGGACGTCTATGCTCCAGTGGGAGAGACTCGGGTAGTACAACTAGTCCGTAGGCTGCGCTCGCGAGCGAGAGTGCGGCAGCGCCCCAGAATGGGTAGCGAGGACCAATTCCCGCCAACACGCCGCCGACCAGGGGTCCGATAATGAATCCGACTCCGAAAATCGAGCCGATCATACCAAAGGCTCCAGCCCGCTTCTCGCCCGGAGTTGTGTCGGCAACGTATGCGAAGCTTACAGTGAAGCTGGCACTAGTAATTCCACTAACGACTCGCCCAATGAAGAGCCAGGTTAGGTTCGGGGCGAGAGCCATAATCATGTAGTCAACTCCGAGACCGAATGCGGAAAGAATGAGGACGGGTCGTCGTCCGAATCGGTCGGATAATGCCCCGAGCAATGGGGCGAATAGGAACTGCATCAGGGCCCAAGTGGTTCCGAAGAGACCGAAGATCTCAGCGCCTCTAGCTGGGTCCCCTCCCACGAAGCTGACAACCAGACCCGGGAGCACGGGAATTATGATGCCGAATCCAAGAGTGTCGAACAGGACTGTGGCAAAAATGAACGCTAGGGCAGCCCGGCTGGCTCCAGTCTTGGATAGTGTTTCCGGTTTTGGTGGTTCTTGGGTTAGTTCGGTCAAGTCCTGGACACTAATTTCGATGTCTAATGGTCGAATATGTTCGGGCGACTATTAACTGGTGGGCACGTAATGCCGGTACTTCAAGTTAGTGAGGTCCCGAAAAGTGAGACCGATAATTGAACTCTAAGAAAGGGGAAAGCCTCGATCGACGGTCACCAAACCTATGCTTTGGCTAGGTGTTCGTCGAGGCGTTGGTACGATTCCCGCATACCTCCCTCTGCGCCTGAGGCGACATAGCCGTCGCGCTGCTCGCGACTCTTGAAGAGGACCCGGATATTCACCTTAGTCGTCTGGCCATGCTCCTCTAGAGTCATCGTCTCCAGCGATTCTGCGCCTGGAATATTCTCGTAGCTGTTGGTTCGGACAACGCGCTCTGGTGGCCGGAACTCGCGAATTACGCCGCTGAATGCATGGTCTGTACCGTCAGGAGCTCGGTGTACGAAACGCCATGCGCCGCCTACTCTGAGGTCGGACTCGGCGACTGTTATGGTCATGACTCGTGGGCCCAGCCATTGTTTGAGGTGTCTGGGCTCGGTCATTGCTTCGAAGACGAGTTTGCGGGGTGCGTGGAGGGTGCGCGTGATGAGGACTTCTTTGTCGGAGGGTAGTGTTACAGTCATGTCGTCTTTGTGTTGGATCTTTTCTTTCTGCATCATTTCACCTCCTTCTTCTTCATCCGTTCGAGGTGGGCGTCGAGTCTGCTGAAACTCTCCTGCATGTTCTCCTTGTATGTTCTCAGCCAGGCTTCTAGCTCTTGGAAGGGTTCTGGCCTTAGAGAGTAGAGGCGTTTGGGTCCGTCGGGATGGACTTGTACGAAGCCGGCCTTTTGCAGGATGTGTAGGTGGCGGGAGACGCCGGATTGGTCGATGCCGACTTCTTCAACGATGTCGTTCACTGCGCGTTCGCCGCGGCGTAGCACCTCGACGATGCGCCGTCGCGTAGGATCTGCCAGTATTTCGAACACAGCAGTATGCATATAAATGCATATGTATAATGGTGCATATAAACGCTATTCCCGAAGGGAAGGATCAGAGTTTGTACGCTTGATTAATGACTCCAAACGTCAACCGTAACGAAGGTGCCTAGATGATCCATCAACTCAGAATCTACGAAATCTTCGAGCACAACAAAGCCGCGTTTCATGACCGATTTCACAAACATGCGGCACGGATCATGAAGTCCTACGGTTTTGACATCATCGGAACCTGGGAATCAAAAACAAGTGAGCGCACGGAGTTCGTGTATCTATTGGCGTGGCCGGATGAGCAAACGATGCTTCGAGCCTGGGGACAGTTTAGGGCCGATGAAGAATGGAAGAAGATCAAGAAGCTTACGAACACTCAGCATGGTGACCTAGTCGGGGTCATCGAGGAACGGACGCTAGTCCCTACTAATCATAGTTCGTCTATTCGTCGTACGAAACTCGACAAGGAATAACTCTGACCAAATGAATTTCTTTCCGCTTCAATGACATGATACGCACTAGGATGGTCATTTCTGCCAGGGAGGTTTTACGTCCTTGATACGGGACGCGAGCGCGAGGCCCAATAGGCTCAACAGCACCGCTGCGAAGAGAGCGTACCGGAACCCAGTCACCACTCCTTCCAGAGCTTGGTAGGCGCCCACACCGGCAGCCGCCGGAGGATCGAAAGACCCTGCGATCGTCAAGAGCAGAGCCAAGCCGAGAGGAAAGCCTATCCGGAAAGATGTACTGACCACTCCGGAGGCAAGGCCCTCTTCACCCGGCTTCGTTCCGGCAACAGCAGCGAGATTGACAGCGGGGAACCCAATGCTCGCCCCGAGGGTCCAGACTACCATGCCAGGTAGTATCAGAAAATAGCTCCCTTGTGCAGAGATCACGGTAAGAAGGGCAATCCCCACAGTTGCAAGACTCGTCGAGACCAGAAGTGTTCGCCTAGCACCAAGTCGATTCATGATTCGAGAGGCTCCCCATCCGCCTACGAAGAAGAAGATTAGCGCGCTCGGAAGTGTTCCGAGACCGGCGTAGAGAGGTGAGTAGCCTAGAATGTTCTGAAGGTAGATCGTGATAATGAACGAGACTCCTCCCACTGTTGAAGTGAGTACAAGCGCAAGCGTGTTTGCGTTCAGGACTGAGCGGCGCTTGAGGTACTCTAACGGGATCAGTGGAGATCTGGATCGGGACTCGATCGCCAGAAATGATGCGAGGACGAGCGCCGACAGTCCCAGCGGGACGATTGTATCTAATGAGTCGAAGCCCATTGTCGCTGCGTTGGTCAGTCCGAAAACCAGGAGGATTGTCCCCAGTGTCACGGTGATGGCGCCGGGCACGTCAAGATGCTGATTCTGGAGCGCCCGTTCGGTTTTTGGAAGAAATCTCTGGCTAAGCAGCGCCGCTGCTATCCCGATTGGAACGTTGACGAACATGACCGAGCGCCATCCAAAACCGACGGTCAGAGCCCCACCGGCGACGGCCCCGGCAGCGAATCCGGCCGAAAGGACGGCCACGAGAACTCCGAGCGCCCGGTTCCTCTGAGGTCCCTCAGGAAATATTCGTATGAAAATCGCGAACGCTGTCACTGTGGACATTGCGGCTCCGATTCCTTGCAATGCCCTGAAGACAATCAGGACTAGGAGGGATGGAGCCAGACCGCCCGCAAATGAAGCGATGGTAAACAGGACGATTCCCCCGATGAAGATCTTCTTTTGGCCGTAGACATCTCCAGCTCTTCCCATGAGCATGAGAAAACCGGCTAGGGTCAGCCCGTAGGCACCGATGACCCATTGAAGGTCAGCGTATGTAGCCAGAAATTGAGTCCGAATCGTAGGGAGAGCTACTTGAACGATAGAGAAGTCGATAATGTCGAGAAAAGACGCCATGATGATTAGGGCGAAGATAAGTCGAACATGTTGGACAGGCTCGACTGTGCTTTCAATCGATTGTTGCAAGATCTCCTAGCCCCATGCGACGAAAGAACCGTATTTGTTGACCGAGTCCTTGTTCTGTCAGTCATAAAGATCACTCTTTCCCGATCTCCTTCCGCGACTGGGCGATTCGGAAAGTTGAGATGAGTAATGCTAGAGTGTTACCCAACACTAATTCTTTCGGGGTTGAATTTCCGACTGCCAAGCTAGTCGAAGAATCGAACGGCGTTGACAGTCAAGAAAATGTACCCGAGGAAGGGGGTCTACGTGCTGGGACCACTTGTGCCCTTGCCAAAGAACGCCTTTGGCTTGGGTCTTGTGAGATAGATCGGAATGAGTACTCCGGCGATTGTTCTGATGATGCCACCAATAAGACCTACTTGACCGCCGTAGATGATCTCGGCGACTCCGAGACCTATCGAGATGATGTAGATTCCGATGCCCGCCATCCAAGCCCATTTCGCGCCCGTAAAGAATCCAGCACCCAATGCGAGACCTAGGATTCCGAAAATGATCACTATGTAGGCGAGAGCAAGGGGTCCTGAGGTCATTCCGGCAAGAACCGAAGCGCCTCCGAACAGTGAGAGCAGACCTCCCGCCGCGGCAACGATTGCTACTATCGTGACTCCTAGTGGCCTCTTGGGCCTTGACGCGGACGATGCCATACGTAAGGACTCCAGCTTTGGTTCATAAAATTAGGGGTTCATGGGAATTGAGAATGAATGTCGCCAAAAAAAGGCGAGAGTCCACGAGGTATGATGGAAGATGCTAGAGCTAGATCTCTCTATCCGAGAAGGAGGCGGAAACGGCCTTCTTTGAATGAATCGTCGAATGATGCAGAGATACCCATTTGGTAATTTTTGAGCCAACCCCTATATCGTCTGAACCAATAGGCCTTCAGCGTATGCTTTGCAGTTAGGTCCCGCTATCCTCCTTCTATTCTCGCTATCGATCTCACTGGGTTCTCCTACCGCTCTTACCCACGGAATCTCGTCTACTGTGCTAACTTCGTATGGCGACTTCGGCCTATCTGCATCGCCAAGCACGATCATCGTCGCCCAAGGAGGGGCCTCAGCGTCAACAATCACCGTAGCGGGACAGGGAGGCTACTCTGGCAACATAACATTCTCGATAGCCGAAACATATGACTCCATAGATATCCACGTGGCTTCAACTCCCTCGTTTGTAGTGATTTCTGTAGCTCAGCCCTCGGCCAATTCGATGCTGAAAATCTCTACTTACAACTCAGTCCGACCGGGCAACTACAACATTACACTTGAAGCCTACGATGGAACAAACCAACACTCTTTGGAGGTTCGCCTACAGGTAACAGGACAGGACTTTGCCATCACTTCGAGTCCCACTCGGTTGACATTCCCAGTTAGGCAGAATACAACGAAAACCGCCAGCATCATTGTCTACAGCATCGGAGGTTTCAGCGGAAACGTGAACCTAACCGTCTCAATCGGATCATCTTACCCGGGCGTCACTCAGGAACCCTCCCCGAGTCTCATTTCCACAATGGTCTCCATAACACCCTCAACACCCATGTCTTTCCAACTCGCAATCTCAGTCAACTCGTCGATGATCGCCGCACCATATCAGGCGCAGATAACTGGAGTAGCCCGCACGACCTCCGGAGTCGCTCGCGGTGGAGGCCTCAACATCATAGTTGGGCCCGACTTCAACATGACCACTACTGTAAAGAACTTGATCGTTCACCAAGGAGCATGGGCTGTGGCCGCTCTGACCCTTACTAGCCTTAACGGATTCGCGGGCGGAGTAAACATGTATGCCGGGACCATTTCGGTCAATCCTCCAAATCCAGATATCCCGATCTATCCGGCTGATGCAACTCTATCACAGGGAGGAATCAACGTTACTCGCATTGTGGCAAAAGCAGATAGCCGGACAGGCCTCGGAACGTACAGCGTCTGGATCGAGGTTACTGCAGATACCGGCTGGATACTAGAGGCGATGCCTTTCAGCGTGACTGTTGAAGGACCGCTGACAGGTCGTGACTTCACCATTTACGCAGATCCGGTTCGCATGTCGACTTTCCTTGGTTCCACCGTGACCTCGACAGTCAATTTGGTCGGTGACAATGGTTTCAACGGGCCTGTGACTCTCTATGCCGCCTATGGGACCGGTGCCAGCGTAACCCCCGGCTCAGTGACGCTGTCCTCGACGAATAATGTGACATCGACCGTTACAGTAAACATTCCTCACGATCGTGGCCAGGGTGGGGGCTATACGCTCTGGTGGTTCGCGTCCGGAGTATACTCTACTCTTGTTATTGCTTCGGACCCGACGGGTCTTGCGCACGGAACATGGGTCAACGTCACCGCGACTCCTTTCAGCGTTGTTCCGAATTATCCAAAACTGCAGGCAGAACCGGGCTCGACAGCAACATTCCAATTTGCGGTTAAGGCCATTGCCGATTTCAACGACACGGTAACTATGTCGGCAAACGGGTCACAGCTTAGAGCGACTTTTAGCAGTCCGGAGCTAAACTTTTCGCTTGCACCAACGCTGTATCCGAATCTGAACGTCACCGTTCCTTTGGGAACCCGTAACGGCGACTATGTCATCCAGGTCGCCGCAACCTACATGAAGCCAGAGTACGTCTGCTCCTGCGCCCCGAAGGATGCGTTGACGCTCACCGTACCGGTCGATGTACTCGTAGTCTCACCGACAAGCTCTACGCCTGTCTCAACAATCTTCGGGCTGTCGCCCATTGAATTCTACGGAATCATTATTGCGGCTGCAGCGGGCGTCGTCATACTTGCTTCCTATCTCGTATTTTCGAGGCGAAAGCCTAGTCGCACTACCCAAGGATAGACGATTCCTACTATGCAGCTTCCAGTGGAGCGTTCAGCACCCCCTCGCAGGAGAGACCTCGAGAGACCTCCTTGGTGCTATTCGCTGTGGGGGTTGCCCGCTGTCCTTGTAATAGGCGCCGGGATTGCGTACGGCGACTCGGTGCTGTCCCTGACTGCCCGAGGATTACTTGGGTGGTAGCGGTCGCCTGGGTTGGAGTAGGCTGCTTCCTGAATGGTCGATCCTGCTGTAGGGTCCATTGCAGAATAGATGGAGTCGCCTTTCCGACTCTAGCCTTAGTCGGCGTGTTGAACGTGCTTTCAATCATCACCTTCGACTGGAACTTATTTTGGCTCGCTTTCATCGTGATTCTGGTTGGAAGCTTCATTCCCGAGTGGACTTGGAAGAAGTGTTCGTGAGTGCTGATATGGCGAGGGCCGACGATGTGCGTAACTACCCGGATTGAGGCCTCGAAGGGCTAGGTAGAATCGCAATGTCAGAATCGGAAGATACTGACATCTTACCTGCACCATCAAGTATCCTACGGGCGCCTACAGACATTACTACGGTGAATTCGACTCTTGCTAAAGTAACAATTCCGACCCAAGACTCGCTAGCGAAGGTCACCTACTACAAACTCGATCTCGATACCATTCTTGACGGACTCATTCCTAATCCACTTCCAGAATCTAGCGGTAAAGACAATGCAATTCACCACCTGAATATCATAGTCTTTGGAAAACCAAACACAGGGAAGACGACTCTCGCAGAATCAATCGCCGAAGCGCTAGCACGAAGATACGGCCAGAGGAACGTGAAAGCGCTCCGCGCAACGCGAGATCTTCCAGGATTATTCCAGAACATCGACAAGCTCTTCAGCCGTTTCCGAAAACCACCGAAAGCCATACTGTTGTTTGCTGATGACATGACAAAGGCGCTGCGCAAACTGTCCGGGACAGTCGAGGTGAAAAGTTCCAACGGTCAGCAAGAGAGGATGCGTAGGCTCGATTACTGGCTGGATAAGTGGTACGATATCAGAGGCGAGCTGTTCAAGCGCGGAATGCGTGAGGGTCTTGTGGTGATGGTAGCGGGTCTGCACCGTTTCTATGGGGGCGATGTGGATTTGCGGGCGGATGCTGACCTGTTGCTTGTGAGGAGCACGGGAACGCCGGGCACGTTTGACGCGAACAAGGTCGAGAAGATGCTTGGCTCAGTCGTCTACTACGCCATGCGTCAGCATGAGGTTGATGCTTTACGTGACCGGAACGAACTTGCATGGACTGCGTTCGTAGCAAAAACAGGGTCAGGGGTCTTTCGGGTTCCGCGGCCTTCAGTCTCGACGAAATGGTTGATGCGGAATGTGGGATCTAGCGAGGTTTCGCAGGAATTGGCCCCTGAGTCGGAGGCGCCTTTGAGGAATTCTGTTGTCGAAGTACGTGACCTCAAGAAGAAATCAGCGTCCGAAGTAGTTGAATCCAAGAAGAAGCTGGCGGTCGAAGAGAAGCCGTTCGTACGGCCTAGGCAGCGTGTTCAGCCTAGAGAGCATCGGCCCAGACACGGTCGGCGTTTGACAGTCGTCGTTGCGGCCGCAGGTGCTTTGGCGTTGGCTTTCTTGGTGTGGAAGTATGTTTGGCCTTTTCTTAGGTAGGGTCTCTCAGCACTTTGGTAGGCCGCTGCCGGTGCCTAGGCTTCCGTTCCCACTACTTGTTGTACTATCGTAGGTGGAGTGAGTTGTTGGAGTGTAGGTGGCATATGTCCCTGTTACTTGGTAGATTCCGTCGAGGGTGACGGTAAAGATTGTGTAGTTGGCGCTGGAGGGTCTGTTGTTCAACTGGCTCCCAGTGACCATGAAAGCGAATACAGGATACGCGACGCCGCCGTTCGGGGCTTCATGGAATGTCTGTGAATTGATTATGACCCATCCGACGGATGGATAGTCTATCGTTATGGTCCATGTTGCGTCAATAGTGAAGCTTGTCGGGTTGGAGATGCCGAATGTTTCGTACACCGTAGTGTATCCTGAGAAACCGTACAACTGCGTGTACGACAAGTGGGAAGTGTCTGTTCTATTAGAGAAGCAGGTAAACTGTAGCTGATTGACGGCCTGGTTAGCGGCGTTTGCGTCAGTGTTTTTGGCGTCTTGTAGAACGCGTTGCTGACCCTGTTGGTATAACACGTATCCTCCCACACCTACGACGAGGATCGCGACTAGAACGACTGCGATTACGATAAGGGCGACGTTTCTTCTAGGTGCTGGCGCGGGCGCTGGTATTCCGGGCCAGGTTGTGGGAGGAGGGATCGCATTTCCACATTGGGGACAATATCGTGTGCCTGTCGGGACGAGGGTGTAGCAGTTTGGGCAGGCAACATGTTCCGGGGGTATCGGGGTCGTGATGGCTGGTGAGGTGACTGGCGGCTGGGCTGGTGAAGGTGGGTTTTCGCCGCTCACGGTATTGTCAGGCGGATTCCCGGACAATCAGGATTCCTCCAGGAGGAATCCAAACATGGAGCTACGAGGCTTATTAGAATACCGGAATAGTCTGCTATCCAAGGATTTCCAAGCGACAGGTTTCGTATCCGTCCTTTTCCACTAGGTATTTTTTCTCTATTGTCTTTTCTATTCTGTTAACTAAAGTCGACCCCCCCGGGGGGTGCGCCAATTCTCCAGAGACCCTTCACACTTTAGAGATCGGAAATGGTGCGGGAGGTGGGATTTGAACCCACGAACCCCTACGGGACAGGCGCCTCAGGCCTGCGCGTCCAAGACCCCTACAGTCGAACGGGTCTCTTTGACCTGGCTTGGCAACACGAGCCGCCCATGATAGGCGGACTCCCGCAAACACCAGGCCCGCTCCCGCAAAGACACCCGTCCAAGACAAGGCCCTAATTGGCTTTCGCCGATCGAACACTTCCATCAAATCCGGGCAATGTTTAATTGAACCCCGCCCGGAACCCACCCAACCCGAAACCCTGCTTATCCCAAACTAACAGGAAACATGTCCCCATGGCCACCAGACGCCGAAAAACACGACGCCTACGAGGCAGTCGGTGCCACGGCTGGGGACGATCTGGACAGCACCGAGACAGCGGAATGCAGGGAGGACACGGAAACGCCGGATGGAAACGTCACCGCTGGAGCAGCGTCATACGCTACGGCTGGGAGATCGGAACAACAGGCTTTGTCCCGGTCCGCCCGAAATACAGGCGAGCCATCAACATAGACCAGCTCAGCCAGAATCTCCCAACATTAACAGAACTAGGCAAGACAAAATCCGCAGGAAACCGGATAGAAGTCAACCTAGGCGAAATGGGCTACACCAAGCTACTAGGCAAAGGAAACATCACACAACCCCTCAGAATAATTGTCGCACAGTGCAGCGAAATGGCCGCGAGCAAAATATCCCAGGCTGGCGGCGAGATAGTTCTCCCAAAGGCTGCTGAACCCAGCAAAGAAGGCTGATCCCAAACGGTCCGATTCATCGAAATCTTCAGACCCCTAACTCGCATCCTACCCAGCGTACGTCCCCCAGACCGAGAAGTCGGATTCACAGAGAAACTCATCTGGACAGCCCTAGCCCTAGTCATCTACCTCGTAATGGCCGAGACTCCAATCTACGGCGTCCCACACACCGGAGGAGTCAACGATCCCTTCGGACCCTTACGAGTCATCTTCGCCAGCAATAGAGGCACCCTCGTCGAACTGGGAATCGGACCAATAGTCACAGCGGGACTCATACTCCAGGTTCTATCCGGCTCCAAAATGATCAACGTCGACTTCAGCAATCCAGGCGACAGAGCACTATTCACCGGCGCAAGCAAAGTACTCTCCGTATTCATGACCCTATTCGAGGGGCTCGCTTTCCTACTCGGAGGAGCATACAATGTTACAAGCTCCGCGGGCGTTCAGACACCGCCCAGCCTCCAGAACGAGTTCTTCATCCTAGTCCAGCTCATATTCGCCGGAATAGTCATCATCCTACTAGACGAAATGCTCCAGAAAAAATGGGGCTTCGGAAGCGGAATAAGTCTCTTCATAGCAGCAGGCGTCTGCCTCCAGATAGTCTGGAGCAGCCTAGGACCGATCTCTCCAGTCTCCGACGGGAAATACCTGGGCGGAATAATCGCCTTCTTCCAATCCCTAGGGCCAGTAATTGCGAGCCCAGCCAGCCTCACAGCCTGGCAGGGAGCCCTCTACCGAGGCGGCAACCTACCCGACATGCTAGGATTCATCACAACAATACTCGTCTTCCTCATCATAATCTACCTCAACGGACTACGAGTCGAGGTCCCGGTATCCTATGCGAGATACCGAGGATTCCGAGGACGATTCCCCATCAAATTCTTCTACGTGTCAAACATACCCGTAATATTCGCGGCAGCCTTATTCGGAAACATATTCTTCATCGGCCAACTCATCTTCAACAGATACAACCCCGGCTGCTCCAGCACAGGAATAAACTTCTGGCTAAGCCTAATCCCCGGATGCTACCAGTCGCAACCACAGACCGGACAACTAATCCCGATCAAGGGCTTAGCATACTACACCTTCGCCCCCCGCTCCCTTGGAGTCGTACTCGGCGACCCTATCCGTGCGGGCGTCTACATGCTGATATTCGTCCTGGCATGCGTATTCTTCGCCGTAACGTGGGTCGAAGTCGGCGGAATGGATTCGAAAACAGTCTCCAAACAACTCATAGACTCAGGAATGCAGATCGAAGGATTCCGAAGATCCGGCTCGACCATCAGACAGATCCTTGACCGATACATTCCTGCGGTCACAGTGATCGGTGGAATCACAATCGGAGTCATAGCGGCTGGAGCAGACTTCCTTGGAGCCTTCGGTACTGGAACAGGAATCCTGCTCACGGTAGGCATTATACAGCAATACTATGAAATTCTTGTAAAAGAAAGAATTACCGAGATATACCCGGGAACCAAAGGCCTCTTGGGATAGTGAGAGGCCAAGCCTTGCAGGCAACAATCATAGTCGCTGGCGTACCCGGGGTAGGGAAGACAACAGTCCTCCAAGAACTAGAGGCTGTGGCCAAGGAAAGGAAGGTTCCGCTCAAGATCGTCAACTTTGGAAACGTCATGAACGAACTATTCAAGAAACGCGGAGTAGAGATTCACCGGGATCACATGCGGAAGGAGGACATTAACCTCCAGGCGAAGATACAGGAGGAAGCCGCACGAATGATTTCCAAGACTCCCGGAGACTCCACCCTAGTGGTCGACACTCACATGTTCGTAAGAACCAACGACGGCATATGGCCCGGGACCCCGCGAAAGGTTCTCGAAGCATTGGACCCCAGCATGATCGTCCTCATAGAGGCAGACCCGGAAGATATCGCTCGAAGAAGAGCCGCCGACACAACTCGTTACCGCGACAGTCAGAACTTGGAAGACGCCAAGGCCGACCTTCAATGGTCGAGAAATATGGCAAGCGCAATAGCCGTTCTAGCAGGAGTCCCAATTCAGTTACTACAGAATCAGACTGGCCAGCAACTACGATCAGCCGAGGAACTCCTGAAAATTATCGAGAAGCGTAGCTAGCTTGAGCTTCATAGACGATATCATCAACTTCCTCGCCGGTCCAATCCAACACGCATGCACTCCGAATCCGCTACAGCCAACTGCGTGCACACCATTGTCTGCATTCATAGTGCTCGGTGCCGCCCTGTTTCTCTCACTAATTGCAATGCTCGCTAATCGATTTCTCGTAAACTACAAGATGGTTGCAAGCTACAGACGAGAATATATGAACTGGATGAACGCCGTAAGGAAAGCCCGCAAAGATGGAGACGAAAAACAGCTGGACAAACTGATGAAACGCCAATCAGCAGTGATGAAAATGAGTTCAAGGGCTACCCTCGAACAACTGAAGACCTACCCAATAACAATCGTCCCATTCTATCTAATCTACGCAGTGCTTGGCCACGCTCTTTCGTCCACCCAGTATGTAGCGAATGCACCCTTCTTGTTCCCCTTTGCTACAATCATAGGCAATGGAGTAGCTGCCGGATTACCTCTCTTCTTCTGGTACTTAGTGTGCTCATTCACAATTAGCGTCCCACTGTCGAGAATCTTTGGCGTTTCAGCAGCCTTCTCGATGTCGCCTACAACAGGAGACTCAAAATGACAAACCCCCATCAGAGGACTCATGGCCGAAGAAGGTTAGCCGTTAGATTGCCGTCAGGGAGGAGAACCTTGCACTTCGAACCCAGGGCCCCAGCGAAAGCACAGTGTTCACGCTGTGGCAAGGAGCTACATGGGGTTCCTACTTTGAAGCCTCTGAGATATTCGAGGAGCGCGCGCGCCCCGTCAAGGCCGTTCGGAGGAGTTTTGTGCCCGAGCTGTCTCTCCACGGAGGTTCGAGCTCTCGTCCGTTCTTCCAGCGCCTCGACATGATCATTACCGTCAGCGGGCCGCACGGCACGGGTAAGTCGACATATGCTGCGCGACTGGCTGAGGCTCTGCGTATCCGCCACGTTTCTGCTGGAGCCTTATTTCGGCGAATTGCGAAAGAGAAGAGAATCTCTCTGGAGGAGTTAGGAGAGAAGGCCCTTGCTGATCCTTCCTTCGACAAGCTGGTTGATGAACGGACAATAGCCGAAGCAGAGAAGGGTAACGTGGTTGTAGACGGTCAACTTGCAGGTTGGGTTCTGAAAGAGAGCTCGGATTTACGAATCTACCTCACGGCTCCCGAAGATGTCCGGTTGGAACGAATTGCCAAACGGGACAAGGTAACCCTTGAAGAGGCTCGCGTGCAAACCGAGCAGAGAGAATCTGTTCAGCGGGAAAGATATTCCCGACACTATGGTTTTCAGGTTGAAGATCGCTCAATCTACCATCTTGTTCTCGATACAAGCCTTGGATCGATTGAGGAAACGGCCAAGGTTCTCGTCTCAGCAGCAATAATGGTAAGAAGAGCCAAGAAAGCTCAGCGAAAATCGACGAAACCTTAAATGAGGAATTCGACCGCGAGGGTCTTCTAGGAAGATTGTCTCGATGCCCACCATCGAAGTCGGACGTGTCTGTGTGAAGCTTAACGGTCGGGAAACGGGACAGAAATGCGTCATAGTCGACGTGATCGACAAGAACTTCGTTCTAGTCACCGGGCCGCCGAAAGTCTCGGGCGTACGCCGTAGAAGAACAAACGTCAAACACATCGAACCCACAGAAGACACACTCGATATCAAAAAAGGCGCCTCTGACGATGATGTGGCGAAGGCCATTGGCAAAGGAAAGAAAGCCGAGGCCTTCAAAGAAGCCGTTCTGCCAAAACAGGTTCTCGTAACAGCCTAATCTCTGACACGAGACGATCCGGGACGGGTCTCTCAACGGCAATAATCTCTTTCTTGGATTGAGATTCTTTAAGAGACGCGAGATTCCACCGTTGAACTGGAGATGATGAGTGTCTCAGCGGGCTCCCTGGGAAGAGCAGAGAAAGCTACTGGTCAAGCTTGAAGAAGAAACCGACCCGGCTCTAGGTTGTCCGCCAGCGAAGAGGCCCCTCGATCAGCATCTTCGTTTTGGACTCATCAACTTGGACAAGCCTTCGGGGCCTTCCAGTCACGAAGTTGTGGCGTGGGTCAAACGGATGTTACGTCTGAAGCATGCTGGCCATGGCGGAACTCTAGAGACCTTCGCAGGGTCGGAGCGATCCGATGGTCACAGGCGTGCTTCCTCTAGCCCTTGAAGACGCTACGAAGACAATCCAGGCTTTCCTACTCACGGGTAAAGAATACGTCTGCCTAATGGCGCTCCACGGCGACGTGGAAGAGAAGAGAGTCCGCGAAGTAATCGATGAGTTTGTCGGAGATATTCTTCAGAGGCCGCCAGTTAGAGCCGCTGTGAGGAGGGATGTGAGAAAGCGGAGAATCTACTACATCCGAGATGTAGAGATCGATTCGCGGGAAGTTCTGTTCAGAGTCGGATGCCAGGCCGGCACTTACATTCGGAAACTCGTCTACGACGTTGGCGAGGTGCTCGGAGTCGGTGCTCACATGCGGGAGCTTCGGCGAACTCGGGCTGGAAGCTTCACTGAGGCGGAATCATTCTCCCTGTATGACTTGATGCAGCTGTCAGAAGCTAGCTCCGATGAGAAAGATGCGATCGCGAGGCGCATGGTAAAGCCGATGGAGTCCGCCTTCGAGTACGTCCCACGGATTTACATCAGGGATTCCGCGGTCAGTTCAATCTGCCACGGAGCAGAATTGGCAATTCCAGGAGTCGTCCGTTTCAGTGAGGGTATAGTTCCGAAGACGTCGATCGCCTTGTTCACTCTGAAAGATGAGCTTGTCGCACTGTCGAAGGCGCTGATGTCAAGCGAACAGATGCTGAAAGAAGATCACGGGATAGCAGCGAAGACCGTGAGAGTCATAATGCCGGTTGAGACATATCCACGCCTCTGGAAAGCAAAGACCGTCACGGTTCCAGCCCAAAGCTGATTCCGCCTTGAGTGAAAGCCAAGTCTCATTCGTCTGCAACTGCGGAGAAGAGATCCTGATGGAAGTGAAACCGGATGAGGAGTATAATGTTGTCTGTCATAAGTGCGCCCAGGAGTACCGCTTCTTTGGCAGCAGTGTACTGAGATGGAAGACACAGTAGCTAAGACAGTTGGAGGAAAAGCGTGGCCGCAGTTGCTACCCATAATGGAATTGTGATCAGCACCCAGATACCTCGGTTCCAAGTTAGGACCTTCTGCCCGTCGAGTATGAAGAACGGTATCATGTTGAAGGATCCAAGCCAGAGATTGATGAATATAGCCCAGGGCAGGAAATTGAAACCGTTGATGACGAACGCTCTGATTCCAGCAGCTGAGAGCGCGAAGTAAGCTAGACCGAAGATCCCTGCCGCGGCAATATTGACCAGTGGTCCCACGAGCGAGATTATCCCGTTGGCCTTTCGATCCATCGCATCTCCGATGTAGCTGGATCTAGACGCTATGTAGACGGCCCCGGGAGCAGCGAAGACGAAGGTCCCAGGTGGTATGGCTGCAAACACTAGGGCCATAATCGCTCCTATCGTCCATAGTCTGAATTCAGCCCACGCGCCATATCGCTGGGCTGTGAACTTGTGCGCCAACTCATGGCCGAGAAATCCTGTACCGATCACAAGCAAAGTCAGCAGGAATACTTCGAGAAATGCTACTGGAGTAGCGAACCAGCCTGCGAACATGTATCGAGTCGAGAAACTTATTCCAAGAACAATCCAGGCCGTAATGAGAGCCACAAGTTCGCGCCTGGGCATCATTCCCATTCGCGGAGATTGCAGGAGTCTGAGAGTCGTTCCGGTCCGACGGCGCTCCATTACGATAGGCTGTCGAGGAGCGCGGGCCTGCTGGATGTTAGGGCATTCGTGATTTTCAGGCAAGCGGTGGTAGACGCAATGGGTGCGGCCGCAGTATCGGCAGACATATGGAATGAATTCCTCTGCTCCGCATACTGCACAGCGTTCCAAGATTGCCTCGTGTTAAGGGGTCTTGCTCACTTAAAATCGTGCCTGCAATTCAGTCTGAAATGGTTACGAGCGCTTGGGAATCCGGGTAACGCCAGACTTACAATGATTATTCCTATTGTAAATAATTCAAGGGTGGCGTCCCCCGGGCGCGAGCACTGCCATTCGCCCGTCAAGGGTTGTTGGCTGGCCCGCTCCCATCGCCACTCTCGTTACTCTTCTCACGAACTTTCCGGGACTTATCGGGCGAGGACGATATTCTTCTCGGATCTTCAACGAATGAATTCTCAAGATTGAGTTCTAAGTTCGGCTTCCCAAAAGGGAAAATAGTCGTTCGAAACGTTTTCTCGTTTAGCCGGGGTTCCGGAGCCTGGTACCGGGCAGTCTGCGTAGCACGCGGGCCCATGTCTGGAATAGGCTCTCCTGTCAGCCTGTGCCCTTCGGGGCGCGTGGGTTCAAATCCCACTCCCGGCGCCAACAATTCGCCGCTCAGTTCTTGAAGGCGTGAAAGGGTTTTTTGTTTAGGAGAGTTAGTAAGCGGGAACGATTTCTCGGTAAGAGAGAATGCGTTCGGAAGCGTGTCACGAGGACAGGCTGCATTTGAGATGTTTGGACTGGCAACGCATCTGTAGTGGCGAATGGTAGCAGAAAACGTTCTGCCTGCAGTTGTTGAGACTTGGGCCAGATTCTTGCAACAATAGCTCGGGGGGAAATATTGTGGAAAGGGATCTAACATGACCCGCCGGAGACTAATCCGAAATAGGTGGATTTGTTCTACTGCTTCAGGCTGGGGCGGGATCGCATTACAATCTCGCGAGCTGCTTCGACTTGTCGCGGGTATTCCTTTCCTCGCCCAGAGAGCCTCTTGTCAGCCTTGTGAGCATCAAGCTTAGCAACGATGTAATCGACCGCTTTGTGAATGTCGAACTGTTTGCAGCTGAAGACATCGACGAACGCAGTGTTTCTGTCAGGGAAAGTGTGAATACTGATGTGGCTCTCGGCGATTATGACGAACCCGCTAACTCCCCATTCGGCGGGATTGTCGCCGGGGCGATAGATGAAAGTGTAGGGGGGAGTGATCTTGTGCATCCCGATAACATCGGGAAGCTCATCTAAGAGATCGTAAATGTGAGAGAGGTCGGAGAGCTTTCGACGGTCACACTCCGACAAATCGAGCGTAAGATGTGGTCCAAACATTTCTGGAAGATTTTCTAGTCCGAATTTTCCGGATGATACCAATCAACGGTCAACGCGTATTTAAGAATTGTTTGCGCGCAGATCGATCGCGACAGTAATTTTTTCCGGCGAGAAAGTTTTCAGTCAACGGAGAAAATTTTCGCTGCACGAACTTTTTCACCGAAAAAAAGATCATCTGGTTGATTGCGAGCAATAATTCGTAGATAAAAATTCCAACTCAACACACAGAATCAGCTAACGAGACCTGAACAGGCCAGCGAATCAAACAAACACACATAGTTGTAGCAAAGTGGACACATCGGGTCTCGGTTACACGGTTTGCTCTGGGCAAAGTGACGATCCCAACCTGTTGATCCAGGGCCGGTCCTCTAGTCCCGAACTTTCCTCGTGCTTTATCGTAGATTTCCTTGAGCGCAAGCCAGAAGAACCCAACGACTCCGGGTCGCGACTCTAGAGTGAGGGTTTGAAGGCTTGCAACTGATGCTTTGAAGGATATTGAAAGTGGAAACGTTAAATTACGCGAGGGGAAGGGCGATTGCTCGTCTCAGTGAAATTATGTCCCGAGAGTTTAGGCTCATACTCCGCTTCATGGGAACAGACATAGACGGGACTAAGAAGGTAGCCTACGGTCTAGGCAAGATACGAGGCGTAGGACCCAACCTAGCATTTGCAGTTGTCAAAGTGGCAAAGATCAACCCAGAAGCCCGAATGGGAGCCCTCTCAGACGGCGAACTATCAAGGGTAGAAGACGTCATCAAAGACCCTCTGAAATACGGCATCCCTACTAGAATGGTGAACAGGCGCAAGGATATCGAGACCGGCCGAGACATGCACCTTGTCGGAGCGGATCTGGCACTGAAGATCAAGTCTGACATCGACCTCATGAAGGATATCCAGAGCTGGAAAGGAATCCGACACTCCCTGGGACTGAAGGTCCGAGGCCAGAGAACACGGACCACAGGCAGATCAGGAAAGGCGGTCGGAGTCAAGAAGAAGGTTCTCATGGAAGCAGCTAGAGCCGCCGGGAAGAAGGATAAGGAAGAGGAGAAGAAGTAGGACTAGGATATTGCTATGGGAGACCCGCGAAAGCCTCGAAAGGCGTACCAGACTCCTCGCCATCCATGGCGAAAGGATCAGCTCGAAGAAGAGCTCCACCTGGTAGGCGACTACGGCTTACGAAACAAGAGAGAACTACGGGGCCACGAAACCGAACTCTCGCAGATCAGAGGAATAGCCAGAACGCTCCTCGGAACAGAGGAAGAGGAACGGGGTCCACTTGAGCGCCAGTATCTGACTCGACTGGCAAGACTCGGGATCCTTCCAGAGTCCGCAACAGTCGACAACATTTTGGACCTGAATGTCAAGGACCTAATGGAACGCCGACTGCAAACGATAGTCCATCGGACTGGGCTCGCAAAATCCATCTACCAAGCTCGACAATTCGTCACGCACGGCCACATCAGCATTGCAGGCGACGTGGTTTCAGTACCGAGTTACACTGTTCAGCGCGCAGAGGAATCCAGAATAGCCTTCCACGCCCGCAGCCCCTTGAGCAACGCCCAACATCCAGCAAGAGCAGCTCCCACCGGAAAGAGAGTGTCGAGAATCATAGAGGAAGTGGCCGCACCTGCAGCCCCCGTACTTCCGGAGGTTTCACCTGAGGTAAGGGAGGAGGTTCAGGCTGAACAGCCACTCGTGATGCCTGAGATCGAAGAGGAAGCGCCCACAGAATCTGGAGAAGAGAAGCAGTAGCAACCTGCTTAAACCCCCTGCGCGTCTAAGAAGCCAGCTCGATACCAATGGTCGTCTCAACCGCTATCCTCCTAATCGTAGGAGGAATTTGCGCAGCTGCACCTCTGTTCAAGAGAGTCTCGAAAAGCTTAGAGAAACTTCTAGTGATTATTGGCTTCGCAGTGGGAATCGCAGTAATCATTATTTCAATAGACCTGGCGCTCGGTCTCGGAATCCTATCCAGCATTTTCGGAATAGGATTCGCACCAGGGACAAGCTCGAATTCCTATCTCAAGTACTACTTGGTCGTCATGGCGGTGCTCGGAATTCTCCTCTTCTCTCGTCCCCTTCGTAACGTACGCTGGGCCTCTCTAATCGCCCTAGGGATCGGTATCCTAGCCGCCGCGTACCTTCACGTGGCGTTCTCTGTCACTAGCACACTCGTCTTAGGCGCAGTCTTCATCATTACCATTTTGATCATCTACACCCTCCTAAGATTCATTGAAGATATCCTCGAGTTCATTGGAACGGTCCTCGCCTTTCCGCCCGTCGCGATCGCAATAGGGCTCGTAAGTATCTACTTTGGAATCATAACCTTCGGGACTTGAATCCCAGCTCTGATAGGGTCACCGCTGCTCAAATTTGACAAGTTTTCAAAAGCTCCGAATACAAAGTATGGAATGCAACGAAACCCGACTCGGCTACGCTTCATGCGGACTTTCGACGCTAAGTATCGCGTTTTCGGTGACACAAACATTGAAGAATCAGATAACGACATAGATTTTCGTGAACAGCTTTAAATAAAGTCCGGCGGGTCGGGGCTGGATTCGCGTTGGAAGCATGATAACTAGATGGACATAAAACTCCTCACCAAGGAACAGGACACTATCCGTTTTGTCCTGTCCGATGTCTCGCCAGCATTCGCCAACGCGCTCCGACGCATAATCCTCGCGGAGGTCCCCGTAATGGCAATTGAGGACGTTATGATCCTCGAGAACAGCTCGGTCATGTATGATGAGATTCTAGCCCACCGACTCGGACTTATCCCGATCACAACAGATCAGACTTACAATCTTCCCGAAGAATGCACCTGCAAGAGCGAACTTGGTTGCGAAAAGTGCAGAGCGTCGCTCTCGCTAGAGGTCGAGGCCTCGGACCCCGTTGAGGTTGTTTACACCTCCAATCTGAAACCTGAGAACCCAGAAGTGAAACCCGTCTCCGACAAAGTCCCGATCGTCAAGCTGGCCCAGGGCCAGAGAATTAAGCTGGAAGCATACGCGCGACTCGGAAGAGGAAGAGATCACGCGAAATGGCAGCCCGCATCGGCTTGCACGTACAGCTACGACCCGAAGGCGAAGACCTTCAATTTTCTGGTCGAATCAACCGGAACCCTACCGCCTGAAAAACTAGTTCTAGACGCAGCTCGACTCATTAGCGCGAAAACTCTAGGTTTCGAGGAGGGGCTCGGAGGAATATCTGAAAAGTGAAAAAGACAATAGCCGTCGCCGAGCCAGAAGAGATCGTAGATGCTTCCAATCTCATCTTGGGAAGAATGGCCAGTTACGTGGCCAAGAGGGCTCTTGACGGAAGAAGTATGGTGGTCATCAACGCGGAACGCGCGGTCATTTCCGGAACCAAAGCGCGCGTCGTCGCTAGGGCCAAGCTGAAACTGAAGACTCGAACGCTCGGAAACTTGGATAAGGGCCCAACTCATCCGAGGAAACCAGACGGTTACGTCCGCAGAGTCATACGCGGAATGCTACCCTGGAAAAAAACGGGGGGCAAGGACGCCTTCCATCGAGTCAAGGTCTACATCGGGACTCCAAGCGAGTATCTAGACCGCCCAGCCACAACAGTCGCCGACGCTAACGCGTCGAAACTCAGAGTTCCCTACATCACCATCGCGCAATTGTCAGGTGAGATTGGAGGCTTCCCGCAATGAGCGAAAAGAAAAAGCTCTCACTCGAAACAGGCAAGAGAAAAACCGCGATAGCAAGAGCGGTAATGAGACCGGGGAAAGGGCGTATCTACATTAATGATCAATCACTCGATCACATGTTTCCAGAAGTTGCAAGAATGAAGATCGAGGAACCATTATTGATCGCTGGCGATAGGTCCAAAGCCGTCGACATTAGAGTCAGTATCGAAGGAGGCGGAGTAATGGCCCAAGCAGAAGCTGCACGCATAGCAATAGCCAGGGCGTTAGCAGGGTGGACTAAGGGTAGCGAGTTGAGAAAGACCTTCCTCGCTTACGATAGAGTCATGATTGCCGGAGACCAGAGAGTTACAGAACCCAAGAAATTCGGCGGACCCAGCGCACGACGAAGGAAACAAAAGTCGTACAGGTAATGGTTGGCATATGATAATACCCGTAAGATGCTTCACATGCGGTAAACAGATCGCCGACAGGTGGGAAACCTTCAACCAGCGAGTAAGAGCTGGCGACAAGCCTCAGAAAGTCCTCGATGAATTGGGAATTCGGCGATATTGTTGTAGACGGATGCTCATAACTCATGTCGAGTTGATCGACGAGTTCCTCAAATATCCGCAAGTGACCGCTAAGAGACGGGCCGAGCTCGCTTAGGGTCTTGGTCGAATGGAGAGCCAAGACTTTGAGGAAAGAGAAGCAATTCCTCGAGCGGAGAATCTTCTACTCTCGCTTGAAGAACTCTTGGCCGCGGGTCTCCACATCGGAACCCGGATCAAGACCGTTGATATGGAAAAGTACATTTTTCGGGTCAGACCTGACGGGCTCTTCATACTAAATATCGGGGAGACAAATGAAAAGATCCGAGTGGCCGCCAAGTTCATGGCGCGCTTCGAACCAGGCAGAGTATTAGCCGTCTCATCAAGGCTCTACGGCAAGACTCCGATCGACAGATTCGCGGAACTCACGAAGGCCATGCCTATCGTCGGCCGATTCATGCCTGGTCTAATATCCAACCCTCTTCAGCCGAAACACGCCGAACCACAGGTCATACTAGTAACTGATCCGAGAGCAGACTGGCAAGCCATCAAAGAGGCCACGGCAGTCGGTATACCGGTCATCGCACTATGCGACACGGATAACGTATTCTCGGGAGTCGATTTGGTAATCCCAGTGAACAATAAGGGACGAAGAGCTTTGGCAGTAGTCTACTGGCTACTAGCTCGCCAAATTCTTAGGGAGAGAGGAGAGATTCCACAGGATGGAACCATCCCGTTAACGATAGACGATTTCGAGACGAAGCTCGCCGCTATGCCCGTGGGACGAGCTTCGGGTGGCGAGGCGTGAAGAAGCGCCTCCCAGCTCAAGCAGGAACTTTCTACCCAGACACTGAAGGAGCGCTAAGAACTCAGATTCAGCAGTCCTTCCTCCACCCTCTGGGACCAAAGGCGATGCCGACGATCCCTGGAACTCGAAACCAGAACCTTCTCGGACTCGTAGTCCCGCATGCCGGCTACAAATATTCCGGACCAGTCGCGGCCCACAGTTACTACAAACTCGCATCAGCTGGAATCTTCGAATCGATAATAATCCTCGGACCTAATCACACTGGGCTCGGAAGCGGAGTCTCCACAATGACTGAAGGCGAATGGAGCACCGCTCTAGGAGATGTGCCCATAGATACTGATCTGGCGCAGGAAATTGTGGACAGCTCCGATCTGGTTGATGTGGAGGACGAAGCGCACAGAAGCGAGCACTCCATCGAAGTCCAGCTGCCGTTCTTACAGTTCATCTATCCGAGACGATTCAAGTTTGTACCTATCTGCATGATGCTTCAAGATCTGAAGACTAGCATCGAGGTCGGCGAAGCCATCGCGAAGGCCGCGGAGAAACATGGGGCAATGGTGCTTGCTTCTTCCGATTGGACACATTACGAACCTCAAGGGGAGGCCCAATCCAAGGATAACCAAGCAATCGAGGCAGCGTTACAAATGAACGAGAAAAAATTCCAAGAAATAATTGAGGAACGCTCTGTCTCCGCCTGCGGATACGGACCAGTAACCGCGATGATCCATGCTGCAAAACTTCGAGGAGCGAGACGCGGAAACCTGCTCTCCTACCAGACAAGCGGCGATGTCACCGGAGACAAGACTTCCGTAGTAGGCTACGCGGCGGCTTCATTCGAGAAGTGAACAGTCCTCGCGCGCGAATCCCGATCCTTCGCCATCGGTCGCACGAGCACCAGGCAAGATAATCCTGTCAGGAGAGCACTTCGTGGTGCTAGGCGCCCCTGCTGTAGCTATGGCCATCAATCTCTACTCTCAAGCGCAAGTGACTCAAAAAAACGGCTCTGGGGTGGACGTCACTGCAGACATTCCGGTTCGTTTCCTGGCCAGGAATGCAGGAAACGCTGAGGCCCCGGATCCTCGTGGCCTTTTACGCCCTCTTCAGGTAGCCGCCAACGCAACTCTGAAACGTATTGGAAGCAATGCTCGTGGAGTTCGCGTAAATGTTGAGTGTGAGATTCCTGTGGCCGCAGGCCTCGGATCGTCAGCCTCAACAACCGTTGCGATTATTGCAGCCGTAGCAAGGTCCAAGGGAATCGAACTCAACAGGAGAGAAATCTTCGAGCTCGCATTTGTCCCGGAGAACTTTCTCCACGGCAAACCATCAGGGGTCGACCAAGCCACCTGCATCTATGGAGGCATGATTCAGTTCAACCGTCCCTCCAATGTGAAGCCAATTCGGCCGAGGAGAGAGCCGACAATACTCGTCTGTGATACAGGCATTCATCACTCGACGCGGACCCTCGTTGGAGGCGTTGTTCAGAAATCCCAGAGGGAGAAGAAGGATTTTCGGGACTATCTCTCAAAGGTCCGAGACATCTCTAACGGAATTGCCAAGGCATTGAGAGAGGGAGACGATGAGGATCTAGGCACGCTCATGTATCAGAATCATGAGCTCCTGAGAAAAATCGGGGTCTCACATCCTAAGCTCGACCGCCTTGTAAGCGTAGCAAGAGGGGCAGGTGCCTTAGGAGCGAAGCTGACCGGGGCCGGGGGAGGGGGGTGCATCATCGTGCTCACGAGGAGCGCATCAGCTCGCGATAGGATCTCTCGCGTTCTCAGAAAAGAGGGTGGGACGCCCTACAAGATTTCAATGGATACAAGCGGCGTGGAATCAAAGCGAATCTAGACGAAACCGCGGGGAGCTACGTGGAACTACTCTATCATGTGACAAAGGACGATTCCGTCATTGGATCAGTAGAGAGGTCAAAGGCCCACCTAGACCAAGTTCGTCACCGGTCTGGGATGATCTTCCTGACCCGTTTCGACGGCAAGATACTGCTTCAACGTCGGAGTCCCAGCAACAAGATTTTTCCGAACTGCTGGGATTCGTCCAGCTCCTTCCACGTCACTTTTGGCGAGAGCTATGAACAAGCGGCGAGACGTGAACTCAACGAAGAGACCGGAGTATCGGTACCGCTCAATTATCTTGGAAAGTTCTTGTATCATGTCCCTCCAGAGAATGAGATCGTAGCCGTATTCTCCTGCAGAGGCGATGATCCCGTCAGAATTGATCGAGCGGAATCATCTGAGGCATCATTCTACACAAGAGACGAGGTCAGCGCGATAGCTGAATCTGGGGCGGCCGCGCCTTGGCTTGGAAAAGGATGGAGGATATTCATAGACTCGACTGCTCCACACTGATGTGGAAGATAGATCGCGAAACCTTGATCCTAGTGAAGAAAGGTTTTATGGTGTCAGAAAAATGATTCGAGACATGTCAGAGATCGTTGTACTCGTAGACGACAAGGATCATCCTGTCGGCTACGAGGAGAAGATGAAAGCTCATTCTGACGGTGGAAAGCTTCACCGAGCGTTTTCCATCTTCATCTACAACTCCAAGAATCAAATGCTACTCCAGCAGAGGTCAATCACAAAACACCATTTCCAGAGCCTTTGGAGCAATGGATGTTGCAGCCATCCCCTGAAAGGCGAGGAGCTGGAGAAAGCAGCTCATAGGAAACTGAAACAGGAGTTCGGCTTTGATACAAAGCTGAAAGAGGTCTTTAGCTTCGTGTACAAGGCAGACGACCCGAAGAGCGGGCTTACAGAACACGAATTTGATCACGTTTTCATTGGAGAATACAACGGCGTTCCAAAGCCCAACCCTGAGGAAATTGAGGGTTGGAAATGGGTCACTCCAACTGAACTCAAACACGATCTCACGCAGAACCCTGATCACTATACACCGTGGCTGAAGCCGGCCTTCGACGGGCTAGTCAAGCGGAACGAGATCAAGCTATAGCCTCGAGGCCTCTGCACTATTGATCTCATGGTCTATTCTCGGAGACAGCTAGATTGGAAGTGAAGAGTTCGAGCAGAGGTTCGAACCTTGGTTCGTTTTACAAACTCTCAGTCGAAGGGAGACTACGTGTCGTTCAAGAGTTCTCCGGACTCTCAGACGAAGAAGTTCACACGCTGAAAACTGGAGCCCTCCCGGTTCCTTCGGCACAACGAATGATCGAAAACGTCGTAGGAGTTCTACCTGTTCCATTAGGAATAGCCGTGAACTTCCTTGTCAACGACAAGGACTACCTCATACCAATGGCGATCGAGGAACCATCCGTGGTCGCGGCAGCAAGTCACGCCGCCAAGATGGCGCGGGCCAAAGGCGGATTCAAGACAAGCAGCACCGAGCCGATCATGATCGGACAGGTACAACTCATAAAATGCCCATCACCAAGAGACGCGGAGAAAGCAGTTCTCTCCTCAAAGCAGGACCTCCTCAACAAGGCGAACCAACAAGATCCGACACTCGTCTCAAAAGGCGGAGGCGCCAAAGACTTGCGCGTCAGAATACTGCCGAGCCTCGCTGGAACAATGGTGATTACTGAGCTACTTGTAGATTGTCGAGACGCTATGGGAGCCAACGTCGTCAACACCATGGCCGAATCAGTAGCGCCCATCCTGGAGAAGCTCTCAGGGGGACATGCAAATCTTAGAATCATATCCAACTTGGCCGATAGGAGAGTCGCCAGGGCCACAGCTCTCTTCGGTAAAGAGGACCTGGGCGGAGAGGATGTCGTTGACGGAATAGTTCAAGCATACGCTTTTGCAGCCGCAGACCCATACCGGTGTGCAACTCACAACAAGGGAGTGATGAACGGAGTCACAGCAATATGCCTCGCGACCGGAAACGACACTCGGGCAATCGAAGCTGGCGCGCACGCCTACGCGGCACGGACTGGCCACTACTCGCCTCTGACTCGATGGAGAAAGGATGAGAACGGCGACCTTGAAGGATTCATAGAGATACCCGCAGCAGTTGGAATAGTCGGTGGAATAACAGCTGTTCATCCCACAGCAAAGATCAGCCTGAAGATCCTACAGGTCAAGACTGCAAAGGAACTTGGCGAGGTTATGGCGGCGGTCGGACTGGCTCAAAACTTAGCAGCGCTCAGGGCTTTGGCCGCAGAGGGAATCCAGCGAGGTCACATGTCGCTTCATGCAAGAAACATCGCTGCGATGGCTGGGGCTGAAGGAGACATGATCGACACAGTCGCTGCAGCGATGGTGCAGGAGAAGAAGGTGAGATTGGATCGAGCGAAAGAGCTTGTTATGGAGATGCTATCTTCAAAGAGCCTGGATGCCTCCCATAAGGAAACCCACAAGGCCAAGAAGCATCCAGAGTAAGACCTGAGTCTTCACCTTACGAACGGTCGTAGGTGTTGGATCACGCATGAGCCTGTAGGATGAGTACAAGAAACCAAGATCCGCAAGCACGACTCCTGGATAGTAGAATAGTGAAACCTTCTGGTCAAGAACGGGAGCTAGAAAGCTCAGGAGAACAGCGACGACGAAGAATGAAGCGGTAAGCTGAGCGGCGCGCTTCGGTCCTTGAGTAACTGCGATAGTCATTATTCCCTTGGAACTATCACCAGCTACGTCTGCGATGCCCTTTGCAACTTCTCGAGCCGTGTTAGCGAGAAAGGCGAGAAGAAAGAAGATGAAGAGCAATGGGCGCAGACTGCTCACTGCTAACCCTCCAAAGAAGAAGGGTAGCGCGACGTTGAAGCTTACAACCGCGTTTCCAAGAAGACCTGTTTTCTTTCCGCGCGTATTATAGTAAGCCATCAAGACCAATGCGATCAGCGCAGTCAGGAAAGTGAGGACTCCGAGGACGAGGGAGGAAATCAACGCGAGAGTCGAGAAGACGATCGACAGCGCGTACGCTTGCCTGATCGTTACTCTTCCTGACGGGATTGGTCTGTCAGGGCTGTTGACCCTATCCACCTGAACATCCTGAATGTCGTTGAACACCATCGTCCCGGCCAGGAGTAGGAAGGCTGCGAGGAAACCAAAGACCGCCTGTTCCGGAGAAGGCAGGCTACCAAGACCTATCGTCTCAGCAACTAGAACCGCCAACCCGATCATGATGCAATTCGGAATCCTGATGAGCGTCAAGAACGGGGTCAGACGAGCTGCGGAAGTGCGGCTAGCAGGACTCAATCTCCGTCCATCGGAAGGATTTGTGGTTTCCACAATTACCATCTTTCAGAATAAGCCTAAATAAACTGACGAGGCATACACCGATATCGACATATGTCCGTCAAGAAAGAGTCCACCCTACTGGAAGACCTAAACCAGGCCCTGGCGGGAGAAACCCTGGCAGCCTTCCGGTACCTCTACCTAAGCAAAATCGCGACCGGTATCAACTCTCCCCATCTCTCCTCAATCTTCCAGGAGATAGCGAAAGAAGAGTGGGCTCACGCCTCGACCCTGATGAGTCGAATCATTCAGCTCGGAGGAGTACCCCTCGCAAGGCCGGTTGAGTGGGAGAAGAGAAGTTTTCTTCCCTACTATGAGCCTCCCAGGAGAGGAAACGACTTGAAAGCTCTGATCAAGGATAGTCTGAAGCTGGAGAGAGCCTCCATCGACTTTTTCCAGAAGCTAGCTCTGAAGACTAGAGACAGCGACCTGATAACCTATAGAATGGCGATGGATGTCATGGCTGAAGAAGCCCGGGACGAACAGAGAGTCTCTGCCCTAGTAGAGTAATCTGGTTAGATAGTTTCTAGACCCATCCGCGTATTTTCATCGCGGCGGTCACTTTTCCGATGGCGTAGATGTACGCCCCAGTTCGCATGTCGACGTTGTTCTCTGTGCTTGTCTTGTAGACTTCGGCGAAGGCCTTCTTCATTATTGTCTTCAACCGTTGGTCAACCTCTTCCGCGCTCCAGTAGAGGTGTTGGAGATTCTGGACCCATTCGAGATAGCTTGTGCTTACGCCTCCCGAATTTGCTAGAATGTCCGGAATCAGCGTGACGCCTTTCTTGAAGAGGATGTCATCAGCTTCTGGTGCGGTCGGACCGTTGGCACCTTCAGCCACCAGCTTCGCTTTTATTTTCGACGCGTTATTTTCTGTTATAACGTCTTCGAGCGCGGCTGGGACGAGTATGTCGACGTCTAGTTCCAGCAGTTCTTCGTTCGTAATGGGTTCACTCTCCGGCATGTTGACGATGTTGCCGGTCTTCTTCTTGTAAGCTGACACTTCGTTAAACCAGATTCCGTTTTTCTTGTAGGCTCCGCCCTTGGAATCGGAGACTGCGACAACCTTCACACCGGCTTCTTCAAGGAACATGTGAGCAAAGGATCCAACATTGCCAAAGCCCTGTATTGCACATGTCGACTTTTTCAAATCCATCTTGAGGTGTTTAGCCGCTTCTTCTACGTTAATTGAAACGCCGCGACCGGTGGCGGAATCTCGGCCGAGCGATCCTCCAATTATCAATGGTTTCCCGGTGACAACAGCGAACGGATTGTTTCGCTCGTTCTTGCTGTACTCATCCATGAACCACGCCATTGTCTGAGAGTCTGTGTAGACGTCAGGTGCGGGAATATCTCTGAAGGGACCAACTATCTCACTGATCAAGGAAAAGAATGATCTCGATAATCTCTCCAGCTCAGAGTGAGAGAGTAGCTTCGGGTTGACCGTTACTCCGCCTTTGGCTCCGCCGAAGGGGATGCCTGCGACAGCGCATTTCCAGGTCATCCACATAGAGAGGGCTTTTACCTCGTCTATAGTCACGTTGGGGTGGAATCGGATTCCTCCCTTGTAGGGTCCGAGGGCATTGTTGTGCTGGCTTCTGAACCCTTGATAGAGCAGAATTCGGCCATCATCCATTTTTACTGGGAAGTTGATGCTGAGGATTCGTCTCGGCTTTCGCAGAATCTCCTGGACGTTCGCGTCCAGCTTCATGATGTCGGCGGCTTTCTGGAATTGTTCCAGAGCCATGTCGTACTGAGTCTTCTGCATCCCCATGCTAGCAGGGGCGGCTTCGTGCTTTGAAGTGGTCTCCAGCAACAAACGAGCCTTCTAAATCGGAGACGCCATCGAGAAATTCTGCATTTAGACCTTTCTTCACTCCACAGCCGAAAATTTTTGCGTGAAAAACTGTCAGACGTTTTTGCAGATGGACAAGGCTTTTTATAAAGACCCCAGACTTTCTTCTCTCCGTTTCACATAAGGAGCGAATGAACTAGACAATGTCCGCAAAGCCCCATCTCAACCTAATCGTGATGGGTCACGTAGACCACGGCAAGAGCACGTTGACAGGCCACTTGCTCTTCGATGCCGGATACATCGATCAAAAAACGATTGATAATTACGCGAAAGAATCAGAAAAGACAGGAGCAGGCGACACCTTCAAGTTCGCTTGGGTCCTAGACACGATCAAAGAGGAACGTGAGAGAGGAGTCACCATCGACCTCTCATTCCAGAAATTTGAAACTCAACACAACTTTTACACAATTATCGATGCGCCAGGACACCGCGACTTCATCAAGAACATGATCACAGGCGCCAGCCAAGCGGACGTTGCGATACTCGTCATCTCAGCAAAGAAAGGAGAATTCGAGGTAGCCATTGGACCAGGAGGCCAGGCACGCGAACACGCCTACCTCGCAAGGACCCTCGGCGTTAAGCAACTGGTTGTAGCCATTAACAAGATGGACGACCAGACGGTCAAGTACACCGAAGAGCGATACAAGGAAGCAAGAAAGGAACTAGAGGGACTACTGAAGACTGTCGGCTATGACGTTTCGAAGATCAACTTCGTTCCCACCAGCGGATGGCTGGGAGATAACCTCGCCAAGAAGAGCGCCAATACCCCATGGTACAAAGGTCTCAGTATACTGGAAGCGTTGGATGCTATCGTTCCACCACCCAAGCCTCTCGACAAACCACTGAGAGTCCCCATCCAGGACGTCTACACAATCACCGGAGTCGGAACTGTCCCAGTCGGACGTGTTGAGACTGGAGTATTGAAGGACGGAGACAAGGTGATCTTCATGCCCTCTGGGAAGGTCGGAGAATGCAAGACGATCGAGACACACCACGTTCGCATGACCAAAGCAGAACCCGGAGACAACATCGGGTTCAACATCCGAGGTGTAGCCAAGAATGAGATAGGGAGAGGCGAAGTCATGGGCCACACCGACAACCCACCAACGGTCGCAAAGGCATTCGTCGGCCAAATCATCATCATCTACCATCCAACCGCCATCGCTGCCGGATACACTCCGGTACTGCACGCTCATACAGCTACTGTCGGTGTAACATTCGAGGAACTGATACGCAAATTGGATCCGCGAACCGGTCAAGTAGTCGAGGAAAAGCCCTCGTTCCTCAAAGTGGGGGACAGCGCCCTCGTCAAGATGAGGCCCCTCAGACCAATGGTCCTTGAAGCTTTCAAAGATATTCCCGAGCTAGGCCGATTCGCCATCCGCGACATGGGAGCCACGGTCGGTGTGGGTGTCGTCCAGGAGATCAAGGAAAAGGGCGAGATTCCGAAGGCCTAGAATCTCAACACCAGAACTTTCTCCACTCGCTTCTCACGACCGCGTCGCGCTAGCGGCACTAGCTCAAACCAAACAGATGTTTCAATTCTGTTCTCAAGGTAAGAGAGTTAGATCACAGATTTCGATATACCAACGTTTTTAACAGTACACGGGTGGGATGTGAACTCCGCGAAAAAATAGAATCATGAAGGTATTTTGGAATGGTCTCAAAAGCTAGAATAAGACTGTCCAGCACCGACCCCCAAGATATCAACACAATATGTGCGGAAATCAAGGAAATAGCAGACAAGACCGGAGTCAAGCTGAAGGGGCCTATCCCCCTCCCAACAAAGAAGCTGATGGTCCCAACCCGAAAGTCCCCAGCGGGACAGGGAACAAATACGTTCGACAAGTGGGAGATGAGGATTCACAAACGTCTCATCGATGTTGACCCGAACGAGCGATTTTTGAAACGGCTGATGAGGATTCGCGCGCCGGACGACGTTTTTATCGAGATAGAGCTCGTCTAGTCTTCGCTCTGCACGTTAACAGTCCGAGTTTTCTTCGACGTTCTGGGCAGGTTGCGCCAGTACAGGAGGATAGCACCAATTATGGCAGTGGATGCTAAGCCGGCCGAAAAATAAGGAGTCTGCGTCTGGAACACATCTACGCGCACAAAGACGTTCACCGCTACATTGTCGGTGTAAGCGGTGAGAGCTAGGTATCTGTCGCCCAAGCCTAAGTTCCAGGCGGCTGATATTGTGAAACTGGCCGAGACTGCTTTACTGCCTGGTCCGGTTTGACGTTGATTTGGGGTCCCGTATAATAGCGGCGAAAGCCCGAGAGGCGCATCGCGGCTGTTGGCCGAGACACTCAGGTAGACATAGTCGCTGACTGGTCTCTGAACAAATGCCGGGACCATCTGCGATCCTCCTCGCTCAAGTTCGATGCTATTGACTGCGCTGATCGAGATTGGAATAGGTAGGCTGGCGTTGACGTATCCAATCTCTCCAAGCCCGAATGCTACGAACCAGACGAGATTTCTTGGTCCGGGTGACATCCACCAGACATAGGGCGGAGTATTGGCGGGCACTGTGTACTCGGTCAAGGTTCCATTGAGCGGATCATATCTTGCGACTCTTCCCGCGTAGTGCTCGGAGAACCAGATGTCTCCATTGGAATCGAGAGAGATAGCATTTGGAAGACCAACGCCGCAGTCTTCGAATGAAGCTGAGCAATAGCCTATCGGAAACACCCTCCACGCCCGCGTGGAAGGATTGAAGCTTCCAAACTGGTTGCTTCCATGATCTGTAAACCATACAGCGCCACTCCGGTCTACAGCTAGCTGAATTGGAAACGTAATTTCGACACCAGCGGGAGGACCGAAGTCAGTTATGCTGCAAGAGGTTGATTGGCAGGGGATTAGTTGTCCGATCCTTTTTGCGGACGTCTCTGCGAACCATACAGTCCCGTCAGGTCCAGTGGTGATCCCTTGTAGCGAGGAGTTCGGTGTTGGAGCATCGTAGAGACTGGGCGATTGCTTGGTCGAGGGATCATATTCTGCTATCTGGTTGGTGCCGAGGAGTGTCAGCCAGATCCTTCCACTATGATCTATAGTCATGAATTGAGGACTCCCTTCAGGAAACGTCTGTTCCACGGTTAAGTTTCCGGGAGCGGTCTGATTGTAGTAGGCGAGGCTGTCGTTTTCGAGGAACCAGACCCTCTTTCGGTTCTGATCATAAACAATATCGCTCGGAATCGCACCAACGAGAGTGATCACGGGTTTGGCACCTATGCCTACCGTGTAGTTTACTATCTGCGCCTTTGGAGGTTGAGGGACATTGTTTGTGATGTTTCCTTGCTTGATTGTGATTAGCCATACGGTTTTGTTGCTGGCAGGATCGAGGACGAATGGAATGAAGTCAGACGAGTTGTGCGAGATGGGAAACGTGGTCACGTAAGAACTAGTTGGTGGTGGATTAGCAGCGATTATTGATGGTGTCAGGCTGATTGGTCTCGTCTTAGGGATCCCGTAGAACTGACAGCAAGCGACTAGGAGAATAATCGCGATCGCTACGTTTCCAGTATGGTTCGTTGACTTCCCCTTCTACGTGACGTTCAGCAATCCGTTCTGCATGAACGCATGGATTGTGCAGAAGGAGATGCAGAACGCTCTGAATTGGCCCGTCTTAGTCGCAAGGAATGGCTGCATGGGTAGAGTTTGTCCTCCTTGAACCTCTGT